>Ga0208900_1000413_pt1 | contig 27156 bp, 22 predicted proteins | sample AntAceMetag02UKK_FD_184763 | JGI IMG/M metagenome (GOLD analysis project Ga0208900, IMG submission 184763) | Saline lake microbial communities from Ace Lake, Antarctica - Antarctic Ace Lake Metagenome 02UKK (SPAdes) (version 2) | ecosystem: Environmental > Aquatic > Non-marine Saline and... | reverse complement strand
AGGATCCATCGGGGCATTTGCGCCCCCGCCAAGATTGCTTTTAATATCTGCCCAGTCGCCAACAAGTTGCACGTAAAGCAGGTCGGGGTTGGCATTGTAGTTTTGTTGGATGAGCGATTTTACATTAGTCCCGGTGGCAACAACTTTTTTAGAAACATTGTACCCTTTTTCCATCTTCCAGTCGATGAAAGGCTGTATGGCCGATTGATCCCTTGCCGTAGTAATTACCAGAATATCGCCGGCTTCAGCTAGCGATAGATCGTCCAGGTTATTTTGGTAATTAATGAAAATCGAACTGTAAATCCCTTCCATTTCCTTAAAAACTTTACCGGAAGTTTTAACAAGTGGGTTAATTGGGGTTGAATCATCATCTTCAATTTGAAGTGTGATATTTTTATAAACCCTCAGGGTTTGTGTAATGGCATTGTAACGGAAAGGGTAAACGTAAATGCTTGTTCCTCTTATATCTTTTATGATAAATGGTTCGGTGAGGCTGGTAAGGTTTTCAGGATAAAAACTGTCAACCATCGATTCAGGGGAAATTTCGTAAGGTATTTGGTTTGGATCCTGATCGCGGTAAATTACACCGCGGGAAGGGACAAGCGGGAATTCAAGCTGATGGTCTTCAAACTCTGAATTGATTATTGAAACCCGAATATTTTTGATAGGGTTCAAACTCAGGCTTGCATGAAGGAAGGGTAATTCGGCAAAACCTTTTTGATTGCTTGACACCGACCCCTCAAATTCGATTTTGGTAAAGTCAGTTTTGTCGAGTTTGATTGATCTCAAACTAAAATCATTTATTTCGAATTCAAGCGTATTGGATTGCTCATGGTAAACAACTGCATAATTCTGAGCTATCGAAATGCTTGTAAAAATAGAGATGAGGATGGTGAGGTAAATGTGTTTGTACATAATTAATTAGTATTTGAGATTTCAATAAAAAAAGTGCCGAAAGATATAAATTTTTATTTGCAGATGAGTAATTGATGTTTTTTTTAATAAAAAAGGTTCTACTGCGAATTTCATGGAAAGGTATTTTCAAATGCGTCCTATTTTTTTTTTAATGAAATATTGTTAATAGATTTCTCTGCCGCAGATGCGGCATCGAAAAGACAAAGCCCACCAATGCTTTCTCATCTCGATGGAGCGTAGTTCCATAAGTGCAGGATTCCGACCCTTCGGGGGCTGAGACTTTAATAACCCGACTAAAAAGACAGGTACTAATTACATTTTCAAAATGGAAAGATAGTTGGTTGAGAATTGCGTTATTTAAAAAAAATGTTAAAAATGACATTTGGCTAAAAATTACCGAAAAATGACATATCTTTGTGGGAAAATAGACAACAATGTATCCAAAACCTATTGATGACGATTTTAAATTAATGGTAAATGAAGAGGCTGCTGCTTTGATTTATGCTTCAAGGCAAGGTGTTACCTTCGATTTTTTTTCACAAATCCTAAACTACCTGCCCATTAAATTTTCGGAATGGTCGAAATTTCTGCATTTATCCGATAGAACCATGCAACGATACAAAAAAGAAAAAAAGCAATTCGAGGCCTTGTATGCCGAAAAAATCCTTGAAATTGCCTTGCTATACCAAAATGGCCAGGAAATTTTTAGTAGTAAAGAATTCTTTGACCGATGGATGAATACTGAAAATATTGCACTTGGTGGGGGTAAACCAAAGTCCCTTCTCGATAGTAATTTTGGGATTAACCTTATTAAAGATGAGTTAATTAGGTTAGAGCACGGTGTTGTTTCATGATTTCTTTCCGTATTTCTAAAGGGCAATATGCTCATGATCTTTCTGGTAGAGGAGCCGAGAAAGCCGGTGGCAGGTGGAATAGCAGAGGAGTCCCGGTTTTATACACTAGTCAGTCGAGGGCGCTTGCTTCATTGGAGATGGCCGTACATATACCTTTTGGCTTTCTTCCCAAAGATTTTAAGTTGATAAGCATTGAATTGCCTGAGCATTGTGGTTTAATCGAAATCAATCAGGATGATCTTCCCGATAATTGGAAACAATATACTTTCTCGACCATAACACAAAAAATTGGCAACGAATGGGCCAGGCAGGCTGATGCACTTATTATGAAGGTTCCGTCGGTGGTGGTTGAAGAGGAGTTTAACTTTTTAGTCAATCCACTTCACCCGGATTTTAAATATGTATCAATCGCCGGAATAAAAGCCTTTGAATTTGATTTAAGACTTTTCAGCTAATTATTTCTCTGCCATCAAAAACCATAAACACTAAATCCACCATCCACGGCAAGAGTTTGGCCGGTGATGTACGATGATGCCGGCATGGCCAGGAATGCTGCTGCATTGGCAACTTCGTCAGGTGTTCCTATTCTATTCATAGGTGTTCGGTCTAAAACTGATTTGAGATAATCCAGGTTCTTTAAAACTTGCTTTGCCAGCGGTGTTTCTATATACCAGGGAGCAATGGCGTTTACACGGATATTTTCTTCTGCCCATTCGCAGGCCAGGTTTTTGGTCATTTGAATCATGGCCGCCTTTGTCATTCCATACACCGATCCTGTTTTAAGGCTGGTGAGCCCTGCCACCGATGAAATATTTATAATGCTGCCTTGCCCTGATTTTGCCAGGAGGGGATGAAATCTTCTTGACAAATCATAAGCTGATTTTAGGTTGGTTTGAAAAATAAATTCAATTTCTTCATCAGTATATCCAATTGATTTTTTGCGGATGTTTGTGCCAACATTGTTAACCAAAATGTGCAGCTCATGCCATTTCGAAATCACATTATCAAATACTTTTTTTCTTTCGGCAGGAATGGAAACATCAGCAACAATGCCATCCATTCTATCCCTGTCAAAACCATAAGAGTATATCAATTTTTCAAGGTCAACACGATTTCTTGCTACTAAAAATACCGAAGCGCCCAGGCTGAAAAATTCGTCAGCTATGGCTTTTCCAATTCCTTTTGTTGCACCGGTTATCAGGGCGGTTTTTCCGGCCAGCGACCATTTTTGAGGAAATTTATTTTCTTTGTTCATAGTTGAGTAAAAATAGTTTTAAGTTGCGAATCATTCTATTTTATTTATTGTCCGGCCATTAGGTCGCCATTTTTCAATAATAAAAAAAAATCCTCCCACAGTTATCCGGATTTATCTTGTATTTATTTTTTATAATATTTCATTGCTTCGGGCAAAAATGCCTTTAGGTCGGCAATCCTGGTTTGGTTGGAGGGGTGAGTGCTCAAAAACTCAGGAGGTTTCTGACCACCCGATTGAGCCATCCTTCCCCAGAAGCCAACCGCTTCCTGAGGGTTGTAGTCCGCCATGGCCATAAATATCAAGCCCAATTTATCAGCCTCACTTTCGTGGGCACGGGAGTATGGAAGGCTGATTCCAACTGAAGTTCCCACACCATAAGCCATCATATAAAGGCCTTTGGTTTCGTCGGGCTTTGAATCCACTGCTGCTGCCAATGCCAGTCCCCCGGTTTCGATGAGCAAGGCCTGGCTCATGCGTTCGTTACCGTGGCGTGCAATGGCATGGGCAATTTCATGACCCATCACTACTGCCAGTCCGGCTTCGGTTTGTGTGTAGGGTAAAATTCCGGTGTAAACCACAACTTTTCCTCCGGGCATGCACCACGCGTTGGGCACGTTTTCATCCACAAGGTTAAACTCCCAATCATAACCCTGAATACGGCTGCTCAACCCGTTTTGTTCTAAATATTCACCAACAGCTATGGCTATATTCTCGCCGACTCTATTCAGCATCTCAGATTTTTGACGGTTGGTCGATATTTTATTCGCGCTCAAAAACTGGGAGTAGTTGGTCATGCTCATGGCTACCAGTTGCGACTCCGGAATCATGTTGAATTGTTGCCTTCCGGTAAGGGGCACAGTTGAGCAGGAAGGTAAAAACATTGTTCCCGCAATGGCTGAAAATAAAAATACGCTAAATAAAATCGGTCGTTTCATATCGTTTAAATTGTGATTTATTAATTTGACTACAAAATAAGAAAATGACATGTTTTTGTAACAGGCTGATTTCACGGTTAAAATAGATTTCTCCCGGCAAAACTTGCTTCGCTGCGTTTTTTGGTCGTGCCATAGGCATCCCTACGGGTAAATGACCCCATCCACGGGTTGATTTTGGGGGAGGGGAAACGGGCGCTTTGCGCCCACTTTTATCCACCCCAACACACCCGCCAAAGCCCTGTTACCTCGAAGGAGCTTGCAGCCTGCCCCGACACTTCGGGGACTGAGAGGTCTGCCTCGCCTTGTGATTAGGCTAACTGCAGGCGGCAAGGCGGCAATCTATTTATAAGTTTTTATCACTACTATTTGTTACCAACACCTGATAAATTATCAGGTATTTTACTTTCCACTAAATTCGTAGTAGAACGCTTTTCCTTATTCAACAACTACCTTCTTTACAACATTTGCCTGCTCGCTTTTCAACTCGATAAAGTAGATACCGGCTTGTAAGTTCTTGATGTCAAGCTCAAAGCTCATTCCATCGAATTCAGAAACAAAAACAATTTTTCCCTGAATGTTGATGATTGATAACCCTGCTTTGCCCTCAAAGTTCTTGGTAATGTTCAAAACTTCATCGGCAGGATTGGGGAAGACATCGAAACTGCTTTGTGAAAGGTTATCTAAGCCGGTACTGCCAAGTTCGATGGTCTTAATCGCTGACAGTCCATTAGTGTGGAATAAGCCATCTGCATTTGGCTGTTGTAGATCATATTCAACCTGCAAGGAGATTGCGTCATCGTTTGAAATCAATTCGAGCAGGATTTGATCATTTTCGTAGAAACCATCTTTCACATTTGTTAGCGGGTCATCTCCGAAAAGGGTGATAGAAGTATTTTCGATCTGCCAAAGTCCTGCACCAAAGCAGTTTCCTGAAAGATCATAGGTTTTTATTAAACTTCCAATCGGCAAAGACAAGTTGGTTAGTGCTTCTTTTGGAAGTGCGATAGTGTGGGTGGTGGCTGTTTTTTTGACCTCTCCTTGGGGAGAGGGAGTGCCAGCACGCATTGCCGCTACATTTCGTTGAACCTTGCTGTTTTTGTATTGTGTCCCCCTTTGGTCATGTTGATGATTTGAACCAGGGTCTGCCCCTTCCCCTTTTAGGGGGAAGGTTGGGATGGGGGTACATTCCGGGAAAGTAAGTTCCCCCTCATTCTCCATCATCACAAAATAGGCTCTTCCAGGCTCTAAAATTTCCAGAGAATTTATCCCAAACGCCGGCCAGTAAACGTTCCAGCCTGCGACTTCTTTGGCGATGATGATATCGGTTCCACTAAAAAGATTTTCAACGTCAACGCTACATTCCGAAAGCACCGGAATCAAATTCCAGTTGTCGGCCAGCGGCAGGGTTTGGTTGCTTTCTCTTGAACCTGCTATTGCCAATTTAACGGAATCATTTATTTTAATCTGGTAGCCTTCATGCGTGTTCCAGTTGCCAAGCGTATTTATGTTTTGGCCGGGCCAAAACATGCCCGCTTCGTTTTGGAGGATAATGAGGTTGTTGATGATAGGATCAAACAAAACTTCCATATCAGATTCTTGTGGATTGATCCAGGAGGAGAGACCACTCCAACCTGTGGCCAGCTCCATGCGTTGAACCATGGCCTGGAATTCATAAGCCCCCATATCGATGGAGCCATTTTCATAAATTCGTGGGTTGCCTGCAAGGTCAAATTCAGGCAGATTGAAATTGGCAGTATCCGGATTCCCGGAGTTGATGCAGGGGGAAGCAGCATTTAAGCTGAAATCCAATTTTGTCGGATCATTAAACTTTGGGTTCTGATCGAAGATGTTGTTTCCGCCATCGATTGCTCCGGCAGGGAGGGTTTCGTTACTCAGCAAGGAGTAGCTGATGGTGGGATTGCTGCCACCTTCGAGGTGGATGTTTTCGCCCTCCTCGTAAATGCCATTTCCGTAAATGATGGTATTTTGGATTTCTGAATCAGATTCATCCTGCAAGTAAATACCATAAACAAAATTCCGGTTTTCGGGATTGAACAACATTGCAGATTCTTCATTAACAATCCGGTTATGCAGCGTTTGTCTAACTTGATTTCCATCGAAGGTAATGGTATTGTTGATAATGGCAGGGCTGGATTGGAAACAATGAATGCCATAAAAAAGGTTTCCATAAAATTCGTTGTTGATAATTTTGGTGTTTGAACTTTGGAAACAAAGTACACCGCCCTCGTAGTTGAAGGCAAAATGGTTGTTGACCAAGGTGGGTGATGAACCATAAGCGCTGACCACTCCGGTGAAGCAGGTGGTGAAGGTGCAGTTTTCGATTTTTGCCTGGGAGGCGTTGAAAGAAATTGCGCCAAAGAAAATATCGTTGAAAAGAACCGCGTTGCAGTACTCAAAGTTGCAGTACTTCACAATGCTGCCTGGATCGGCAGTTGATTCAAAGAAAACAACGCCCCACAAGCCATCATCGCAAAGGCGCGTGAAATTTATGGGATTTTCTTCCGTTCCCTCTGCCACAAGTTTCCCTTCCACCTTCAGGGTGCCCATATTAAAATGGGATTGGCTGTAATAGTAATTTCTGCCGGTTTTAAACAGCACCTCCACACCAGGTTCAATGGTGAGTGTTTGACCTTCCGGGACGATTGCTTTGGCTTCGACTGTGTAAGGCGAATTGGCCAGTGTCCATGTTCCTGAAACCTGTTCACCATTTGCAATAAGATTGGAGGCAATGAAAAAGGTATTGTCGCTTTCATCGGAAATGCCGCTGCTGTTCACATCCGATATCCTGATTTTTGCTGCACAGATGTCCAATGCCGGAATATTGTTCCAGATGAATTCTCCGTCATTTGAAGTAGATGCGGAAATTGTTTCCCAGCCATCTCCATTATCCGGTGAGTATTCAATTTTTACATTTGAAATGCCTTCGCTGCCAATCCATCTAATCGTATCACTCGTACCACCTTCCAGAACCTCTTTCCAGTTAGGATACACCATATAAAGCCATTCACCGCTTTGCTGGCATTCGTAAGCACCCATATCCACACGGCCATGGCTCAGGCGGGGATTGCCGGCCAAATCTGTACTATCCAGAATTGAAGTATTGAATGAACCTGTATTGATACACGGCGATGTGGGTAGCAGGGTGAAATCGATGTTGGTAGTGTCGGTGAATTGGGGGTAAGTGGCGAGGAGATTGCCACCTTTATCAAATGAACCACCTGGAAATACAGGTTCATTTAAAACTGTATTTTCAAAGTAAAGCATTCCACTACTTTGAATAGGTTCATTGTAACTAATGATACAATTAATGAAAGAATTTGATGAATTAACATTCTCTACAGCAGGGCCCATATTATTTGAAATTGTGTTATTCTCAAGATAAACATAAGAGAACTTGCTATAAATGCCTGCGGAGCCATTTTTAATAATGATATTATTAAAATAATTAATATTACCCCCGTACGAATAAACACCATAGTTGTGGTTTTGCATAACTATATTTCTTCTAAATCCAGTTCCGTCCGGATAACTTGCCCAAATCCCATTGTTGGTGTTATCAATAATTAAATTATCTGAAATATCAGATTTACACCAATTGTAAGTTCTTATTCCACTGCTATTTTTTGTTAATATATTGTAACTAATAATCCCTTCCGACTCATCAGCGCAATAAATACCATATCGGTTATTTGAAACAGAATTATTAATTATTTCCGGATTTGTATTTCCAGCTACAAATATTCCATCCAAGGCATTATTTTTAATAACACAGTTTTTAATAAGAGGCCAGTTAGAACCTTCACCTAAATAAATACCGTGCTCTAAACCATTTGATATTATGCAATTTTCAATTATTTTAAATTTCGCATGTTTACAAGACAACACACCTTGGTAATAGGTAGCTTTTGAAGATATGTATCGTGACCCATATTGCAGATTACAATATCTGATTATACTTGTATCTGAGCCACCTAAAACTACACTGCCCCAATTCCCAATACTATCTATACGGGTAAAATAGATTAAACTATCTGGTGTTCCTTCAGCCTTCAAAAGACCATCAGCAATTAAAGACCCTTTTTCATTATTATTTGTACCTGTTTTTAGCTTAATTTCTGAACCAGGTTCGATTTTGAGGGAGCTTCCTGTTTTAATAACAACCTCACCCCATATCTGATATGGAGACCATTCAGATTTCCATATACCTTCAACCCATGAACCCGCAGGAACAGATGAATATGGCTTTAATTCCATATTTATATCACTTAAATCAAAGATTGATTCATCATTTGATTTTACAATTTTAATGTAACAACTGTCACTAATCCCATCAGGAGTATTCCATAGATAATTATTTAAGCCGGTTATTTCTTCCGCTATTGGAAACCATTCATACCCACTATCCAAACAATAATACAAATCCACCATCTCAATATTTCCTATCCAGGAAATACTATATTCTGATTCATTTTTTAATCCAACAGGTCCATTCGGAGCTGTTAACCATACATGACCTCCACTATATTCGTGTGCTCCAATATCAACAATATTCTCAATTATTCTGTTGTTTCCATAGAGGTCATATGCTCCTAAGAGCAATCCGGTTGTATCATGTGTGCCATTATTTATGCATGGTGAGTTTTTCATTAATTTAAAAGTTTCAACTTCCAAATGAGGTGCAATTCCAAAAATATTATTACCCAAATCAAGTAATCTCGCCGGCAAATAATCTGTCAAAGCGTTTTTTAGAGATGAACCAAGAGAATTATGAATATAAAAATTTGAACCATTTTCATAAACAATTGAATTTAAAATCTCTGAAACTCCTGAATGATAAATTCCATAATTACTATTTTTTACAATCGTGTTACTATGGATGAAAAAGTCCCCTCCTGATTGTGCAAAAAAGCCATTGTTGTTTTTGGTAATAATGTTTCCTTGAATAAATACATCCCCAGCATTAAAACAGTAAATACCATTTTCAATATTATTATTAATATGGCACAATTCAATTCGTATTGGGTTATTTGAAGTGCTTGAAGTGTATATACCACTATGCCCATTGTGGTGAATTGTACATTTTTCAATGTGAATCGCTTTTACATAATTACCATAAGTTATAGCACCATATGCATTAAACGAACTATAGACACTATTTACCTTATTCCCATGTGAAATATCACAGTATTTTAATTTGCTCGTTTGATATTTGTATTTAAAGCTAAAAAAAATTACCCCCCAATAAGAATTTATTGTATCCCCTTTGGTAAAAATAATTGTACTATCAGCATTCCCCTCGGCAATTAAAATGCCGTCAACCCATAGCATGCCTGCATCAAATCCATTACTCCCATAATTGAAATTGGTTCCTGTTTTTAACCTTACTTCAACACCAGGTTTTATAGTTAGAACTAGTCCTTCAGGTATAATCGCTTCTCCTTCCACAATATAGGGTGAGCCAGCAATATCCCATGTGCCAGAAACGCTTGTGCCATCTGGGATTGTGGTTTGGGAATGCAGCGTATTTGCATTGAAGGTTAAAGCTGCTAAAATCAGAAATGCTGTAAATTTTTTCATATCAATTTATTTTTAATGTATTAAATGCCTCAATATCCTGAACGAACCCAGAGTTGTAGTGGTTTTTGGGGGAAATCCTGTACGTTTGCATAATTGCTTCGGCATACAGGATTAATTACAAGCTGTAAATATCTGAAAAAATATAATATGAAAATGGGGAAAGTTTAAGGTTTTTAAGATAAATTAAGAAGTATGTGGTTGGTGCTAAGGGGAAATGTATGTTTGAACGGGGGCATTGTCATGGTCAGGATTGCGGATTCTGCACTCCCAGAATACCGTATCCGTAGCCCGGCCATTCATGGCTGGGATTACGGATTAGATTCTACAATTTCGTGGTAAGGGCGTTAACGCCCTTTTTGTTTTTTCCTGTCGCGTCCATTAGCCCCGGAGCTGAAGCTCCGGGCTACGGACTATTCCTTCGTTCTATCCGGAGAAATTTCCGGATCACTGGAATCCGTAGCCCGTTCGTTCACAACCGGGATTGCGGATTCGATTCTGCAATTTCGCTGTAAGGGCGTTAACGCCCTTTTTGTTTTCTCGTGGCAGTTTTTCCGTAATCCCGGAGCTGAAGCTCCGGGCTACGGACTGTTCCTTCGTTCTATCCAAAAAAAATTCCGGATCACTGGAATCCGCAGCCCGGTCGTAAACGACCGGGGTTACCGGGTTACGGACATTTTATTCTTTCGGAGTATTATTATTCTCCTTTTCAATTTCATGGGCCTCCAAAAATTTCTTAATTTCCTCTTCAAAAGTCATTCTGAGGTGATGTTCTTGTTGCTTGAAGATGTAATTCCTTACAGTTTGCACCATGCTGTGTGAAACAGAGAAAACGCTAAACCCTTCCTGCCAGGCAAATTTCTGACTTATAAATTCATTGCTATTGATCCAGTGCGATGATTCTCCTTTTAACTGATTAGCCACTTTTGAAGCACTCATTACCGGCATTTGACCGACCAGCAGATGGAAATGGTCGTCAACACCATTGGCAGTATCCACATAAATATCGCTACCTTTCGGGTATTTTTCCTTAAAATGCCCGATGAGCTGTGGAATCAGTAATTTACTTATAATAGCTTGTCTGTTTTTGGTACTCCAGATGTAGTGCATCCAGATTCTTGAATAAGTTTGTGCCATAACGCTTTGTTTTTAAAGGGCATAAACGCCCTGGTTAATTAAATAGTTGTTTTGCCTGTAATCCCGGAGCTGAAGCCCCGGGCTACTGACTGCTGTTTCTTCGTGGCAATTTATCCGTAATCCCAGATCTGAAGCTCTGCGCTGCAGACTGTAGTTCGTTATTTACGAACTAGCTCCCGATTCCCGCAATTCGTAGCCCGGCCATTCATGGCTGGGATTGCGGATTCGATTTGGTACTCTCTGGTAAGGGCGTTAACGCCCTTTTGTTTTCGCGTAGCAGTTTTTCCGTAATCCCGGAGCTGAAGCCCCGGGCTACTGACTGCTGTTTCTTCGTGGCAATTTATCCGTAATCCCAGAGCTGAAGCTCTGCGCTACAGACTGTAGTTCGTTATTTACGAACTAACTCCCGATTCCCGCAATTCGTAGCCCGGCCATTCATGGCTGGGATTGCGGATTCTCTCCAGGGTTTTCCAGATAAGGGCGTTAACGCCCTTTTGTTTTCTCGTAGCAGTTTTTCTGTAATCCCGGAGCTGAAGCCCCGGGCTACGGACTGCTGTTTCTTCGTTCTATCCGAAAAAATTCCGGATCAATAGATTCCGTAGCGCGGTCGTACACCACTTGGATTAATTACAAGCTGTAAAAATCTGAAAAAATATAATATGAAGAGTGGTGAAGGTCAGGCTTTAAACAAAAAATACAACAAGAGGGAGTTGATAATCAGGAGATATATTCGATACAAGTTGTTGCTTTGGTTTGGTCGGGGATGGATGAATATTCCAAAACCAATTTCTACGGAAGTCTTTTCACGAACACTGACAGGGTTTTTGTGAAGGAATCCATAAGGGAAAACCCTGCTAGGGTTTTGGGTTTGACTAATGCTTGATTAAAGCAAATCTTCGAGTTCATCACGGCTTATCTCAGCTTGTTTTAGTATTGAAAAAAAAGTTCCTTTAGGCAAGTCTTTACCATGCATTGGCACTACTACACGAAGATTGCTTTCAGGATTAATAAATATTTGATGGCTTCCTTTTGTTCTATCTAATACAAACCCCCTTTTTAGCAAAATTTTAATAATTAATTTTGGTGTAAAACCAGGTAGTTTCCTCATACAGCAATAGGTAATGAAATGGTGTATTCCAATTTATCATTATCATTTGGGATTTCTTCACCGGAGGCTTTCAGGCTTTCCAAGTACAACTCAATGGCCTCTTTGGCCATTTCCATTGCATGGTCAACACTTTCACCCCAGGTAATACACCCTTTCAAGGCTGGTACGGTAGCAGTATAGCCACCTTCGGGTTCCTTTGCCAAAAAAACTTTGTAAGATCGTTGTTTATACATGGGATTTAAACTTTTCGAAATTGTTTTACAAAAATACATCATTTTCATCGATTGCTCAAGCTTCAAAAAAAAACATCAATCAGACAAAGGAGATTTTCAGATCATCCTTTTTCTTATTCAACAACTATCTTCTTCACTGTATTTGCCTGCTTACTTTTCAATTCAAAAGAAATTACAATTTCATCGGATTATTCTCAGTAGAAATGTTTGCTCATCTATGAATGAAATAAACAAGCCCAATTTCAACGACAGCCTTTTCACGAACTCTGACAGTCCCGCACGTGCGGGACTGTCAGAGTTTATTTCCGGAGAGTATCAGTTTTATGTTTAGCAAATCGATGCCAAGTCCTATCAGGGTTTTAATTTCTCCAAAATCTGACAAGTTTAAATACTATTTTCATAAAATATTCGGATATTTGAGGCCGAATTTAATTTCAAACTTCTCAAAACAAAAATCTATTATGAAACGGTTTTCCTATTTTTTGCTCTCAGCTTTACTAACTTTCCAAATCTCTATCTCCCGTGCCGATGAAGGCATGTGGATTCCGATGCTTTTGCAATCGCTCAACGAAAAAGACATGCAGGACATGGGCATGCGTATTAGCGCCGATGATATTTATAACATTAACCACTCCTCGATGAAGGATGCCATCCTGCTTTTTGGCGGCGGCTGCACTGCCGAAATTATCTCCGACCAGGGCTTAATCCTTACAAATCATCATTGCGGATATGGACAGATTCAGAAACATAGTACCATCGAAAACGATTTGTTAACGGATGGTTTTTGGGCAATGAACCATGGTGAGGAACTCGTGAACCAGGGACTGAAAGTAACTCGCCTGGTAAGGATGGAGGATGTTACCGAAAAAATGCTCGAAGGCATTTCTGATGAGATGAGCGAAAAAGATCGTGAAAAAACAATCAAAGAAAACGCCAAGCTTATTACCGATGAAGTTGAGGCTGATTCACTCTACAGTGCTTCGGTTCGTCCGTTTTATTACGGCAATGAATATTACCTTTTGGTTTACGAAATTTTTAAGGATGTTCGGCTGGTAGGAGCGCCCCCATCAAACATTGGGAAATTTGGTGGCGACACCGACAACTGGATGTGGCCGCGGCATACCGGCGATTTTTCCTTGTTCAGGATTTATGTTGACAAAGACAATAAACCAGCCGAATATGCCGAAGATAACGTTCCCTATAAGCCTCTTTATTCCATCCCAATTTCGATAAAAGGTGTGCAGGAAGATGATTTTACCTTCATTTTCGGTTTTCCGGGAAGAACCCAGGAATACCTGCCCTCCGATGCCATCGAAATGATTACGCAGGTTCAAAACCCAAATAGGATAGAACTTCGCCGCCAAAAGCTGGATATTTATGAATCGTTCATGACCCAGGATCCCCAAATCAGAATTCAATATTCGTTGAAACACGCGAGGCTTTCCAATGGCTGGAAAAAGTGGATTGGCGAAAACAAGGGAATAATGAAACTTGATGGAATTGAACAGAAAAAGGACTTCGAGGAAGGATTCGATCGTTGGGTGAATTCATCGACAGCTACAACAGAAAAATACAGGAGCCTTTTGTCGGCATTTGATGAAAAGTACGCTGAAATGACGGATGCCGAGATGGAGATGATTTACCTCGTGGAAGCAGGGCTGGGAATAGAAATTGTGAGGGCTGCCCGGATGGCTCAAAAACTGGCTACCATTTCCGAAAAAAAGGAAACCACACGAGAAGAGCTTGAAAAAGAGCTGCAAAGCGTGTTGGCTAATGGTAAGGATTTTTATAAAGATTACTACCAGCCCATCGACCAAAAAGCATTTGTAACATTGCTCACCAGCTACCGCGATAATTTTGATAAGCATCAATTACCCGTTGTTTTTAATTTGATTGATGAAAAGTATAAAGGCGACATCAATGCTTTCGCGGATGAAGTTTTTAAAAAGTCGGTTTTTGCTGATTCAACAACATTCAAAAAATTCTTTGCTAACTACAAGCAGAAAAGCTATAAGAAGATTTTGAAAGACCCGGCTTTTAGCATGGCCAAGAGTTTTACCGATTTTTACGTGCAGCATACCATGCCGGTTATGTCCAAGCTCGATGTTGAAATCGACAGCATGATGCGCATATACATGAAAGCCCAAATGGAATACCAGCCCGATCAGCGTTTTTATCCCGATGCCAATTCTACCCTGCGCGTAGCCTATGGAAAGGTAAAGCCTTACTACCCGCGCGATGGGGTTTATTACGAATACCAAACCACGCTTGAAGGGATCATGGAAAAGGAAGATCCTAATATTTACGATTACGTGGTAGAGGATAAATTGAAAGAACTTTACCGGGATAAAGATTATGGAAAATATGGCATGGAAGATGAAATGCCGGTTTGTTTTATCGCGACAAACCATACCACCGGCGGAAATTCGGGAAGCCCGGCACTCAATGCCGATGGGCAATTAATAGGCCTCAACTTCGATCGTTGCTGGGAAGGCACCATGAGCGATTTGATGTTCGACCCCGACCAGTGCCGCAACATTATGCTCGACATTCGCTACTTCCTTTTTATGGTTGACAAATTTGCAGGAGCAGGGCATCTGGTTGATGAGATGGTACTGGTGGAGTAGGTAGAATTCGTGTTTATTGTAACATTTAGAAAAATATACGATTTCAGATGTATGATTTTTGATTTAAGATGTTTGTGGTATTCAACACAATCTAAAATATCCAATCGTTAAACTTAAATCAAAAAAAGGTCGACTTTATGGACAGACACTAATTTGCCTTCAGTTGGCAGTCATTAATCAGTTTTTGTCGATATCGATTATCTATTTTCAAATAACGATTAACTTCTATCATCTAACCTCTACCATCTAAATTCTAACCTCATGAAAACAAGAATCACTGAACTATTCAAAATAAAATACCCGATCATCCAGGCCGGAATGATCTGGTGTTCGGGCTGGAAACTGGCTTCGGCAGTAAGCAATGCCGGTGGGCTTGGGTTGATTGGCGCCGGCTCCATGCACCCCGATATTTTTGAGGAGCATGTTAAAAAAATGCAGAAAGCAACCAATAGACCCTGGGGTGTAAACCTTCCACTGCTCTATCCCCAAATGGATGAAATCATCGAAATTGTGCTGAGGGAGAAAATAAAGATTGTTTTTACCTCTGCCGGAAATCCAAAGAAATACACCCAACTTTTTAAAGAAAATGGAATCACCGTTGTTCATGTAATTGCCAACACAAAATTTGCCCTCAAAGCTTGGGATGCCGGCGTGGATGCCATTGTAGCCGAAGGATTTGAAGCCGGTGGCCACAATGGTGTCGAGGAAACCACCACCATGAATTTAATTCCTTTAATCGGGAAAACTGTTAACCTTCCATTAATAGCGGCAGGAGGAATCGGAACAGGCAGGCAAATGCTTGCAGCAATGGTAATTGGTGCTGACGGGGTGCAGGTGGGGAGCAGGTTTGTGGCCACCCCCGAATCTTCGGCCCACGAAATCTTTAAGCAAAAAATTGTTGATGCTAAAGATGGCGACACCATTCTAACATTAAAAAACCTTGTCCCGGTGAGGCTGATTAAAAATAAATTTTGGGAAAAGGTTAAAGATTTGGAATCAAAAGGAGCGAACCGCGAAGAATTGGCAGAATTTCTTGGGCGTGGCCGTGCAAAGCTTGGAATGTTTGAAGGCGATGAAAATGATGGTGAACTGGAAATCGGACAGGTATCTGCACTAATCGAAAAAATAAAACCGGCTGCTGAAATTGTGAACGAGATGATGGTGGAGTTTGAGGAAGCGAGGAGGATGGTGGCGACTTAAGCGAATAGAGCGACCGAAGCGAAGTAGGCGAGCTAAGAGACCGAAGCGAAGTAGGCGAACGAAGCGACCGAAGCGAAGTAGGCGAGCTAAGAGACCGAAGCGAACGAAGCGAACTAAGAGACCGAAGCGAAGTAGGCGAACGAAGCGAACGAAGCGAACGAAGCGAACGAAGCGAAGTAGGCGAACTAAGAGACCGAAGCGAAGTAGGCGACTTGAGCGACCGAAGCGAAGTAGGCGACTTAATCGGTTTAGATAAATGTGATTTTATTATTATTATTCATAATATAATTCTTGTGGTAGAGGCAAGGTATGCCTTGTATATAATTTTCCCGAAATCATTTTCACGATCAAAAAGTCATTTGATAAAAAATGTTTATTTTTGCAACGTTGTTGCATAAATATTACTGATTTGGTTACCGAAGAATTATTAAAAAAGTTTAATCTGAGCAAAACCTGCGTGAGGGAAGAAATCCTAAACGTGTTTCTGGAAAACTCCCTTCCCTTGTCGGTGAATGAGCTGAAAGATAAAATGAGTCTGGATTGCGACAGGGTTACACTTTACAGGAATTTGAAAAAGTTTACCACCAAAGGTATTTTGCATGAAGTATATCTTGATAAGCAGGACTCAAAATATGTGCTGCCCGAAAGTATTGTAAACCCGGATAAAGCATACAGCGAACATTTGCATTTTAAATGTGTAAACTGTGAAATGGTAAAATGCCTCACCGATCAGGAGATTATGAATATTACCTTACCTGAGGGTTTTAAAAAAGTGGAGGCCAATTTTGTAATTTATGGTTTTTGTGATGTTTGCAATGGGCAATGATTTTTGAATGGAATCCATAAATTCTTGTTGAATGGGTAGGAAATAAAAAAGAACTTAAAACAAAAGAAGATGAAAGTTACAGCTTGTCGGAAAACGCATTTTAATGCTACGCATCGCTTACATAATCCCAATTGGGACGATGATAAAAATGAAAAGGTTTTTGGATCGTGCAACAACCCGAACTACCACGGACATAATTATGATCTGGTTGTAAAAGTAAAGGGAGAGGTTGATCCTGAAACCGGGTATGTAATCGACATGAAGGTACTGAAGGATATCGTGAAAGAAAATATCGAAAATCGCTACGACCATAAAAACCTGTATCTCGATGTGGATGATTTTAGCGATCAAAACCCCAGCGCCGAAAATATAGCCATCAGGATTTGGAATATTTTACGTGAGAAGATAAATCCAGAATTCGAATTATCGATAGTGCTTTACGAAACCGAAAGAAATTTTGTGGAATACGATGGGGGAGGGTAGGAAGTCGGCAGTTTACAGTCTTCAGTTGGCAGTCCTCAGTTGGCAGTTTTATAAAACATCAAAATAAAAATAACAACAAATGACCATCAATGGCAACAAATGTCCATCAATGACTTTTTAGTTTAACCACAGAAGTACACATAAGATCACATAAGTAATAATGACCATCAATGATAACAAATGACACGAAGCAAATGGCAACAAATGTCCATCAATGACTTTTTAGTTTAACCACAGAAGTACACATAAGATCACATAAGTAATAATGACCATCAATGACAACAAATGACCCGAAGCAAATGGCAACAAATGTCCATCAATGACTTTTTAGTTTAACCACAGAAGTACACATAAGATCACATAAGTAATAATGACCATCAATGATAACAAATGACGCGAAGCAAATGGCCATAAATGACCATCAATGACTTTTTATTAACCACATAAGATCACATAAGAAAACATAAGTAGTTAATGACCATAAATGACTATAAATAACGAGCAACAAATAGCGGATAACTATTAACGAATAACGAATAACGGATAACAAATAACGAATAACAATTAACAATTCTCTTGTCACAAATACTCAAATCGGCCATGAGCAGCATACTGATCGCTCCGGTAAGATTTTACCAATACGCGATTTCGCCATTTACGCCGGCGGCATGCAGGCATGTGCCCAGTTGCTCTGAATATTCGGTGCAGGCATTGAAGATGCACGGCCCGGGCAGGGGAGGTTTGATGGCAGTGCAGCGGATTGCAAGATGTCATCCCTGGGGAACCTCGGGGTTTGACCCGGTTCCGAAGATTATTATTAAAAAAGTGAATATGAATAAATACATGTCAGTAAAAAAAAGTGCGCCCTATTACGATTTACTTAAAGGTAAACTGGTGATGGCGCTTTTAATATTGTTGGCTTTCATGGTTTCGTGCGGGCCAGGGCAGCCACAGGCTGAAGAATCCGGCAATTCGAAAGTACTGGTGAGTATTTTGCCCTACAAATATTTCGTGGAAAATATTGCCGATGGTTTGATAGACGTTATGGTGCTGATTCCACCGGGTTCAAGCCCACATGTTTACGATCCTACGCCACGCCAAATGGCTGTTATCAATCATGTTGATATATATTTTTACAATGGCAACCTGACCTTTGAGCGATCCTTGATCGATAAAATGAAAGACAACTTCCCAAACTTAGAACTTTACTGTGTTGATGATGGGATTGAGGTGATTGAAAATGAAGATTGTTCTAATGATGACGATCACTCAGGACACGATCACAAGCATCTCGGTATTGATCCTCATACATGGCTTTCGACAGTGAATGGGAAAATTATTGCAAATAATGTTTTTACAATTTTATCGCACAAATATCCGCAGCACAAAGCAGAATTTCTTGACAATTACGAACAGTTAATTGCAGAAATCGATAGGGTGCATTTTGAAATCACTGAACAGCTCGCCAACATACCAACGCGGAAATTTATGATATTCCATCCTTCACTTTCTTACTTTGCCCGGGACTACCACCTGCAACAAATACCGGTAGAATTTGAGGGTAAAGAGCCTTCACCGGCGCAGTTGAAGGCTTCGATTGATTTGGCTAAAAGGGAAGGGTTGAAAACCATTTTGATTCAAAAAGAATTTGATATGGACAATGCGAAGATCATCGCCGCTGAAATAGGCGGGGAAGTTGTTCAGATTGACCCATTATCAGGAAACTGGAATAAAAGCTTAATGGATATTGCTAAAAAAATCCGCCTCTCAACACAAGAGTTATAATGACCATTAATGACTTTTTTTTAAACCACAGAAGTACACATAAGATCACATAAGTTAAAATGGCTACCAATGACCATCAATGACAACAAATGACACGACACAAATGACCATTAATGACTTTTTTTTGTTTAACCACAGAAGTACATAAGAGCACAATAATAGTTATGAGTAAAATAATCGAATTGAAAGATATTGTAGCCGGCTACGGTGATGAGGTGATTCTGAAGGATGTGAACTTTAGTGTTAGTGATGAGGATTTTATTGGCATAATTGGCCCTAATGGTGGCGGTAAAACCACCTTGGTTAAGGTAATGCTCGGTTTGTTAAAACCTATGTCGGGCAAGGTGATCATTCATCAAGATGGCGATGGGTTAACTCGCCGAATGATAGGATATCTGCCGCAGATAAACAGAGCCGATCAAGAGTTCCCCATTTCAGTTTTGGACGTTGTTTTGTCGGGTCTGGCTGATTCGGTTAAATTATTTAAGCGTTTTTCGAAGCAAGAAATTTCAAAAGCCAAATCACTCTTGCATCAAATGGGTATTGAATCGTTATCAAAAAAAAATATCGGAGACTTGTCGGGAGGACAGATGCAGCGTGTTTTTCTTTGCAGGGCAATCATTTCTGATCCCAAATTACTCATTTTGGATGAACCCAACACTTTCGTTGACAACAAATTTGAAAGCGATCTTTACGCGACGTTAAAAACGCTCAACCAGAGGATGGCTATCATGATGGTATCGCACGATGTTGGTACCATCACCTATTATATCAAGACCATCGCTTGTGTAAACAGGGAGTTGCATTATCACGCATCCAACGAAATAAGCCAGGAACAATTGGCCTCATACAACTGTCCGATTCAAATAATAGCACATGGAGATATTCCGCACACGGTTCTTCATCAGCACAAACATTAATAATTTCTTTAACCACGTAAGTACACATAAGATCACATAAGTTATAATGACTATTAATGACTACAAATGACAGCACAGCCAAATGACGGCAAAGCCAATTAACTAATTACCAATTAACCATTACCAATTAACCATTAACTCTTTCCCTCATGGCATCTGTGTTCGACCTTTTAAATTATCAGTTTTTTCAAAATGCAATTATTGCAGCAATTCTCGCCAGCGTAAGTTGTGGGATAATTGGTTCCTACATTGTTGCGAAACGGATTGTATTTATTAGTGGGGGGATTACACACGCTTCCTTTGGTGGAATTGGTATCGGGTATTTCTTTGGATTTAGCCCAATAATCGGGGCTATGGTTTTTGGCGTGCTTTCAGCGCTTGGGATTGAATACATGTCAAAAAAAACTGATGTTCGCGAAGATTCGGTAATCGCCATCCTATGGTCTCTGGGTATGGCCGTGGGCATAATTTTCGTTTTTCTTACACCGGGCTATTCGGCCAATTTAATGAGTTTTCTCTTCGGAAACATCCTAACGGTAAGTACTTTAAATATACAGATGTTGCTTGTGCTGGGTATTGTTTTAATATTAGTATTCTGGTCGATGTTTAAAACCATTTTGTTTGTAGCCTACGATGAGCAATATGCCCGCGCCATAAGGCTTCCGGTTGATATGGTAAACTATTTAATGATAACACTTGTGGCATTAACCATTGTGTTAAATATCAGGGTGGCAGGAATAATACTGGTGCTTTCATTGCTAACTATTCCCCAAACTATAGCAGGTATTTTTACCAATAATTTTAAATCCATGATCCTGATTTCGATTGTTGTAGGAATGTTTGGTAGTTTCTCAGGTTTACTCTTTGCTTATTTTTTTGATATTCCTTCGGGGGCATCCATCATATTTTTACTGGTAATATTTTTTGTAATCGCGAGGATAATCAAAGGCTTGCAAACATCGTTGAGGATTAGGCATCAAATGTTAAAATAGTAATAATGGCAAAGAACTTAGGAAATAGTAAAAGGAAGAAAAATCGGAAAATTAACTGGACGGGAATATTTGCCCTGCTGGCTATCCTGATTTTTGTTTTTGTGTATGTATTGAGTAATAAATCAATGTGGGGTGGGCAAGCTGATATAAAAAAGCCAAATACAGGTACGCAACAACCAGCATTTGAAATCGAAGGCAAACTTCAATTTTTAAGCGATAATACAACGATTGCAAATTTTTATATTGAGATTGCCGATGAAGCATACAGTCGCGAAAAGGGCATGATGTATCGCTACTACATCCCCGATACACTTGGAATGTTGTTTATTTTCCCAAAGGAGGATTATCGCTTTTTTTGGATGAAAAACACACCTTCGTCTCTTGATATTATTTATGCCAGCAAAGATTTTGAGATTGTAAGCATCCACGAAAATGCACCTCCTTATTCTGAAAAAACCATCCCATCCGGCGATCCGGCAAAATATGTCATCGAGCTCAAGGCCGGATTAGCTGCAAGGTATAATATTAAAAAAGGGAATACTTTTACCTATCAGCTTCTAAAATAGGCAAAATTTTTCCCGATAAAAATCCGAAATCATTATTGCTTATCTTTGCAAAAAAAAATGAAAAGATGATACAAGAGGAAAAATTTGCAGAAACATACAAGATTTTTGACAGAGAAACCGTGGTGGAAATCATCGATTTATTCATTAACGAGTACAATACAAGAATAGAAAAGCTATCAACTTTTCTTGACTCGCGTGATTTTATGGAATTGCAAAAATGCACACATGCTTTTAAAGGGGTGATTTCAAATTTTGAAACCGAATGTAAAGCTTATGATGAAATTACTGAAATTGAAACGGAATGTCGAAATCTGGCCTTGGATAATATAACGCTGGACGAGGAGTCAACAGAAGAACTTGCTGAAAAGTTATTAAAAATATTTAATTCCTTTAAAAAAAACTCAAAGCAAATCTATAATCAGCTTAAGGACATCAGAAAGAATTACGACAACTAATCCAGCGAATTTAAAGCTTCTTCCTGACTGTTGTAAATATTGAAAATGCTGGTAAATCCCGAAATTTCAAATATTTCACTGATGCTTTCCTGCAATCCGCAAAGCAAAAATTTACCTTTTGAGGCCGTAATTTTTTTTAATGCCATTAAAAATATTCTCAACCCTGAACTGCTTACATAATCCATTTTACTGCAATCCACAATTATTTTAATATTTCCAGCTTCAAGGTGATCAAATATTTTTTTTTCGAGCTGTCCAAAGTTAGTGGTGTCCAGCCTTCCATCAATTTCAATGATGATCGTTTTATCGTTTTTTACCTCTTTTAAATTCATATCGTATTTTTTAAATCATTTTTTCATTGCGAAATTAATCATTCGAGTTTAAATAGCATAATGATCTTGAAATAAATTTGATTTGGAGGATAATGAATAAATATGTATTTTTGAATGATGTGTAACCCCAAAATCATAATGCTATGAACATAGGCCGTTTTACGAAAAACCTTTTTGAGTCGATTGCCGATAGCGGCGAAAATTTTTTAAGCCTCGGACGATTGCGCGGAACACCCTCCCAAAAACTAATTAGCCTTTGCGAAGATTTGATATCTCACAAGGGACTTGCATCAGGTCTGGCTCTTGCCCGCCAGATCGTGAATAGATATACCTTGCTTTCGCAAAAGCAAAAGCTTCTTTTTTTTCTTGAACTAAATTTAAAGATAGGTCCTGATTTTATTATTATTCAATCTGCGGCAGAAAAATTTTCAAAAACTCAAAATGATGAAAATTTAAAAGTCCTTAGCGAAAGTATTAAATCAAAGCGGGGAAAACTTTTCAGCAGAATGATAATGGCACCCAATGGAGCACATGCAATCGTATTGCTTCGCGAGGATTTACTGGGCTTTCTGTCTTCTAATCCTGAACTTATGGGTATGGATGATGATTTAAAAACCCTGCTCAAGTCCTGGTTCAACCCGGGTTTCCTTTTGTTGAAGAAAATCGACTGGAATACGGAGGCGGCAATCCTTGAAAAAATAATTCAGTATGAAGCCGTGCATGATATTAGCAACTGGACTGATTTAAAGCAACGACTGGCAGAGGACAGGCGTTGCTTTGCATGGTTTCATCCCTCGTTAGAGGACGAGCCTTTAATTTTTGTTGAGATCGCGCTTACAAGGGGTATCTCCTCATCCATCCAGGATATTTTTAGCAATAAAAATAGTAAAAGTAAGCAGGCAGATACGGCCATTTTTTATTCGATAAATAATTGTCAAAAGGGACTAAAAAACATTCCTCTCGGTAATTTCTTAATCAAATTTGTGGTGATGCAACTTTCGGTGGATTTACCCGCGATTAAAACGTATAGCACATTGTCGCCTGTTCCGGGATTTGCAAAATGGCTCAAAGCAGAGTTAAAGATTGGGAAATCTAATTTTTTAGATGCTGACGATATTGAAATTTTAAAGCTGATTGCTGATGAAAAATGGATAAAGAATGTAAAAAAATGTAAAGCCCTCGAAAAACCACTAATGAAAGCCTGCGCGGCTTATCTTGTATTGGCAAAAAGTAATGAAAAACCCCTGGATGCTGTGGCAAGATTTCACTTCGGCAATGGCGCACAGTTATTCCGCTTAAACTGGATGGGAAATATATCGACTCATGGCTTGGAGGAATCGTGCGGAATTATGGTGAACTATCTTTACGATACAAAGCAAATAGAATCGAATCACGAAGTTTATGTTCAAAATGGTGAGCTTTCGATATCTAAAAGCGTAAAGGCTTACCTTGATTAAATCTTCCATATTAAAGTATTCTGGTTCAGAAATACTTAAGCTCAGATTGGCTAAGCCCGAGCTGGTTGTTTTGTTCTTTTTCTATAAAACCAAAAAACAAGGCTAAGAATGAATATAAATATTGGGCTGAAAATCTTAACATAAGCTGTCAGCCTGATATCTGCGTTCAACAAATCAGCGTGTTCTTTGTCGGTATGCGGCGACATATTTAATAAATCTCCTGCTGCAACAATAGCCGAAATGGCAAGGTCTCCATCGGGAAGCGATTGGTGGCAAGAAACACAAACGCCAACCCGCTCCATTTTTTCGCGCTGGTGCTGCGACAATGGCCCCGACAATTGAAAATGATGCCCCACGGTTTGCAACTGTTTGCCTTCACGTGTTACTACCTGCGAAAGATCCATATCCAATTCGGGGATGGCATTAAACTGCGGAGTGCTTTTTTTGCTAATGTTGCTTCCATCGGGCAAACGCAGGTCGAGGTATTTGTCCACGTTATAGTTTTGCATATAAATACCTCCATTTACGCCATACCCCAAAGTTTTTGGATTTGCATGGCACGATGTGCATTCCCGTGCCTGGCGACTTACAGTATGCGGGTGTGCCGGAGTCATGTCGATGCCCTTTTGTCCTTTTCCTCCTCCGTTTTCCATTTCGGCCGGAGTTCTCCATATTTTATTCGACACCACCATTTCACCATCTTCACCAATCACAGTGGTAATTTGCTGGCAGCCGGGAATAATCGGCCCAACCCGGCCTTCGCCATTGATGCCAAGCACAGGGTCTTCCCACCTGAGGTAGGTTCTTCCTTCGGTAGCTTTCCCGGCTTGTTGCGGCATTGAATGATTGGCCATGGTTTCGGCAGTTTCGCCATTGGCAAAGTGCATATTTCCGGTTTTAATCCAGTCGGTCGAGGTTTGTCCCCCGGAATAGTCAACCCGAACATGGCAACCATAACATTGTGCTGCCCAGGTGGAATGGCAGGCGTAACATTCGAGGTTTTTTACATGCTCATCAATGTTTACCATCGCAGTTACTGCCTTTTCGGGATTTAGCCAGGTTTCATTTTTATTCAGATTTTTAAGCAATGGAATCTTAAAATCAAGGCCTGTTGCCGAATGCATAATTGCAGTATTGCTGGATTTCACCACATTGCCAAGGGGGTTTCCCCGTGCGGAGAGCATGTACCCGTCTTCAGGATTGTAAACGGTTCCCTGTTTTTTTTGCAGGGTCAAAAGATCGCCGGTAACTCCTCTCGCTTCTGCCGCTGGCTTAATTCCGAATTCATCACTCCAACCCAATGGCAATTCCCAGGGATATTTTTCGGGAGTGCCATGGCAATCGTTACATTCTATTTCCACTTCGCCATAAGTAGCCCCGCCAATGTTACCGTTTCCATGCACATCGTTGGTGGTGTGGCAGTCCTGGCACAAAATGCTCCCGGTAGGATTTTCAGGCCGGTTTTCTGGATTGTGATGGTGGTCATCGCGGATGTACTGGTAGCGTTTCCCATGTAATTTGGGCTGGTTTTCTCCTTCCTCGCCCCAGGGCGTGTCGTATTCCGATTCGATGGTTCCTAAAAAAGAAACCCCAATTCTTTTGCCACGGTTGTGGCAGGTTACGCAAGTCTCGGCCGGTATGCCTGAGTAAATATTATCGTTTACCAAAACCTTAGCTTTTCGACTACCCTGGATCGAGTGAACCAAAAGATGTCCTGGGGTGTCGTGGCTTATACTTTTATCTTTTCCTTCATAATATCCTTCATCACTAAAAGGGATATGACATGCTGCACAGCCCATTCCCCGGTAATCGCCGCGGCGTTGCAGGCCACGCACCCCGACATGGCAACGCTGACAGTCGGAGCGGATGTAGGTTAATACGGCTTGTTCGGGCATTTCATCCATAGTTGTCAAATCTGCCTCGGGCAGCATGAAGAGTGAATCGGGGAAGGCATCCGGATTTTTCTCCATCAAGTCAAGCATATAGGCTTTGTATTTTTCGCTACCCACACGCGGGGCTTTGCCATCGGGATCGTCCAGATCATAATTTCCATACACTACTTTGTAGCCGTTTTTTGCGCCCCAGCCCCAAATTGCACCCTGTATTTTCCCTGCCTCGGTTTGCATAAGGTTGCGGTTCATGTTATAAATATGATCCTCGTGGCAAAGGCCGCAGGTTTTTTCGTTCACCCACATCGAGGCAGGGAATTTTATCATATCGAGATGTGCTTCAATTTTTTTCTGTTGGTCGGGATGGCCGGCATGACAAACCACGCAGCCATTGGGGTCGCCCATTTCCACTCCCTTTTGGTAAATCAACGTTGCCATCTGCGAATTGTGCTGTCGGATTGGGGCAATCTCATCGTGGCATCCTGTCGTTATGCAGCCATTGTTGACGACCGGATAATTACTGTAGTCGAGGCTGGCGCTAATTTCCCGGGTAGCAACTCCTGAATCCTGGTGTAATTTTGCTGAGACGAAAAGAAGAAACGCCCCAATGATGAGGCAGGAGTATAGAATGCTTGAATGATTTTTCATAGTTTTGGATTTATCATCTGTAAAAATAGAACAAATAAGCATCCGAATAATTTATATTATCCCTAAACTAAAAGGAATGTGATATTTCGTTTTTATTTGTTAAATCATTGATTTCCTTATGTGGCGATATTGTAAATAGTTTTTATCTTTGCAGCAAAGCGAAAATAAATACCGATGCAAAGGTTTGTAACTATCATATTATTGCTGGTTTTTTCAAAACTGCTCTTTTCTCAAAATCAGGAAGTGCCCTTCACACTTGCCGACAGGGATCGACTCATACAGTTGGAAGCTGATGTAAAATCCCTTCGTTATGAGATGAATGTAAATTTGAAATCCATCGACCTTAGATTTGAAAGTGTGGATCAAAAATTCGACATGGTCGATCAAAAGTTTGAAGGTGTTTATCAAAGGTTTGAAGGTATCGATCAAAGGTTTGAAAATCTTGAAAATCAAATTTCAGATATAAAAACATTTTTGTATTGGGGCTTTGGCATATTGTTTAGCTTTATGATGTTTCTGATGGGTTTTATTTTGTGGGATAGGAGAAGCATGGTAAAACCTGTGAAGGAGGATGTGGAATTGTTGAAGCTGGAAAATGAGAAAATGAAAGATATTTTCAGGAAGCAGGCTGCCAACCAACCGCAACTCTGGGAATTATTAAAAAATGCCGGGATTTTATAAAGAAATCTATTCCTCCTTGTTAGTTGATGTACTCCAACATCACAAATCAAAATAAGTTTACTCCATACATTATCCCTTATTCAACACTTTATTACACATTGCTGTAAATCATTTCATTTCATCCAATCCACTTGTTTTTTAATATCTTTGCCACTTCATTGGTGTCCGTAGGATTCTTGGAAATATTTCCGAAAATCGAAGGATTAAAAGGGAAGGTCGTGAAAGTCGGCAACAGTTCCCGCTGCTGTAAGCCCCAATGCTTT
>Ga0208900_1000412_pt1 | contig 27167 bp, 21 predicted proteins | sample AntAceMetag02UKK_FD_184763 | JGI IMG/M metagenome (GOLD analysis project Ga0208900, IMG submission 184763) | Saline lake microbial communities from Ace Lake, Antarctica - Antarctic Ace Lake Metagenome 02UKK (SPAdes) (version 2) | ecosystem: Environmental > Aquatic > Non-marine Saline and... | reverse complement strand
TTTAAAGCTCTCTTCCAGCACCTTTTTTATATAGATTCTGAACTGGGGGACATTGCCCTTGTAGGCGGCAAATTTGCTGGCAAACACCGCTTTTGCACTTTTGACAATCTGGCTGTTGGAGACATTGATCTCATCAAAATTATCCACAAAGGCAAAATCTCTTTCATCACCGGAAGGCGGGTTGATAAACGCAGAGGGAAAGCCCCCTTCGGTGCCTTTGCTGTTTTCGTAATGCACCACATATTTCCAGGTGTCGGTGATCTTATCCCGGCCAAAACTACAGGGCCAGCAAAGCACAGAGGTGCGGTAGGAGCCAAAATCCACAAAAAGAATATACTCTTCACGGTTATTGGGGTCCCTTGAGGTTCTTCCGGCAATGGTTTCGTAGTAAAGGCGGTTGTCATCTGCCAGCTCCAGCTGAAAATCATCCACCTTTTTTTTCTTTCGCTTAAAAAAATCAAACAACATTATTCGTCCTCCAGTGCTCTTCCCATGACCGCAATATCTCCCCGAATCAGGGCATTGGGTACATACAATTCAGCACTGTTCATTATAATATAGGGCAGATCTTCTTCCCGGGTGCCCAAAAAGCCCTTGTTTCCACCGTCCAGCCGTTGTTTCATGTTTTGCCACAGCTCTTCTGACACCCGCTGGCACATGCCGTCGTCGTCAAAAAACTGCATGAGATACTGGGCAAAAACAGAACTCCAGAACCGATCGTGATTGCCCACAATGCCATCTACCTGGGTGGCCATTTCATTATTAAAATAGGTTCTGATGGCGTGATACCGACCCTGGACAATGATCCGACGCATTTTTTCTTTGACCTCAGCTACCTCATCGTAGGTTTCGATCTCATTGAGTGCGGCCATGGCATCGGTGATGCAGTTTTCCGCCTGGGTTATCCAGGGCATTAAAAAGATAATATCCAGGGCTTCCCTTATGGTCTCCCCCCCACAGATGGATTCAAGAAGACTCCTGGACCAGGCAATGCCCCCATCCAGGGTGATATTCTCCTGGATCTCTTCAAGGTTTTTGTACCGGCTTAAGCATTCAATCCAGCCATCCACATAGGGACCCGGGGCACCAAAGGTCACTGCATAACGGGCATTACAGGGATTCACCAGCTGAATCATGGTATCAAAGGCGGTGTAGCTCTTGAAATCCGTGGAAATGTCTTTTTCCACATGGGTGTTGCCACAATATCCGGCAATGGCGCTCTCCCCCTGGAGGGATACCACCAGGGGCAACTTACGCTCCAGGGGGCCGGTGTCCAGCACCTCCCGGTATTTTCTCAAAATAATATCCATGGGATGGCCCAGGGGGATGGCAATTTTATGTTGAAAACAGGCCACCAGGATACCGGGAAACCGGATAAGATTATCCACCAGATTTTTTTCAAAGGTTTTGTGCAGGGCCCGTTGGGCTTCCAGGGCATCGGCCCCCTCTTTGATCCCGGGGTACTCAATTACTGGCAAGGTCATGGGTGTTTGGGAGGCGGGCACCAAAACCTGGAGTAGATAATTGTCGGGCACGGCTCCCTGGGAGAGGTCGTACAGCTTACCAAAGATATCCGGGGTGATATCATCCCGGATGATCTGCCCGGTGCTGATGGCAAGTTGCCGGATCACCAGGCGATTCACGGCATCAGACGGTTCCACCAGGCAGGGGACGGCGGTGTTTTCCGAGGTGTTATGGGCCTTGACTGAAAAAAGATCCCCCAGGGCTTCATGGTCAAACAGATCCAGAAGATAACTGGTTTTAAAGGATTTGTCTGTGCCCATGATGTGGACGTACACTGGGGTATCTGTGGCTGGTACATGATCCAGGCACTCCCGGCAGGCAGTAACCACTAAAGAAGCTCTTTCTTTTTGACGGGAAGGGACAACTTTTAATTTTTCAATGATACTTTGAATATTATCTTTTAGCCGCACCAGGCGGCTTTCGTTAAAACGCATGGGAATTTATTCTCTCCTGGCAACGGTTTAATTCGCGGTGTCTTCATATTTGCGCTTAGGGAACAGATTTTTAAATCTGTTCCCACCTCCGAAATGGAAAAATTATTTCGGACTCTTCCTTAACATCAAACTCAGTGAAGGCAACTGTTCCATTCAATAATGCCGATCCCCCCAAAGGTCAATCCTGCTCTTTGATCTGGTACCCACCATCCACAGATTTAATGATTTCAAGCCTTTTCTCATCAATTTCAAATTTCATTCCATCGATTTCATGCCTGTAGCTGAAGGTGATACTGTCACTGTACACCATGAATGAAAAGGGATTAAAAAGATTAACGTCGGCCCGCTCAAACCTCACCACCCGTCCATTGGCAAGCTTTCCCCGGAAATAATCCGCATTTTTAAACAGGCTGACAATCCCCGATCGCCCCGGACTGATATTCACCGCCTGGGTGGAGGAGCTATCATCTTTGGACAGTTGCACAAGGGAGGTATTGACCTGGATGGGATCCCGTTTCAGAGTGACATGGCTGGTCTTTTCAAAAGATGATTTATTGATAAGGTTGGATAGAACAAGGGAGGTCAGGGGATCATAGCACTGGATACCGTATTTCCCCTTGGAATCTTCCATGAGTAATTCCCGGTGTACCACCACAGGAAAATCTGACTCAATGGGGCTCAGTTTCATCTTGTCAATTTTTTCTGCAATCAGGGCCAATTTAAAAGATTGCCCGATTTTATCCGTGAAATAGACGGCGGAAGTGTTGGAAATTTTCAATTCCCGTTGCTGGGCATCATCAATGGCATACCAGGTGTAGGTCTGGTCTGTAGCACCGGCACCCCCCATAAGGGCAGAGGCAATGCGCCGGGGCACCAGCGTAGACTCATCTCTCTTGAAAAAGGCAGCAAAGGACAGCTTGGCTGCGCTGTCTCTTCCGGCCAAGAGATACCAGTCAATGTCATCCAGGGGCGCCTCTATTTTCAGGGGGGAAAAGGTATAAACATCGGCCAGGAAATTTTTCATTTTAAAATCAATGGTATCAGCCTTGAGCATCTGGGAGAATTCTTGGGAATCCCGGAGCCTTTTATAATCTGTGTAAGAAATTCTGTTTTCATTGAGAACCTGGCTCACCTGGGGATGTTTGATGTTTAGATCCCCCACCTTGAAATAAAATACGTTGCTGGTGTAGCCCGACTCGGCGCAGGAATAAATCTTGGCAAGACGCTTCATCTCTGTTCCAGATAGCTGCATTTCATATTTTCGCAGGGCCTTGGTCACATTTTTGTTGTAATTAAAATAGACAAACAGTGCCAATCGGGTGCCTTTAAAATCGGAGTCCGAATTCGAATCATCCCGGTAGGCTTCCTGGTTCATGCAGGAGAGAAGATCTTTTACATAATCCGGGTTCAAAAGGGTTTTTGCAATTGTTTTCTCATCTGGCTTATCTGAATCCAGCCACGAATACACGTCTGGGAAAAGTTCATTGTAAAACACCATTTCCATGGAGTCAGGATCGGTACTTCCCAGTGAAAGTTCAAAGGATTTGCCGGTGAAAAATTTATCATACAGGACATATCCACCCACAGACACAAGTGCCAATACTCCCAGAATAACAGCAAGCTTAATCAGAAAAACGGTTTTAGGCCCCCCTTTTTGAAGCTCGTTGAGAAGGGCAATGGCCCGGGATTGTCCCTGGGAGGAGTCCTTGTACACCACGTTGGCACCATAGGCGGTGATGATTTTTTTATCTTCAGAACGGAAAAAAATCCATAGGGAGCCAATGTTATCCCCTCTTGTCACCCGCACTTTAAGGTATTCAATGAACTCCTTTCTTGCATTGGCGGACAAGCTGGCCATGGGGAGCTGGGTCATTCCCTGTTCCAGGGGAATTTTCCCGTTGATATCAATGATTTTTACCTCAAGGCTTGAGGTGACACTCTGATACCGCCTCACATCCTGAAAAATACTGCATTCCGGTGGTACCAGCGCTTCAAAAACCAGGGGATATGCCTGAATCTTTTCAACGGGCAGCTCAAAGTCATCAAAACGCCCCATATATATTTTTCTCCTGTAAAATCAACTCTGTGGCCCACCACCATCCGAATAAAAAAGGCACGGTTCAAGGGCTTTAAATAAAATTATCTATTTTATCCACAAACTACCCAAAAGTCAATTTGGTTGGAGATTAATTTTGAACCTTCTGGGCAATTCATAGGCCAGCGGAATGGCAAACAATTTTCAACGCTTGTAATCAAGCCTGTCCAGCCCTTTACAAGCACTCCATATCTTGATATTTCCCTTGGAAACAAGATTTTGTTGCATATAAAAAAAAGGAAACGCCCAATGGACTTGTTAATAAAAAACGGCATGATATTGACCATGAACGCTGAGCTGCAAATCATTGAAAAAGGGGCCGTTCGAGTAAGGAATGGGGTTATTATATCCGTTGGCAAGGATGCGGCTGATGGTTCGCATGATGCTCAAACCCTGGAAATTGATGCCCAGGGGGGAATCATCATGCCCGGTCTTATCAACAGCCATACCCATGCGGCCATGACCCTGTTCCGGGGGCTGGCCGATGATCTACCCCTGATGGAATGGCTCAATGATCATATTTTTCCGGCAGAATCCCGAATCACAGCAGATATGGTGTACCGGGGCACCCTGCTTGCCTGTGCAGAGATGTTGCTTTCCGGCACCACCTGCTTTTGTGACATGTATCTTTTTGAAGAAGAGGTGGCAAAGGCCGCCGCAAAGGTGGGCATGCGGGCCGTGGTGGGGGAAGTTCTCTATGATTTTCCATCTCCCTGTTATGGCCCCCTGGACAAGGGGTTTGAGTATGTGAGTACCATGATGGAAAAATGGAAAGATCATCCCCTGATCACTGTGGCTGTGGAGCCCCACTCCACATATACCTGTTCTCCAGAGCTGCTTAAAAGGGCCGCAGACATGGCCCGCACACAACAGGTACCCCTTGTCATCCATGTGGCTGAAACCCGCAACGAGGTGAAGCTTATTAAAGAAAAATATGGGAAAACCCCAGTGAAATTTCTTGCTGATCTGGGGATTCTCGGCCCCAATTTGGTGGCCTGCCATTCTGTGCACCTCACCCGGGAGGAACGGGCATTGTATCGACAATTTGATGTCAAGGTGGCCCATTGCCCGGAAAGCAATATGAAGTTGGCCTCGGGGGTGGCACCGGTGCCGGAGTTTCTATCAGAGGGGATATGTGTGGCCCTTGGCACCGACGGGTGTGCCAGCAATAATGATCTGGATCTGTTCCTGGAAATGGACAGTGCCGCAAAACTGCACAAGGTGTTTTCCATGAACCCGGAGGCAGTGGATGCCACAACAGCCGTGAAAATGGCCACCATCAACGGAGCCAAGGCCCTGGGACTGGATGGGATTATTGGCTCACTGGAGCCGGGAAAACGAGCTGACATCATTGTGGTGGATACCCGCAGCCCCCACATGGTTCCCATGTACAACCCCTACTCCCAGCTGGTGTACGCGGCCAATGGAAGCGATGTCATGACCAGCATTGTTGACGGCAAGGTGTTAATGGATAACCGGAACTTGACGACCCTTAATGTGGATCAAGTGATGGATGATGTTTTAGCCATTGCAAAGGAAATTGCAGCAGGGGATGCAGCCTGAAGCGGATAAGTCTACAAGTGTTGATCTACTTTACCTCCGGAATCAAAGATTCAGAAGAGAACTCCTTGACGAAAAGTTGAAGCAGTAATATTTTCAGCTTATTAAAACTTGTAGACTTAAACAAAAAAAGGAGGCCAATTGATATGGTAAAATTCAAAAACACCATGGAGGTGTTCAAGTTATTGGAAAAAACCAATTGTAAAAAATGCAACAAATCTACCTGTCTTGCCTTTGCTGCAGCAGTATTCCAAGGCCAGGTTGCTTTAAGTGATTGTCCGTTTATTGATGAAAAAACGCTTAAGACCTATGGTGATAAAAATCATAAAAAAGAATCCGGGCCTGAACAGGATTATCTAAAAGTGATAGCCCAGTTAAAAGAAAATATCAAGCAAACAGACCTTGATTCCAGAGCGGGTATACTGGGTGGAAAATTCTCCCATGGCAAGTTGACCATCAAAATCCTGGGAAAAGATTTCAGCGTTGACATAAATGGTGAAATGTCCAGCGATATTCATGTCAATCCCTGGATTGTTCCACCAGTGCTAAATTATATTATTTACGGCAAAGGACTGGCATTGAGTGAAATCTGGGTGCCGTTCCGGGAACTTAAAACATCCAAGGATTGGTCTCGTTTTTTTGAACATCAATGCGTTAAGCGGTTTAAAAAGATAGCCGACTCAAACCCCTCTTTTTTCGAGGATATCATTGAACTTTTCAACGGGAAACCCGTTGAAAATCATTACGATGCTGACATCTCCCTGATGATCAAGCCATTGCCGCTTTTGCCCATGCTTATTTGCTACAATAATCCCGAAGAAGGTATGGAATCGGATTTGAATCTTTTTTTCGATGACACTGCTGACAAAAATTTGCCAATTGAAAGCATTTACAGGCTTAGCACAGGGCTGGCAAATATGTTTGAAAAGCTGGCTGTCACGCATGGGTAAAAAAATTAAAAAAGGAATATTCTTGAATGTCACAGATTAATAATCCCATGGAAATCTATAAGTTGTTGAATGGTTCCAACTGTAGAGAATGCAATGAACAAACCTGCCTGGCGTTTGCCGTGGCTGTGTTTAAAGAAAGAAAACCGATACATGCATGTCCTTATTTGGAAAAAAAAGTTCTTGAGCAATATGGTGGAGAAACAAAAAAAGCCAATACCGTTGATGAATACAAGGCAGAAGCCATTGAAATACTGAAACAAAAAATATCTCTGATTGACCTTTCCAAAGCAGCGGAACGCCTGGGAGCCCGATTTTCCAATAATAAACTGAGCATAAAAATTTTTGGTAAGGAGTTCAGTATTGATACCAAGGGGAACCTCTCCTCTGAAGTTCATATCAATGCATATATGGTGGTACCCGCATTGAACTACATCTTAAACGCATCAGGTAAACCTCCCCAGAAAAATTGGATCACATTTCGGGAATTGAAAGGCGGGCCTTCGAGATATGCCCATTTTCAACAACGGTGTGAGAAACCCTTAAAGCGACTTGCCGATACCTATACGGATCTGTTCAAAGATATGCTGGAAATTTTTGATGGAAAAAAAATTGCCAGCAACATTGATTCAGATATTTCAATTATTTTGTATCCCCTACCTCTTTTTCCCATAATGGTTTGCTATTGGAAACCGGAAGAAGGTCTTGAGTCTGCGCTTCACATCTATTTTGATTCCACGTCCGATGATACGCTTGACATTGAATCCAACTATACCCTTAATGAAGGTTTTGCTTTGATGTTTGAAAAAATCGCCCTGCGCCATGGGGCTTAATATCAAGTGTGCTTTGGAACGTCTGTTATCCTCAACTGAATCCCAACCATTTGCTTTGAATGTATTTTTAATATCTTTCATATCACCCAAAAAGTAATTTACAGTCTTTTGGAAAAAGTTCCTGCAAATGGGGAATGCTCTAAAAAAATGTAAAGCACTTTTGAAGGATGCCGTATTTTTATTAGAAAATAAAACTTCCGGGCAACCTCAGCAGAGCCCCCCCCGATGGGTAATAGGCACCGGCCAATTGGGCCGTCTACGGTTCCGGCCGGGCCCATTGCCCGTCGGGGGGGCGGCATAATGCCATTTGGCTCCGCGTCTACGACCCAATATTCGTTGTGTTCGGCAGGGTATGCCCGTTTATATGAAAGAGTAGGCGACCCTAACCCAGCACAGGGCCTATAGTAATCAATGCAGAAACGGCAAGAATCGGCGCATTGAGTATAACTGCCACGGGCAGACCGTATTCTGGCCTCGGCCTGTCCACAACGAAGCATGAAAGAATATTAGACTCGCCTACTCTTTCTTATAAAACATACATGGCTGTAAAACCAGCCATAACGAAAAACGAAAATCTTTTAATTCCAGCATGTTGTTGAGACTTTCATATAAAAAAGATTGACATAAGTGGTATAGGTAGATAATTATATATCATATTGATATATGACCAATATGATTTTGATCGCACAGAAATATTAATAAAGGCTCCTTACCGTTGCCAAAATTACCACAATTAGTCGTATACAAAAAACGAAATGCCGTTTTTGTTTGTTTACATAAAAATCAAATTGATTAAGGAGAAAACATGGCAGCTAAAATATATTATCAACTTCGTGAGCAAATGGATCAGTATTCAACCGGGTTTCCGCCCAGCGAGTCTGGTGTAGAATTAAAAATTCTTGAGAAGCTATTCACAGAAGAAGATGCAGAACTATACCTGGATCTTTCCTTGCTTCTGGAAGCCCCTGATGATTTTGCTGCAAGAACGAATAGATCATCGGAAGAGATGGCTGTAAAGCTGGAAGACATGGCAAAAAGGGGCCTGCTCTTTCGCCACGTCAAGAACGATAAAAAACGGTATTCTGCGACTCCCTTTGTCATCGGCTCATACGAGTTCCAGCTCGGGAGTATGGATAAAGAGTTGGCAGAGCTGACCAACAGCTACATGGAAGAGACGTTTCTCTCGGGCATGGGTGAAAACATACCACCACTGAGAACAATTCCGGTGGGAAAATCTGTGGATATTGTCAATAAAGTGGCTGCCTACGAGGATGCCAAGGCCATAGTCAACGGAAAAGATAAAATTGCAGTGGCGAACTGCATCTGCCGAACCCAGCAGACGCTTCTCGGCAAGGGATGTGATAAACCAAAGGAAGTTTGTATTATGTTCGGCTCCCACGCAGATTACTACGTTGAAAACAAGATAGGCCGGTATATAACCAGGGAAGAGGCCTGCCAGATACTGGATCAATGTGAAAAAGAGGGGCTGGTAAATCAACCGGCAAACATGGTGAATCCCGGGGGCATGTGCAACTGCTGTGGAGACTGCTGCGGTGTACTCAGAGCCCTGAATCTTCTTCCCAATCCTGGCGAACTGGTTCATAATCGCTACTGGGCTGTAATTGACCCGGAAGAGTGCATTGGATGCGAAGCCTGTCTGGAGCGGTGCCAGATGAACGCCATTGAGATCGAGGAGACCGCAAAGATCAATGCAGCAAGGTGCATTGGCTGCGGCCTCTGTGTCACCACCTGTCCTGTGGAGGCAATCCAATTGGAAGAGAAACCCAAAGAACTCCAGGTGCCGCCTCCAGGCAGTGGACAAGAACTCATGGCCATGACCGCAGAGAGAAGGGGAACCTCTTTGATTCCCCTTAAAATGCAACAATAAAACTGCCTTTTGCAACCTGCCTGGAATCCGACGATCCAGCCAGTTTAATGGGAGGTGACATGAAGTTGCCTTTCGGAATTGCATAAGATATCCCAGAGGCTTCTAAGTACCCACACATATGTTCTTCGGTATTCCACAGACATATCTCATTGATATTTAGGCATCCTTCAAAATTACTTTACACTTTCTTAGAGCATTCCCCATTTACTGGGAATTTTTCCCAAAAGATTGTAAAGTACTTTGGGGGTGATATGAAGGATGCCGATATTTATGAGTTTTATTTTGAGGAATATATGCTCGGGTACTTACAGCCCCTTGCCAGAGATCTGTGAGGGGAAAATTAAAATTTTGAGGTTGATATGATTGAAATGATGCTGATGGGATTTCTCATGGATGGAAAGAAGACCGGATATGAGATTAAAAAATATATGGAGAACAGCACCCACTATTTTTTTAACACTGGATTCAGCAGCATTTATCCTAAATTCAAAAAATTAGAAAAGGACGGTTGCGTCCAAGTTAGCCAGGAAATTAAAAATGGAAAGCTCAACAAACTGTATACCCTGACGGATGAGGGAAAAAAGAGATTTCTGAATTGGCTGGAGATTAAGCCCGACGTAGGACGCATCCGGGATGAGGCCCTGCTAAAAGTTTTCTTTTTTGATCATCTTAAAGAGAAAACAATAACGGCCCAACTGAAAGGATATGTCGATGATCTCAGTGAACATGTCCAAAACCTACAGGCCATCAAAGACCGGTTCGCTTCCCGTAAAATAGAGCCTTGGAAAATGAAAACTTTGGAGTTCGGTATCCAGTATTATAATTTTCTGGAGCAAAGGTTTAATGAAATGCGTTTAGAAAAAAAATTATCCGAAAAAGATAGTAAATAAACATCGACATCAACACCAAAGACAGCTCTTGGAGAATATTTGGTACTCCAGTTTTTTTTATTGAAAAAAACAAAAGACCGCCCAGAAATGACAGAAGCTTCCCGACAAAACAAAAAGATGCCAAATGCCGTGAAACCCAAAGGTATCGGGCCAGGGATCCGGACGTTTCAGGCCATAGATCACGGCCCCACCGCTGTAAAATAGCCCCCCAAGTCCAAGCCAGATCAACGATGACAGGTTCAAAGCCATGACCAGGGGATACACCGCCGCCACAAAGATCCACCCCATGATCAGGTAGATACCTGTGGAGATCCATCGGGGAACGTTGAAGCAGAAGAGTTTTAAAAAGACACCTGCCAGGGCAATACTCCAGGCAATGATTAAAAGACTCCATCCCCAGGGACCCCGCAGGGGGACAAGACAAAAGGGGGTATAGGTGCCGGCAATGAGCATAAAAATGGTGATATGATCAATTTTTCGCATGATCACGAGACCTTTTTCAGACAGCCGCAAACCATGGTAGAGACTGCTTGAAGTGTACATCAAAACCAGGGTGCCCCCGAAAATGGCAAAGGAAACCACATGCCACACATCTGCCTTGACTGCTGCAAATACCACCAGCAGGGTAAGGCCCGCAACAGAGGCGATGGCCCCGGCCATGTGGGAAAGGGCGTTGAAAGGTTCTCTAAGTGTTGGCAATTCCATGCTGCACCTCCAGGTAATCCGGGTAAGATCAGGGTTTATTTAATGTTTTTAAAGGCTTGTTGATGATCCAGTACAATCCCTGGCAGATGTCAAGCCTGGCTTGTGGGGAATATTGTTAAGAGTGTATGGCTTGGTAATAAGGCCCAAAAGCCAAGTCTGACATAGTTCTTTCCTTGATCATCGACACATAACATACACCCCTGGGTTTTAATAATAAAGTGCTGTCAGGTATTTTACACATGTTTTACAAGAGGATGGAAGGCGCATGGGGCTTTTGTGAGGTCAGCAATATTAATTTTTGATTTTATTTTTGTACATGGCATCATCTGCCCTGTCAATGAGAGTCTCCATGGTGCAGGGGGAGGTAGGATTGTAAAGGGACATGCCAAAACTGGCCCCGACATCATAGGGATAGTCGTCTGAATTTCCTTTATGATCCAGGGTTTTCCGGATACGCTGGACAATGTTTTTGGCACTGTCAAGATCATGGTTGTAAAGGGCCAGTAAAAATTCATCTCCGCCCACCCGGGCCACCACATCCCTTGCCCGCACACAATTTTTGATGGTTCGGGCCACCACTTTAATGTAACGATCTCCCTCCGTGTGACCCAGATTATCATTCACCGGTTTTAACTTGTTCACATCCACATAGCATAATACCATTTTCATTTTAACAAGATCGCATCGCTTTATCATGCCAGAAAGAGCTTCCATGCCGGCGGATCTATTGAACAGCCCAGTGAGATGATCAATGCTGGCCTGAAGCTCAAGGGTTTTTCTGATGTGCTTTTGGGATCGCATGCGCCATAAAAGATATATCAAGAAAAGGACAAACATGCCCAATATCCAGACACCCGCCCGGATCATAATTTGATACCGTTTCTGCGATGGAGGAATATCGTTGACGAAACTGCTGGTGTAGGGCAAAAGGCTTTTTGAAATGCCATGCTGCGTCATCAGATCTGTATCAAACATGGGGATCGCATCGGATGTTCGGGTGATGAGGAGGGTGTCAGGAGACGTGCCGGAAAGAATTTTAAGTACCATTTGGGCCGCCCCACGGCCCTGGTGCCATCCGCTGGTAAGCATCCCCCCCACAATGCCCTTGCCAAGATAAAAATCCCACACCCCATAGATGGGATTTTTCGTATGGGAGGCGATGAGGTCAATACTTTCACTGTAGGAAAAAACATTGTTGTTCTGGTCTCGATTGAATGTCATGAGAAGGATCAGGGTATTTTCCGGCAGAGTCTCTACCTGGTGTTGCAGTTCCGTCATTTTCAACAGTGGAGTGAATTCAAAATGCACGGTGGGGGCCATGCTGGCCGGGATTTCTTGAATAACCCTTTTCTTATTGCCAATACCGGTGGCGCTTTGATCATTGATAACCAGGATGTTCCGGGTATCTGGGTGCAAACGATACATCAAATTTAATGTGCCGCGGATATCCGTGGTTTCCAAAATACCTGTGACATCTTTATGGGCTTTAATTTCATTCTCATTGAGATAGTTCACCCCACAAAAGACAATGGGGGTATCCTTGAATAAATATTTTCGGTGATTCAATGCAAACTCAAAGGCATTGTCATCGGACACCAGCACCACATCAAAGTCGGTGTAGGCATATTTATATTTATAAATGCCCAGTAGATGAGAATAATTTTCCGAATCGGGGAAATTCTTAGTATCCATATCTTCAATGAAAATCTTTCTCTTTCCCTTTATTTTATCCAGGACAGACACCATCCCCTGGACGATGTCATGGGTCCACTTAAGTTGCCGGCTATAGGAGTTGAGAATGAGAATATTTTTCTGATCCTCATATTTCATGTTCACCACAGTGGCTTTCCGGGGAATCGCTGACAGGGAAATGTGAAATCGTTTTAGCTGGGTATAGTCAAACATCATGGCGTTGGCGGATTCATGGCGGATTTTATTTTCAGGCAAGAACGATCTGGACAATACCTCAAGGGCCGCTGTGGCGGCCACCGATCCCTGGCCATATCCCTGGGTCAGTACGCCTCCCATGATGCCGTGATTCATGTAAAAATCCCATACCCCATAAACGGGTATGACAGCCTTTTCCGTAATCATCCGGGCCGCCTTCCAGGGTTCGTAATAGTTCCCCTTGCTGTCTTTAAAATAAACCAATAAAAGCCCCAGAGATGTTTCCGGAGCAGTGGCAAGTACCTTGGAAATTTCATCAATATCTTCCCCATCAAGGGAGATAAATTCCAGGCGATGGAGAAATCGGGGATAAATTTTGTCAAAGGCTTTTTGAATCAACCGGCCCGTGGGGGTGTGATCATTTATCACATATACGGTGGTGGTTTCCGGGTGTATTTCCAGGGCTGCATTGAGGGTACCTTCTATGTCAAAGACTTCCGGCACCACAGCCGCAAGCCAGGGGTGAACGGATTGTGATTCTGGATGGAAATAATTCAGTCCACAGGCCACCACCGGGGTGTCTTTGAATATGGTATGATGATGTTTTTCAATAAATTGATAGGCGGTATCATCCGAGGAGATGATCAGATTAAATTTATCATTGGCAAATTTGTAGCTGTACATTTGGGCCAGTTGTCCAATATACCCCGGAGCTTCAATGCGTTTGGTATCCATGTACTCAATGCGGATGTCAAAGGGGTTTCCCTGGAGCTTATCTTCAATGCCCTTTACAATATCATCTGACCATTTATATCCTTTATGGTAGGAATTTAGAATGAGTATTTTTTTAACCTTGGTTCCGTCAAGGAACTGGTGGGCAGTCACCGGCACCGTCATCAGGCAAATGACACACATCATCCAAAGGATCAGGCAGGCATGGCAGAATACAAATGCGGATAATCCTCTTTGTATCGCAGCAAAACAGGATTTTTTGTCCAAGGTAGCCTCCTTTTTCTGAAAGTGTGCAATTCAGGGCTTAAGGGTTCACTCAAAAATCTTCCACCACCCTGCCCAGAAAGTCCTGGAGCCATTTATTTTTCTTGCACTCTTATCTTGTCTGTAATTTCAATGCTTAATGTTTTTAGCGCCTTGCTTTTTGCTTCAACCAGTGCGTTATAGTCATCTCCTGACACCGGTTGTTCAATGATAGATCGTTTAATTTCTGTTCGTTCCTTACCTGGTTTTCCTTGTTTAATCTCCCAGATACTGTTCAGCAGCACCGATTCTCCCAATCGGCCATCAAACTGATTCACATCCAGCGTCAGCCTGTATTTGGGTTCAAAGGAGGGAGACCATGGGTATTTAAACACCTGATTCGATCCCATGATCATTGATATATTTTGGACCAGTATATTCAGAAAATCTTGTTTTAAATCCCCTCCCCATCTATGAAATTCCGATAATTCCAGCCTGTTTGGCGATGGCCGGGTGACGATCTGGGGCCGCTGAAGTGTTCGGGGAAAAAGGATGGGTCCAATCCCTATGGTAACATCCTTTAAAGTCTGCTGACCATCTGGCAACACGTCTGAGGTTATCATGGGAGTCAGGGCATAAAAGGAAACCGGAGGCGTGGTGTTTTGGCATCCCATGACGCTTATACATATAATCATACATGCCAGTAACCACCTGCTACGATGAGAATTGAAAGTCCATATTGCTTTGCCGGGACGTTCAGATAACGACCACGGGCAGATCATGCTCTGACATTGATCCAGCCACAACAAAGAGTTGCAATTGATCTTGATTTGCCAACAACATGGGGCATAAATAGATTCTGTCCCTACGTAGACCTTGATTTGCCGGAATTTTCTTATAAAAAATGTCATAAACCCCATGGGCATCAGATGCATGAATGGGTTTTTCATCAATTTTTTCCTTTTCCATAAATTAAGGAGTCTGGATGACGTTCCAGGTAATCTGTGAGTACCCTCATGGATTGTGCTGCTGCGGCAAGTTCACTTAACGCGTGTCTTGCATCCTGATTAAGAGCAGAATCTGAACCCACAAGGTGTTCCATGGCAGCCAGGGAGTCCTTTGCCTGTGCCAGGGTCTTTTTTACCTGCTTCAGGGTTGAGGTCAGTTCCGGTGTAACCGTTGTGTCTATGTGTTTTAATAGGATATCTCCCTGCTTAATAGTCTTATTCAAATTTTTGATCACTATGTGCAAATCTTGACCCATTTGTTCAAAGGGTACTTTCCCCATACGGTTCAACAATTTATTAAAAGCGGCAAAAGCTTCTTCCAGTGCCGCCGGTATGGTGGGCAGTTGGGGGTATTTACCTTCCCAGACAATTTTTTGATCTGGCACATTGGGATAAAAATCCAAATTAACAAGGAGTTGCCCCGTTAAAATATTGCCGGGTTTAAGTTGTGCCCTTAGCCCCTTTGACACGAGCATATTAAATAATTCTTTTTTTTCCACATCATCAAATGCGCTCTTGTTGGGCAGAAACTGGCGGGGTTCTGTTTCAATGAGAACAGATATTAAAATTTCCGCAGAGTTTATTTTAATTTGTGTGTCAATATCCTGAACCTTCCCCACCTGAATCCCCCTGAATTCCACCGGAGCCCCCTTGCTAAGTCCCCGAACAGACCCTTTAAAAACCAGGAGCCATTCATGTTTTCCCATGGATTCTTTTTTAATCGCGTCATCGTAATTATTAAAAAGTTTGAATATATCATTGTTTTCAGCCGGATACTTATTGCCAGAAGACATTGGATTATCAAAGGAAATACCCCCGATCAACAGGCTGACCATGGACTGGGTATCAATGGTGAGACCATTGGCATTAATGGAAACATCAAGGCCGCTGGCATTCCAGAAACGGGTGTTTTTTTTCACATACTGATGGTGGGGTTCATCAATGAAAATTTTTATGGAAAGGCGTTCCCCGTCATCATCCAGTGCATAGCTTTCCACCTGGCCGACTTGAATCTGGCGGTAAAATATCGGAGAGCCAATATCCAGAGAGCCCAGTTTTTCAGCTTTCAGTATAAGGTGCCGCCCCGCCTTATTCATTGACACCACCGGAGGCGTCTCCAATCCCATGAAAGAGGTTGACGGCGCACCGTTTAGTACCGGATCAATGGCAATGTAAGCCCCAGCAAAAATAGTACCCAATCCTGATACCTGGCCAGCCCTTAAGCGGGCACGCACCACCCAGAACTTTGTTTTTTTTGTCAGATAATATTTAGTGTCTTTATCCATTTTTGCCGTTACAACAACATGGTCTAAATCCTTATTCAGCTTAATGGAATCCACTTGGCCGATGACAACATTTTTGTATTTTATTTTTGTCTTTCCGGCTTCCAGCCCCTCTGCAGTATTAAATATAATGGAAATCACAGGGCCTTTTTCTGATATGGATTTATATACCAGCCAACCACCAATCATAGCGGCAATCAACGGAATGATCCAAATTATTGAAAGGGATTTTTTTTTACGAATTAATGGTTCCGGTGTCTTATTAGTGTAGGTGCTCTGTGTGGTATTCTGCTCATTCATGAGGGTCCTTGATGTTATCCCATATCAGTCTTGGATCAAAACTCATGGCGGCAAAAATAGTGATAACAACCACCGCCCCGAAATATACGGCCGCTGGACCCACTTCAAAGTTTCCCAGAAACTCCAGTTTTATCAGTGCAGCCATGATGGTGATTACAAAGATATCAACCATGGACCATCGGCCCACAGCTTCAACAATGCGATAAAGGCGAGTTCTGTCCAGAGGCCGTTTTTGTGATTTTTTTTGCACAGAAATAAGTAGATAGATTAAAGCAATTATTTTGAGTACCGGAACAAAAATACTGGCAATGAAAATAATCAAACCAATGGCCCATGATCCAGATTCAATAAAATAGATCACCCCGCTTATGATGGTATCCCCCTGGGCGTCCCCCATGGTGGTGCTGATGGAAATGGGCAGCACATTGGCCGGTATATACAAAATAAGGGCGGTAATAATAAGGGCCCATGTTCGGGCAATACTGTTGGGCTTTCTCTGGTGTATTCGGCTGCCACAGCGGGGGCATATCATATTCGATGAGTTGTTAAATGGGGGGATGCGGCACACAAGATGGCAGTCCTGGCAGCTTATCATGCCTGCCTGTCTGGCAGTTAAAAATTCAGTTGGTTTTACTGTACTCATGATTTTTCCCATATGGAATGAAAATCTATTGCAGACGCCGCTCCGGTTAACACAAAAATCAGGGCAAAAAATGAATACAGCGAGGGTCCCGGTATCACGCTCATCATTTTTACCAGTTTAACCACGGAAATTAAAATACCCAGCATAAAGACTTCCATCATCCCCCAGGGTTTTATTTTTTGTATAAACTTTACAAAAATCGGCAGTTTCCATGGTTTTTTATAAAGTTTCAAGGGGATCAGGAGATAGAGTCTTGATATGATTTCAAGACAAGGAAACAGTATGGCAGTGAACAGCACAAGCAGAGCTATTTCCCAGTACCCTTGATCATATAAGGTTTGTATGCCACCCATCAAGGTAGTTGCCCGGTAAAGCCCTTCTGTTTTTATTTCAAGCAACGGATATGTATTAGATATAAAAAAAAGAATCAAAGCCGTGATGGTCAGGGAAAGGCTCCTGTTTACGCTGTCTTTCTTATGGGTTAATAATACGGCATTACAGCGACGACAGAAGGCCGTAGACCCTTCAGGTAAGGTCTTAATACGATGGAGTAGATCACATTCATGGCAGGCGATGAGTAAATCATCTTGCATTATCAAAGGAATTCCATTTTATCCGTGACCTGCCCCAATTAAAATTGAGCCAGGCATGGTGTCTCTTGTTTGTTTTTACTTAGGAATGAGTCCGAAATAAATTTTCCATTTCGGAGGCGGGGACAGATTTAAAAATCTGTCCCCTAACCTGGACAAGCCAGAACCAAAAAGGTTTTCTGATTCTCTTGCCAAAATAACACAAAAATCAGAGATAAGAATCTAAATAAGCGCATAAGCTCACAAATGGGCAACTTAACGCATATGTTTTTCGGTATTCCACAGACATATTCCATTTATATTTATGAATTTTATTTTCAGGAATATATGCTCGGGTACTTATATAAAAATCAGTCCTTAATAATCAAGTGTTCCATGAATATTATATATGTGTGTTATATTTGTCAAGTTGGGTAAATATGCATATTTTTAAATATTTCTTAACGTAAAAATACGTTGACAGCCCCTATCTGTGTTTATACATTCCATTCTACCTATATGGAGGTACCCAGGGCATAATATTCAATATTCTGCGTATGTTTTGGGTCGATTTTAAGCATGTGGAAAGGTGCTGGGGAGTGTTTAATAAAAATTGCAGGCTTCATGATTGTACTGTTGGAGGGTCTATACCTATTGAAATTCTTTACTTCTTGGATCTTGTCCTGCCATGGTTCCCCATCGACGAAACAGATTATGCTCAATTTTCAGAGAATCAAGGGCTTTACCCACGCTTTGCCGGATCAAATCTTCAATGGTTTTGGGCTGGTGATAAAATGCTGGCACAGGGGGCAAAATAACCGCACCCAAGTCCGCTGCCCGGGACATGAGATCCAGATGTCCTTTGTGCAGGGGAGTTTCACGCACCATGAGTACCAAAGACCTTTTTTCTTTTAATGTGACATCAGCCGCACGGATAAGCAGATTACTGTTGTATGAATTTGCAATGCCTGAAAGGGTTTTAATCGTACACGGTGCCACCAGCATTCCCCGGGTAAGGAAAGAACCGCTGGCAATAGCTGCCGTCATCTCCTCGGGTTCATAAATGACTGAGGCCATTTCTTTTACCTGTTTCACCGAGTAATTCGTTTCAATTTTAATGTTTGTTTCTCCGGCGTGGGTCAAAATTAAATGGGTTTCCACACCCAGCTGGGATAAGACCCTTAGTGTTTCAATGCCGTATATAACGCCACTTGCACCACTTATTCCGATAACTACAGGTAACTCCATTTTTATTCAGTCCACCTATTTTTAGGCTACCCACTTAAATTGGCACAGCCTTTAAAATCAAGCGTTTTAGCAGCCTTGATTTTAGGGGTCAAAAGCTAATTGCTCACATAAAAAGCCTTGAAAATATCCCGCCTTAATTGGGTAGCCGGGCTGGCGCTAACCCTAATTAATGGGAGACCACCATATTTAAAAATTTTTGGGTGCGCTCGTTCTGGGGGGAGGTGAAAAATGGCTCAGGATTGTTTTCTTCTACTATGATGCCTTCATCCACGAATATGACCCTATCGGCCACCTCCCGGGCAAAGCCCATCTCATGGGAGACCACCACCATGGTCATGCCGTCAAGAGCCAGTTGTTTCATGACATCCAGGACTTCGCCCACAAGTTCCGGGTCCAGGGCCGATGTGGGCTCGTCAAAGAGCATCACCTTGGGCCGCATGGCCAGGCACCGGGCAATGGCCACCCGTTGCTTCTGTCCACCCGATAGTTGTTCCGGATAAGCCTCTGCCTTGTCTGACAGGCCCACCTTGTCCAGGGTGTTCAGACCGATCTCCCGGGCTTCTTTTTTATCCATGCGCCTTACCTTGCGAAGACCCAGGGTGACGTTGTTCAGCACGGTCATGTGGGGAAAGAGGTTGAATTGCTGAAAGACCATGCCGACCTCACTGCGTACAAGGTTGATGTCCGTGGTTTTGTCCGTAAGGTCAAACCCGTCCACGGTGACACAACCTGACGTGATCTCCTCCAGGCGATTCAAGCATCGTAACAATGTGCTTTTTCCAGAGCCGGAGGGGCCGAGTATGACCACCACCTCACCTTCTTCAATATGCAGGTCAATGCCCTTGAGTACCTCTAAGTTGCCGAATTTCTTGTGCAGATTTTCTATCTTGATCATGTATCCAATCTCGCAAGTGGGTTGTTTATCATTCGTTCTAAGTACCCGGGCATATATTTCTCAAAATAAAACACATAAATATCAATAACATATGGCTGTGGAATACCGGAAAACATATGTGTGGGTACTTAACTATTGGTGCTGATGTTCATACGTTTTTCAAGCATGTGCAGCAATTTTGCAATGCTCAGGGTCATGGTCAGATATATGAGCGCCACCGCCATCCACACCTCAAAGGAGCGGAAGTTCACCGCGATGATTTCCTGGCCCTGCCGGGTCAGTTCCCCAACGCCGATAACCACCAGCAGGGAAGTGTCCTTGAGACTTATAATGAACTGGTTGCCAAGGGGTGGGATCATTCTTTTAAATGCCTGGGGCCAGATCACGTAGAGCATGGACTGGAAGTTGGTCAGCCCTATGGATCGGGCTGCCTCGGCCTGGCCCACATTGATGGACTGAACTGCACCCCGGACTATTTCTGAGATGTAGGCTCCGGAGTTGACAGCAATGGCCACAATCCCTGCGGTCAAGGGTGGCACCCGCATGCCAAGGGCCAGGGGAAGGCCGAAATAGAGGAACATCACCTGAACCATGAGGGGGGTACCCCGGATAGCTTCCACATAGATGGTGGTCACGCGGTTTAAAAATTGGTTTCTTGAAATTTTGCCGATGCCTGCCAGGGCACCAAGAATGAATCCAAAAAAAAGGCCGACCAGGGTTATGTAGATGGTCAGTTTCGCCCCGCCCATAAGAACGGGAATTGATTCCCAGATGACGCTTGTTTCAAAATTAAATTGAGTCATAGAGTAGCCGATGTTGTTTTGTTAAGGGGCGGACGATGCCGACCGCCCCGTTTTAACTGGATGGGTCAAGTTGGATTTGGATGGTACCTATGACCGCAAAATCTGCTGTCCTTACTTGGGATCGGTACCAAACCATTTTTTGTAGATTTCGGCATAGGTGCCGTTTTCCATCAGCTTGAGGATGGCGATGCTGGACTTTTCAGCCAGGGGGCTGCCCTGGGGAAAGGCGATGCCGTAGGACTGCCCCATGTAAAGGGGACCAACAACCTTAGTTTTGTCCTTGCCCGCTGTCTTGGAGTAATAAAGAACGGCTGGGGAGTCAAAAAGAACCGCGTCAGCGCCGCCGGTGGCAAGTTCCATGTATGCTCCGTCGATGTTGGGGAAGAGTTTCACTTCTTTGGCCTTGGCATTTTTCTTCACATAGTCGGCGCTGGTGGTGCCGAGCTTGGTGGCAACGTTTTTGCCCTCCAGATCCTCAAGGGATTTGATATTCTTTTCGTCAGCGCGCACCAGGATGATGAGACCAGCATCGTAGTAAGGATAGGCAAAGTCAACCACTTTTTCCCGTTCGGATTTGATGGTCATGGCAGCGATGGCAACATCAATGTTGCCGGTCTGTAGTGCAGGAATCAATCCGTTGAAGTCCATGGGTTGGAGTTCGTATTCCTCACCGATCTCCTTGGCAATGGCGGCCCAAAAGTCAATGTCAAACCCTACGTACTTGCCGTCTTGTTTGAACTCAAAGGGCATGAAGTTGGTGTCGCAGCCAACGATTAATTTATCTTTGGCAAGGGCTGAACCGGCAAACAGTGACATGCACATGGTTACGAGTGAAATGAAAGTAATAAGTTTTTTCATCTTTTCTCCTTTTTTGATGTTTTTATTTTAGAACTTTTCGTTGCATCCTCTTTAAATTTCATGCACCGCCATACCGGTTATTCTGGAATGGTGGGGGTCTTGGTTAGTTGACCTTTGTGGTTGCGAAGGGTGTACTCCTTCTCGTTCTTGTCCACAATGTAATAATCGGGCATGAGGGGGATCTTGCCGATCTTGGTGGCCACCACATACATGGGCTGGGCAAGTCCGGTGGTGTGGCCCCGGATGGCATCCCGGATCAGTTCTGCGCCTTTTTCCACCGGGGTGCGAAAGTGATCGATGCCCGGGGCCGGTTCGCAGTAAAACACGTAGTAGGGCCGGATTCTGAAGGCGATCAGCTTCTGGTGCAGTTCCCTGAAGGTATCCACATCATCGTTGATTCCCTTTAAAAGCACCATCTGGTTACCCACGTTCACCCCGCAGGAGAGCAGATCGTACACAGCCCTGGCTGTTTCCTCGGAAAGCTCCTTTGGGTGGTTGCACTGGGTGTTGATCCAAATGGGAACCCGATGAAAGCCTGCGAGTACTTTTTTCAGCCCTGACGTGATTCGCTGGGGCAGGGCAATGGGTATCCTTGTGCCAAAACGAATCATCTGGATGTGGGGGATTGCCCGTATGCTTGTGATAAGGTATTCGATCTTGTCGTTGGAGAGCAGAAAAGGATCACCGCCTGTGATGAGCACGTCCCGAATTTCCGGGTGCTCCCTGATCCATTCAAGCCCCTCTTCAATGTCGAAACGCAGCTCAAGATCCCTGGTTACAACCACCTCCTTACGAAAACAATGGCGACAATAGTTGGCGCAGATGTCGGTCACGGTAAAGGCAACTCTATCCTCGTACTGCCTGGCGATGGAGTCTGGTCGAACCTCATCTGTGTCGCGGTTTTCCTTCCAGATCAGGTAGTCTTTAATACCGTGTACATTTTCGTTCTCCTTAAGCGAAGGAATCACCTGCCTACGAATGGGACAATTAGGGTCGTCTTTGTCCATAAGCGCAGCCATGTGGGGGGTTGTTCCCCATTTGGTATCCATGGTCTGGATCGCTTCTTTCTCTCCTGGAGTGAGGTGAACGTATTGTTCTATTTTTTCCAGGGTGTTCACTTGGTTCTGCATTTGTTTCTGCCATTCTTCCAATATATGAATCTCCGTAATATTTCTATTTCGTTTCAAATTAAAAATGTGCCGCTACTAAATTAAAAATGTGCCGCTACTATTAAATAAACAGGCGCTTTGCCTGATATAATTAAGCTATCAGCTTAAGATGAGGATTTGTTTTTTGTCAAGGAAAAACATTCTTATGCCACCTATTTCGAATGAAGCATAAATCTGTCTCTCTTTCTGTCAGTTCATTTCCTTTTCCAATATATCCACTGCCTCTTTAAATTTGTACCGTTTGACCAACGCTTTTAATTCCTTGTGTCCAGTCAGTTCTTCAAGCAAGGGGGCATAGATCTTTTGCCGCCTGGATTTCAGTGCAATTTTGAGTTCCTGCAGCAATTTTCCCTCACGTTCTACAGACAGCGGTTCTTGCATGGTTAAATCTTCTTTGAATTTAACTGTCCGTACTATCTCATCACATACAAAATTCAATTGTTCCTGAAAAGCGGCCAGGTTTTTAACAGTGGGATTCGCCTCTAAGGTTTTGGATACCTCACTGAGTTTTTTTGCGCCGATGGCGGCGCTGAGTCCCTTGAGCGTGTGGATGATCCTCTTAAAATCCTCCTTTTGGGGAGATATTTCTAAAGTTTTATAACTGTTTGCAAAATCACCCAGCAGTTTTTCATAAAGCGTTGCATCACCCATGATCCTTGACAGACCGGCCCGGGTATCGACATGGATCATATCAGGCTGTGTGACCTCAAAACCCTCTTCCGGTTCCGCTTTACCGGGCCCAGTTTTTGCCTCACATTTTTTACTGATGTACTTGAGCAGTGTGGCAAAAAGCGTTTCAACATCAATGGGCTTGTTGAGATGCTCCTGCATCCCGGCCTCTTTGGTTTTGGCAATGTCGCTGACCAGCGCATTGGCGGTTAGTGCAATGATCGGAAGCGTGCTGTTTTTCGTCCGAATCAGACGGGTGGCTTCATATCCATCCATCTCTGGCATCTGGATATCCATCAAGATCAGCTCATATTTGTCTGGTTCCGCATCAACCATCTCGACCGCCTCCCTGCCGTTGATGGCATCGATGATTAGGATACCGCTGTGGGCAAGCATGCCATGAACGATTTCCCGGTTCATGCTGTTGTCTTCGGCCAATAGAATGGTGCTTCCACCCAGGGTCGTGAGTTCATTTTTAAGGGACGAGCACTGAACCGTTTTATGGTATTCACGCTTGATTTTCTCACCAAAGGCCTCCATGATTACGGTGTAAAGCAGGGACGGATTGACGGGTTTTTGCAAAAAGATCTCTATGCCCTGCTCTTTGGCGGCATTGAGCAGGCTCTCCTGGCGATAGGCCGATACCATAATGATGGTGGGCGGGAGGCTTTGGCATTGTTCATGGATCTTTTTTGTGGTCTCAATTCCGTCAAGACCTGGCATCTTCCAGTCCATCAACACCAAGTCAAAATCCTGTTTCTGCTGGCAGATCATCGCAATGGCTTTTTCCCCGCTATCGGCTGTTGCAACACTGATATTTAACCCTTGGAGAAGACGGGTCAGTATCTTTTGCCAGCTGGGGGTATCATCCACAATCAGCACCTTTTTGTCTGGGAATTGCCGGAGAGTTTCTGGCTTGCTCTCCTGCTCCCCCAGAGTCACCTCAAATGTAAAAGTACTCCCCCTGCCAGCTTTACTTTCAACCCAGATACGGCCCGTCATCATTTCCACAAGTTGCTTGGAAATTGCAAGGCCCAAACCGGTCCCGCCGTATTTGCGGGTCGTGCCGGCATCAGCCTGGGAAAAGGATTGAAATAGGCGGGACTGTTGTTCGGATGTCATCCCGATCCCCGTATCGCGAACCTTGAACCGGTAACGGTCCTGTTTCAAACGGGTGATGTAAATGCCCACCTCCCCTGTCTGGGTAAATTTTACAGCGTTGTTGGCAAGATTTGTGAGCACCTGGCCCAGCCGCAGGGGATCACCGTGAAGATTCATATTCATCCCTTGATCATAGCTGACAATAAACTCCAACCCCTTTTCATTGGCTTTGAGTTCCACCAAGGTAGTGACGTTGTCGATGACGGTGTGCAGGTCGAAATCAATTTTTTCAATGGCAAGCTTCCCCGCCTCGATTTTGGAAAAATCAAGGATGTCGTTGATCAGTCCCAACAGTGAGTTGGCCGAGTTTTCAATTTTATACACATATCCGCTTTGTGTTGAATCCAAACGGGTTTGTTTCATCAGATAGATCATGCCGGTAATGGCGTTCATGGGTGTACGAATTTCATGACTCATATTGGCCAGAAAAGTTGACTTTGTCACGGTGGCCTCTTCTGCCTTTTTTTTGGCCGCCGTAAGCTGCATGTTGATATGGCTGAGTTTGCGATTCCAGTAAACGCCCCCCATCAAGATCAGTGCAACGCCGGCCAAAATTTTCCAGATCAGACTGTAATCGGTTCCTTTTTCCATGCGAACCGAGAGCCATTTATTGCGGATATCTTCAACCTCATCGTCTGCCAGGGACTGAACCGCTTTTTCCATAATTCCCTGCAGTATGACATCATTTTTGTTTACCCCGATGCCATAACTGTTTTTGAGGCCAGTCTCACCAATGATCTTAATATCAAACAGCCGCTCTTTGGCAATAAGATATGCCGCCCCGACCAGGGGATTGATGGCAGCATCCAGCTCCCCGTCGGAAACCATTCGCATGGATTTGGTATGGTTTTCCACATCAACGACCCGGATTGTCGGATACTCATTGCGGAGGATTCCGGCCGTCCGGGAACCTTTGACCACTCCCACTGTTTTTCCTTTTAAAGCGTTGAGCCCACCGAGATAGGAAACATCATTTTTAACGATGATCACTTCGGGCTCCTCATAGATGGGACTGGTGAAATTTAAAAAGGCTTTACGATGGGGGGAAGGTTCCAGGAATGATACAATATCGCACTTCCCGGCGTTGGCTTTTTCCAATGTCTCTTGCCAGGTTTTGGTGTGCAACAGGGTAAATGGTTTTCCGATTTTCTGGGCGATGAGCTGCATGTATTCAGCCGCCAGTCCTTCATATTTTCCCTGTTCGTTGATTTTTTCATAGGGCTCCCAGTCGGGATTGACGCACATGGTGATACTTTCCTTTTCGACCAGATAGGCCCCCTCTTCTGTGCTGAATTTTATAAGGCTGGCGCTGCTGCCCTGTGCCGCACCAATCCATTGATTGGCCAATGCCTCCATTTCTTTCTCGGAAATTGAATCCAGCCCCTTTTGCATGATAGAACATAGAATGGGTTTATCCGGACGTATGCCAAAACGCAGGTCCTCCCTATTGATGCCCGGAAGTTGGAGTTCACTGGCCAGTTTTAAATTTGTATAGACATGCTTTTTGATCAGGTGGTTGATGTTAGGCAGATTCTGAATCAGCGCATCGATTTTTCCAAAGACCAGGGCTTTGGTTATCTCATCATATGTCTCATAGATCATCAGTTCCATGGTTCCCATTTTTTCCAGCTCTTTGCTGTAAAAAATGTCCTTGAGCACGCCCACTTTCTTGCCTGCCAGGCTTTCTAATCCCTGATACTCTCCAAAGTCATCCCGTACAAAGATCATGATGGGAATTTCGTAGTAGGGTTTAGTAAAAAGGGTGAAGGCCTCCCGCTCTTTTTTGTAGGAGATGCTGGCTATCATATCCATTTTTTTGGCTTTAAAAGCAGTTAAATTCGAATTCCAGTTGCCCAGCTGTTTGGTAAATGTTAACCCCGTTCTTTGGGAAAGTAATGCGAGTAAATCGTGTTCGAATCCCCCGATTGCATCCTGGATTATGTATGAGAATGGCGAGAAGTCCGGCATCATGGCAACCCTGATTTCAGGATTTGAGGTGATGAAAGCCTTTTCCTCTGGGGTAAATTCCAAAGCACCGGATGTCACGGGAAAGAGAAGTGCAAGGCAAATGATTGTGCGAATCAGAATTGATTTCAAAATGAGTCCTTAAATTAGCGCCCTTTGGGCGGGCTTCTGTCTGGCTCCGTTTTTATTTGGCGAGGCGGAGACAATAAGCGCATATAGTATTTTTTGTATTAAAAATTATAAATACCTATAATATTAAATTAAACATCCCTGAAAATACTTTGGTTACGCCCCCCCTCCTTGGCTTTGTATAAGGCCTTATCAGCCAGCCTTAACAAATTGTCCAACGAAGCGGTTTCGTCTTGTTTACAGGAGACCCCGCTGCTGATGGTACAGGATATGGTCGAACCCGCATCGGTATTGATGGGGATTTCAGATACTTTCTGTTGAAGCAGGGACGTCACTTCCATGGCCTGGGTTTGGTCGCCTGCTTTTAGAAGAACTGCAAACTCTTCTCCTCCCATACGGCCAAAAAGCGATGACTCAGGAAGCGCTTGGGAAATGGCAGAGGTTATATTTTTCAACGCTACATCTCCAGTATGGTGACCATATTGGTCATTGACCCGTTTGAAATGATCAATGTCGATCATCAAGGCGTAAAGGTCATTTGATGATTCAGCATACATTTGTTCAGCCAGTTGGAAGAATTTTCTTCGATTGTAAATGCCGGTGAGGCTGTCACGGGTGGCCAGGAAATCCAGCTCCCTGAGTACATCCTGAAGTTTGAGCTGAACCTTCACCCGTGCCAGAAGCTCTTTGGGCTTGAAAGGTTTTGTCACATAGTCGGTACCGCCCAGGT
>Ga0208900_1000409_pt1 | contig 27181 bp, 19 predicted proteins | sample AntAceMetag02UKK_FD_184763 | JGI IMG/M metagenome (GOLD analysis project Ga0208900, IMG submission 184763) | Saline lake microbial communities from Ace Lake, Antarctica - Antarctic Ace Lake Metagenome 02UKK (SPAdes) (version 2) | ecosystem: Environmental > Aquatic > Non-marine Saline and... | reverse complement strand
GCACCTGCCTTTGATAAAATCTATCCTGAAATTAAAAAACGACTGCAAGGTAAAATTGTAGTTGCGCATAACGAATCGTTCGACAGAAATGTGCTGCAAAAAACGATGGCAGAAAATGGCTTCGATTATTCAGAACTCAAAATCCCGGCCCGATGGGAATGTACAATGAAATTATGCAGGGCAAATAAAAAATATCCATCTGGAAAATTGGATGAGTGTTGTGCTGTTGATAATATTGAATTAAAACATCACGAAGCGCTTTCGGATGCTCGTGCCTGTGCCAAGCTTTATTTAAGAAAACAAGCAATTATTTAGGTGGTATTATTCAGTCCCAAATCATCATGACCCCATCCTGCCGAGCTTTGCTCGTGCATGCACGAGCAAAGCTCGGCACCGATACCTTCTCCGCCAGTTGGCGGGAAGGGAGACCAGCCGCACTAGCCACAGCAGCGGCTAAAGCGCAGGAATCCTCCCCTTTGAGGGGAGCCAGCCTTGCCGGCCAGGCAGGTTAGAGGGGGTCTGTGGTAGTAAACATTTTACTCAGTGTTTGATTAATCAGCTAAACAGTTAAGAAAATAATCATTATGTCAAAAAGAGAATCCATAGCACGCTACAGCCTGATAATAAAAAAGCTGAAAAGGCAGCCGGCAAGTTTTGTAGAAATTTCAGACTATCTGGCTTTAGAATCAGAAATACAATCGTACAACTTCACTGTTTCAAAACGTACTTTTCAAAGGGATTTGGAGGACATTCGTTCGCTCTTCAATTATGATGTTCAATATGACCCTTCCCAAAAAGTGTATTATATCGACAATAAGGAGAATGTCGAGCTGAATGAGCGGATTCTTGAAGCCTTCGAAACCTTTAACGCCCTGAATATTTCGGACAGGCTTTCTGACCATATCCACTTCGAGAAAAGAAAACCCCGGGGAACAGAAAACCTCTATGGCTTGCTTCATGCCATCAAAAACCAGGTGCATATTAAATTCACGCATCAAAAATACTGGGAAGATGAGCGGACTAAACGGACGGTAAAACCTTATGCGCTGAAAGAGTTTAAAAACCGCTGGTATGTTTTGGCAAACGACCTGAAAGATAAGCGGGTAAAGAGTTTTGCCCTCGACCGCATTAGCGAGTTGGAGATTACAAAATTGAAATTTGAGTACCCGAATGATTTTAATGTTAACGAGCATTACAAATATTGCTTTGGAATAATCAGCCCCAACGGCCACGAACCACAGGAAGTAATATTGTCGTTCGACCCTGTTCAGGGCAAATACATCAAATCGCTGCCATTGCACGAAACACAGGAACTTGTGATTGACAACAATGATGAGCTGCGCGTTAAATTAACCGTGTTTCTTACTCATGATTTTTTTATGGAATTACTCTCTCACGGGGAGCATTTAAGAGTAATTGAACCTGTTGGTTTAATCAACGATTTGAAATCGGCTTTTAATAATGCTCTGAAAAATTATGATTAAAACCCCAAGAATTCATTTGGTCAAACGCAGGGTTTAACGAAAAAAAGATAGCACTACGACACCATTTGACGTAGGTGGAACTTATTTTTGCAATTGTTAAATTATAAAAAAGAGATTTAAGATATGCAAAAGAAAACATTAGCAAGTTTATTGGAAGGGAAAATATTCCAAATACCAGATTATAAGAGGGGATACGCCTGGGAAGAAAAACAATTAGATGACTTTACGCAAGATATTGACAAAGTGGTTGATGAAAAAATTGAAAATCATTATACAGGAACAATCGTAATTTATCAACCAGCGGAAAGGCCAAATGAAAATTATGGAACAAAGAGACTTGAAGTAGTTGATGTTATTGATGGCCAGCAAAGACTTACAACTTGTAGCTTGTATTTGTCTATTATTCTGCGGGAGTTAATTAAAAGTGGAAAAATGGATTTTGAACGAGAAATCCTATATTTCCTTAAAAATGGAGCCAAAAGCAAACTAAGACTTAACAAAGGCTCATCAGATTTTTATTCTGACATAATTAGTGGAGGCACACCCAATACAAAAGCAAAAACAGTCTATCAAAAAAGATTGCTTGAAGGATACAATTATCTTCAAAACCATATCAAAAATCAAATTGCAGTAAGACAAAACAATGCTGTTGAATATTTACAAGACTTGTTTGATGCAATAATTAGGAAACTAAATTTCTCATTCTATACAATTGAAGTTGAAAGTGAAATAGGAAGAACCATAGTATTAATGAATTCAAGAGGGAAAGATTAATATGTATTTACTCTTTTGAAACAGAAACAACAGAGTTTTTTTTGCGGGTGGATGTGCCGAACTTTATTTAAGAAAATAGGTATTTAAAGTAGTCCCACCCAGGATTTAGATAAATATTCAAATTTAAATTTGCTAACTTTGCGATTAAATATTTATGATATGAATACACAGAAAATATCCATAGATTTTCCTTCTGATTTATTTTTGGCTCTGAATGAAACAGAAAATGAAGTAAAGCAACATATTAAGGTTTTATTAGCCATTCGACTTTACAAATTGCAAAAACTTACCATTGGAAAAGCTGCACAAGTTGCAGGACTTTCGAGGCTACAATTTGAAACATTACTGTCAGAACAAGAAATCCCAATATCAAATTTGACAATTGAAGATGTTTTTTTAGATAAAGAAAAGCTGAAATGAAAAACGGCCTTGTTATTGCCGATTCGGGCTCCATATTTTCACTTGCAGTCATTGGGAAACTTGAACTATTCAATCATTTATTTGATAGCATTAAGATTCCCTTAGCCGTTTGGGAAGAGATAACATTGAACAAAACAACAAATCAATATCAACGAATCCATTCATTTTTTCAAGACAAGATACAAGAAATTGCAGGTTTTAACGACTTATCATTTTTAATGGATTACGGAGAATCTGAATCGGTAATTTTATACAAGGAGTTGCAAGCAGATTTTCTGTTAATTGATGATAAGAAAGCACGTAAAATTGCTGAGAACTTTGGAATCAAATGTATCGGTACTATTGGTATATTATCGCTTGCAAAAGACAAAAAAATTATTTCAGAATTAAGACCACTTTTCAAAGTATTGTTGAAAAATAAGCGATTCTATTCCATTGCCTTATTGAATTCGATTCTGGAAAATCATGAGGAGAAGAGAATAATCAGATTTTGATACCGATCGGGGTACAGTCCGAATTAAAAATTACACAAGATAAAGATGTTAGGGTGATTGTCCTTATTGACGATTCAAACACTTATGATGACTTGATTTTTCAACAAACAAGCCAAAGCCAATTTTTAAAAGGCTATGCTGATTCAGATTCAATTTATGACAATTATTGCAAGATTGACTGATTAAAACATTACTACTGGCGTACAACGGCTTGTCCGTCAAAACTCATTTTACCTTCCTCGATTTGCATATCCCAATATTTCATTGCTTTTCCGTTTTTAAAAACGCCCTGAAACTTTATGATTAAAACATTGGACATTCCGGCCTAAGCTGCTCTCCTAAAAAACATAGAATAAAACCAGTCACTGGAATGTTTGTGTTTAGAGAAAACATCAGTCATTCTGCCAACACAATAACTTGGACGAATAAAAATGTCTTATCGATATATCGCAAATTTCACACTGAAAAACTTAGTGAACCTTAGTGGACTGAGTGTCTTATATGTTTGTATTTTTTTATGATTAGCAAAATTAAGGAAACTTTTCGAGCTTCATTTTGGTGGGAATTTGGGGGGGGTTAATTTCCATTTGAGGGTACCCTCAAATGGAAATTAAAAAATTAATTTTTTTTGTTTTTTTTCATTTTTTCCGGTGAAAAATTTTATCCGGGTCGTTTCCATTATTCCATAGCCGAAAGGTAAGTTTTTGAATTATTATATTAAAAAGTACGACATGTTTTAAGGAAACGATTTTGGCGAACAGCTAATGCTAAATCAATACTTCAAGTTCATTGACAAAAGTGGGGCCAAGCGACAATATTTAATGACTGTGTTTTTAGTGGTGTTTTGGGCACACGGGGCTGGTAAAAAATATCGAAGAATAAAAAACTAAGTAGGTAAAAAGTTCGGTGGTGTTTATTGGGTTTATTACCACAGGCTGAAAGCCTGTCCATAGGACTCCTGCGGAGGAACACCAAAGCATGAGTTGCCTCTAATAATCACCGGCAGGCCTTAGGTCTACGACAGGTTAGATGCCAAAACGCCCCGGCTGATATTTATCTATTTTGGGAAATGGGGTTCAGCCCTTCAGGCTGAAGGGGCTGATGTGGGCTGCCTTGCAAGGTCAGGCGGTGCCTGACCTTTTGATGTGCCAGCCTTTCAGGCTGGGAGGATAGTGTTGTGCCAAAGATAAAATATTGGGTAGGCTTTGGTGGGGCCTGCTAAAATCAACTTAGCCCCGGTTGGATATTTTATTTTTAAGCCGGATGTAATGTTTCCTATAGGGTAGCAAACCAAAAAAATCCGGGGTCGAATTTCGAGTCAAGAATCCCCGGCAACACCAGCGGAACCCGCCCGGTGGTGCGGTTACAGGCTTAACGGTTGGTGTTGGGTGTATTGTACCGGCGGGGTGGTGTTTGGCCTTTGGCCGTGTTAGCTTTTCGGACCCGGTAAAAGTACCCCCTGGTTTCGTAAGTTGGGGCAAGGCGGCATGGAATGGCCCATTAGGTTTTGGAAGGGGGTTCCACACAATTGAAAGTGATCTTTTGGCTGCAGTATTTTTCCTGGCGGTAATATTTTTCCTGGCGGTAATGGGGGGGGCTCTTGAAATCCTGGTTAGGGTGGCATTGCCAACGAACCTGGAACACCAAAACCCGCTGCTTCTGGGGGGGGCAGGAGCTTGCTTTTGAAATTAAGGAAAACAGTAACCCAATATTAATGAATTAATTAAGGAAATATGGTAAAACCCGGTTTTCCCGGGCAACGAATGTTTTATTATTTTTATGGCAAAGAGGGGGGTTGTGTAAAAGCACCTGGATGCTGTCACTAAGAAACCCCCGATTGTCAAATCCAGTACGTGGTATACCTAAGCACTTGATGCTGCATTCGATAAGAGAGTATCATGATTTGACATTTTTTTTTAACCATTAAAATTTAACTTTTATGGAATCAAACCGACTATTCATGGGCATCGATGTAAGTAAAGGGTACGCAGATTTTGTAGCCCTGACATCAAAGAGGGAATTGTTTGATGAAAGCTTTCAACTGGATGATACCCAGGGAGGACACAAAATCCTCGAAGGGGTAATCCAAGAGCTAACGGCAAAAGGCTATTGCGTTATTTGTGGGGTAGAAAACACGGGGGGCTACGAGCGCAATTGGATACAACTACTCAAGAAGCTATCCAAGTCAAACAAAAAAATAGAGGCCTACAAGCTAAACCCAAAGGCAGTAAAACACCAAATCCAAAGCCTGCTAAAACGCACAATTGACGATGCCGTTAGCGCCGAAGGTATTGCCATGTACATGGTAAATAACTACGAGGTTTTTAAGCAAAACTGGGCTAACAGCACGAACCAGGGCAAAACCCAAACCGATGGGCAACAGGTGGTGGGGATGATATGTGGGCTGATAAAACAACAGACCATGAAAAAGAACCAGCTTGAAAAAATGCTCTACCAGACATTCCCAGAAATACTCCCATACATGAAAAATTCTACCCCACTATGGGTTTACCGGTTCTTGGTGAAATACCCCAGTTCGCAGGCAGCCAAAAGGGCAAAGTTAAAAGGGATTATTGCAATTAAAAGCATAAGCGAAACCAAGGCCAAATCACTTAAAGAAAAGGCAAACAATAGTGTAGCATCATCGGCAGGGGGTACCCCGGAAATGATCGTGTCCCAGCATTGCAAGGATATTGTTCAGCTAATGGGTGAAATAGAAATGTTCAAAAATGTGTTGATCGATCAATATAAAAACAGCGATGAAGTTAAACTCCTTACTTCGGCCAACGGAATTGCACAGTGGTCGGCAACTGCATTTCTCGTGGAAATGGGTGATATCCCCCGCTTCGAAACCAGCGATCAACTGGCGGCCTTCTTCGGGGTAAACCCCTCCTTTAAGCAAAGTGGGGACGGTATATTTCTGGTGAAGATGAGCAAACAGGGCAGTGCCAGGATGCGGGCAATACTTTATTTAATTGCCCATAATTTGGTTACCCACAATGAATATTTTAGGGCATTGTACCAAAAATATGCAGCGAAAAACAAGAAGCATAAAGTCATCATGGGAATACTCATGCATAAAGCCTTAAGGGTTCTTTGGGGGATGCTGAAAAACAAAACCGCCTTCGACCCAAAAATTGACATCACAAATCAGGAGAAAAATCTACAACCCGAACCTGTAGCCCCAATCAGCAAAAAGGCAAGACGCTTACAGGAACTTACTATTGAAGCTCCAATATCGAGGTCAAACAGTAAAAAAAGAAAAGCTATGCTCGAGCCTCAATCTTCAATTATTGAAGAACATGCGGGGTCATCAAAACATAGCTTGGTGCAAACATAAAAAAAAGTTTGCATTTTATTTGGAAATTAACGGTATATCTTAGTGGTAATTTATCACCAAGGCTCGAACACTCCAAGTTTCACAAAGAGTATTAAATGCGACATAGCAATTACGATAAGCCAGGAGTTTGTAGAATTTAACCACAAAAAAACCCCGCCATTGCTGGCAGGGTTGCTATTGCAAAACTAACTGTCTTTATTTTTGGATGATCAAACGCTCGACTACGGTTTCGGAACCCACTTTTACTTTTACGAAATAAAGTCCGTTTTCCACTTTGCTCAAATCGAAAGTGTCGGTATAAATGCCTTCGCTTGCTTTGCTTTGTTTTCCTTTTTCAACAACTTTCCCGTCTTTGTCCATGATCTCAATAGAAACGGTTTGGTCGGCATCCAAAGTTAGTGAAACCTGAACGGAGGTTGCTGCCGGATTTGGGAACAGGTTCACTTTCATATTATTCCCGATAGCTTCGTCTTCCTCGAAAAATGGCAATGGTTCTTCAGGATTCCAAAGCAGGAAACCTTCGGGATTCATGAAACGTTGCAAAGGCATCCCGCGTCCCGGTCCATTATTAAATCCCTGGTTAGCCCTTCCCGGACGGTTAGATCTTCCCTGTTGCATGCCCATCCCATGGCCATTTCCTTTGCCGGCAGGGTTTCCCATTCCCTGGCGCTTACCTTGTCCCTCGCCATTGTTGTAGCCCTGGGGGCAATTGCCGCTTCCGGGGTTTTGGTTCGGCCTCAGTTCGTTCATTTCCTGTTTCCAGGTTTCGGCATTTTCGCGGATGCCATCAAGGGCAGTGGTGATGGCAAGATCATACTTTTCCGACATTATCTCCACTTCATTTCTCAGACTGTGCATTTTACCGCGATGTTCCCTCATTTCTTTTCTTTGTTCCAGGGTGGCTTTTTCATCACTTTGGCGCATGACAGCTCTTTTTTCGTGCATAATTGTTCGCATCGATTTCAGTTCAGCCCTGATTTCATCAAGCCTTGTTTTGTCGGCAGCATCAATTTGCTTATCCAGTTCCTGCCTTTGAATTTTCATTACGGGCAGCACATTGCTTTCGATGTATGCTTTCATTTCAGGGTTTGGGTTACCGCGCTTTCCTGACCTTTGATTATCACAGCCTCTTTGGGCATTTACACTCATGGCGGCAAATACCATCAGTGCCACCGACATTAAAAAAACTTTTCTTTTCATAATTATTAAATTTTAAGTGAATGTTTCTCTTTTTGACATTTTGTTATTTTCAGTCCTCAGTCCTCAATTACAAATACTGTGAACTGCCAATTTTGGACTGCCTATGCCGACCTTCGGTCGAGCATCCTCGAAAAAAAATGAAATCAAAGATTTCTGTTTTTTCGGGACTGCCCACTCTGGACTACTTAGTTTTTCTCGGGCCTGGTCCGGGGCCTTCTCCCGGTCTGTCTCCCCGCTGGAACCTGTGTGGCCCCCGCTTTTCCCTCATCATACTATTAAATCGTTTATGCAAGCCTTCGAGCCTTTTAATTTGCTGATCGTCGAGATATGGGCTCAAATCTTTTATCATATTTTCGTGGAGGCTGTTGATATCCGATTTGGACTCTTCCATCGTAAGATGTACTTTCCCAGCATACTCATCCAAAATGGGTTCGATATCTTTAACCTGTTTTTCGTTAGGTTTTATGGCATCCATCATCCTAAACTTAAATGCATCAAAATGATCCTGGTTTACAAAGTGTTGAAACCTTTGCTGGGTTATCCGGCCATTGACCAGAAACCCAATAACAAATCCAATAAGCAAAGTGGCGGCAATTATCAATATCGATTTAGTTTTCATTTTTAATTATTATGTTTTAAACTATTATCCGTGCATCTCCGCCAGCTGGCGGACAGACTCCCGAATAAAAGTTCGGGACAGGTCGTGGCATTTTCTATATTTAAAAATATTATCCGTGCATCAGTGGCATTTTTCACCTTTTTTAAAATTATTATCCGTGCATTAGTGGCATTTTCTATATTTAAAAAATATTATCCGTGCATCAGTGGCTTTTTAACCCGTATTAGTAAATCAAAAAATCAGTAAGGTATTCGGGTTGCAAGGCATTAACACCCAACAACGAATCGAATGATATGGAATTATTTCCAAGTATGGTGATGAGCAGCAAAATTATGGCTGCAACCAAACCGGGAATAGCAATGCGATTGAAAGCATAGATAATATTGCTCTCTTGTATGGTCTCGATGCGGGCCATTACTTTTTCGGTGAAAAAAGAACCAAAGGAAGCATCATCATCCAAAAGTAAATCCCTCACCTTTTGCAACGACTTTGCCTCTTCCCTCAACCTTGGATTTTCTTTGAGTGCCTTCAGCAGCTCATCGTTTTCCCGGGAAGTTAGCTCCCTGTCGAAGGAATCTTTCAACAATTTGTATGCTTTTGTATCCATGATTAATTAATTAAATGCTTTAACAATTCTTTTAATTTGTCCTGCGCCCGCGACAGCCTCGACAGCACTGTCCCCAAAGGCAGTTTCAGGATTTTTGCCGTTTCAGTGCTAGAGTAACCCTGCAACATTCTCAAAACAACTACACTCCTGAATTTTGGCTCCAAGTGCTGGAGTGCCTTGTTTACAGCTTCTTTAGTATCGTAATCTTCCGCTGCATTTTGTGTATCAGTAAAATCAATTTCAACATCATCATCCCTGCGGCCAACAATAAACATATTCCGGCGCTTTCTTCTTTTAATTTCATTCAACGACAAATTAATGGCAATGCGCGTTAAATAGGTCGATAATGAAGCTTCCCCACGAAAATCGCCAATGGCATTGTAAAATCTGATGAACACATTTTGACCCACATCCTCGGCATCATCGCCACGCCCCAACATCCCGATAGCAGTTGCTGCCACCACCGGTTCGTATTTCCTTACGAGATGCGAGAATGCGGCTTTGTCGCCACCCTTAACCCTTTCGATTAATTTTAAATCTTCCTGATTATTTGTATCCAAAACTGATGCATCAAATTTAACGGTTTGACATCCTTGTCGGGATTTTTATTCCCGAAATATATTTTTTATGTTTTCAGGCAAATTTAAACAATTCAAAAACGATTTTTAATAAATTTGATGATTCAAACCAAATTGTGATGTTAAAAAGGAATTATCAAATATACTTCTTCATTTTACTTTTATGCTTTTCTCGTTGGGCGGCTGCACAGGAAATACCTGCCGAAAGAATTGTTGACTGGCATGCTGCCGGTGTAAAGCCTGATTTTGCACTTCCATCAAACCAACTGAATGTTTTAAATTTTGGAATTACCGGAGATGGAATAACAAATGATGCGCCTGCTATCCAGGCTTTGCTCAATACTTTGAATGGCAGTGCGGCGGTAATTATTTTCCCGGCAGGCAATTACCTCCTCAACAATCCCATTTCCATCCCCGATAGTATTATTCTGAAAGGTTCAGGCTCCGATTCAACTTCCTTGATTTTTGATTTGGGAGGAGTGGCTACAAATTGTATTAATATGTATGGCAGTACAGGCGGCACTTTTGCTCCCATTGTTTCGGGTTATGATTTGGGTTCTGATAAAATTATCACAAACAATGCCCCATCTTTCCAATCTGGTGATTATGCTGAAATTTGTCAGGAAAATGGCACTTGGGATACCAACCCGATTTCGTGGGCAAACAACTCCGTGGGTCAAATTGTGCGGATTGCTTATGTTAATAGCGATACACTGGTGTTGAAAAATCCGCTCCGCATTTCTTATGAGGCATCATTAAATCCTGTAATCAGAAAGATTAACCCGCGTAAAAATGCCGGGGTTGAGTGCCTCAAAATTATACGAGCCGATGAACCCGCCGAAGGTGCCGGGTCGAATATCGATATGGCCTGGGTAGTCGATTGCAGGATTGCCGGTGTGGAAAGCGACCACAGCGTTGGGGCGCACATCAACTTGCATTATTGCTCGAACATCGAAGTTTCGGGCTGCTATTTCCACGATGCTTTTACCTATGATGGCAGCGGTACCCGGGGCTACGGCGTTTGCATGAGTATGCACACCGGCGAATGTTTGGTTGAAAACAATATTTTTAAACACCTGCGCCATGCCATGATGGTAAAAACCGGCTCCAACGGAAATGTGTTTGCCTATAATTATTCCATCGAGCCCAACCGCAGCGAACCAATCAACGATTTTTCGGGCGATATTTCCTTGCATGGCCATTATGCTTACGCCAACCTTTTCGAGGGGAATATTTGTCAGAATATCATCATCGATCATTACTGGGGGCCATCGGGGCCAACGAATACTTTTTTCAGAAACCGCGCCGAGTGGTTTGGTATTATTATGACTGATGATAATGGCGTGTCAACTAATCGGCAGAATTTTGCAGGAAATGAAATCACACAAAACGGGTATAATTTCGTAATCCAACTTTGGTTTGGATTGTATTACATCCTGAAAGGCAACGACCACTTTGAACGGGGAAACAATTCGGGTGGAACAACCATCCCTTCCGGTACAACCGAATTAAGTCAAAATTCGCTCTACCTGGATTATGCTCCTGAATTCTGGAGCGATGAGATAATTTGGCCTTCTATCGGATATCCAAATAATTTGAATGAAGGCACAATTCCTGCAAAAAACAGGTATTATTTGGGTGGGATAAAAACTTACTGCCCACCCATAAAAACCCGTCAAACTGTCCAACTCACAAAAGGATGGTCGGGCATCTCTTTATTTATCGATCCTTATCCGCAAGAATTTGCATGGCTTTTTCAGCCCTTTATTGATGGCATCGAAATTATTTACAATGATGACGGTGTTTTTTATCCCTCTCAAAATATAAACACACTCGAAGACTGGAACTATCAAAATGCTTACATCATCAAATTAAATGAAGGTATTGAAATTACTTTTTCAGGAAACGGTATCTCCGGTGAATTAGTTTCGTTGAACCCGGGCTGGAATCTATTCCCGGTTTTATCACAATTCACGATTTCAGCAGATACACTTGCCGCTTTGTACGAAAATCAAATTGTGGTAATTAAGGAGGTTGCAGGAAAGAATACTTATTGGCCCGATCAGCAAATTTATACTTTAAGATGGCTCTTGCCCGGCAAAGCATATTTTGTGAAATTTGATGCCCAATAATTTTTTTGCAACAAGTAATGATTTTGATCTTAAAAAGAATCCAATGAAATTGACAACAGTAATTCATTCGATTACTATTTTTACCAGACAAACCTAAGCGAATCTATTTTCCAATCTAAAAAAACATCATCACATGAAACTCAAATTCTCAATCATCCTAATCATTCTCCTTTTTCCAGTCATAATATTTTCGCAGGAAGAAGAAAAATACGTTCCCGAAACTGACCCATTGGTTCTTGAAAAAATTGAACAGTGGCAGGATTTGAAATTCGGCCTGCTGATGCACTGGGGAACCTACAGCCAGTGGGGCATTGTAGAATCGTGGTCGATTTGCCCCGAAGATTATGGCTGGTGCGAACGCAAAAACGGAAATCACCAAAACTATTTTGAGTATGTAAAAGATTATGCTTACCTCAAAACTACTTTCAACCCTGTGGGTTTTGATCCGGAAAAATGGGCAAGCGCCGCAAAAAATGCCGGGATGAAATACGTGGTTTTTACTACCAAGCACCACGATGGGTTTTGTATGTTCGACAGCAAATACACCGATTATAAAATTACCGATCCGGGATGTCCGTTCAGCTCAAATCCAAAAGCTGATATTGCAGGAGAAATATTTTCGGCTTTCAGGGATGAGGGGCTTTGGGCGGGAGCATATTTCTCAAAACCCGACTGGCACTGCGATGATTATTGGGATCCCTACTTCCCTCCCATGGATCGTAATGTAAACTACGACCCGCTGGCTTACCCCGAAAAATGGGAAAAGTATGTTCAGTTTACCCAAAACCAAATCATGGAACTATGCACAGATTATGGTCCGCTGGATATTTTATGGCTTGATGGTGGCTGGGTTGAAAAGATTTCGGATGAACGCCTCCACGAAATTTACAGTAAAAGATTGGATGACCTGGGTTCAGGATTTGTAAAAACCGATGTAATTAACCAGGATATCCGTATGGATGAGCTGGTGGAGAAAGCCAGGGAAAAACAGCCGGGTTTGATCGTGGTTGATCGCGCGGTGCATGGCAAAAACCAAAATTACCTTACCCCCGAAAACCGTGTTCCCGAAGCCGCTTTGCCCTACCCCTGGGAATCGTGCATTATTGCAGGTGGGGGCTGGTCATGGACACCCGATGCTAAATACATGGGTGGCAAAGAAGGTGTGCACCTTTTGGTGGATATTGTTGCAAAAGGGGGAAACCTCCTGCTCAACATTGCGCCCGGCCCTTTAGGTCAATGGCACGATGGAGCTTACACCCTGCTCGATGAATTTGGCGGATGGCTCGATGTAAACGGCGAAGCCATTTATGAAACGCGAGCCATTGCCCCCTATAAATCAGGGAATGTTTGTTTTACGCAGGGAAAAGATGGCAGCATTTACGCCATTTACCTTGCCGGTGAAAATGAGCTTAACATGCCGGAAACGATAAGTATTTTTTCATTTCCTGAATTTGAAATTAAAGGAATTGAATTGTTTGGGACAAACAAAAAGCTAAAATGGCAGCAAAGCGAAAACGAAATTACAATCAAGATTCCTGAAAATATCCGTAAAAACCTGCCGTGCAAATATGCCTGGGTGGTTAAAATATCAGGATAATTAAACATCTGTAGTATCTGCATTTTAATAATTAGGTCAAATTATTAAAATTCATTTTAAAATTTAGGCCATAATTTTAAAATAAATTTAGATTTACTGGAAAAGACTTTTGTCATCTTTAATTTGACATCATACTCCGGGAACCTGCGACATGAGTTAAGGAAAAGCCGGATGTATTATTTTTGGGATTTGGGTATAAGAAATGCCATCATCCAGAATTATAGCGCTTTGGGAAACAGGCAAGATTTAGGGTCGATGTGGGAGAATTTTTGCATTGTCGAAAAGATTAAATTCGACAAAAACCACAGGAAACGCCGGGCACACTATTTTTGGAGGACTTACGATGGAGCCGAAATTGACCTGATTGAAATCGAAAATGAGCAAATCAAAACTTTTGAATTCAAATGGAATCCAAAGAAAATGAGCCGACTACCAAAATCCTTTGCTGAAAAATATAAAGTTGACAAGATTTCGACCATCAATCCACAAAACTTTAATGAATTGTTACAGTAGCAAAAAATCATTTGCATGACCACAAAAAAAAACAGGCTTACATCTAATGATGCAAGCCTGAGACAAGTCTTTAACTTTTTTATTTTATTCTTCTTCTCTACCAGTCCATTTTTTGTAGCCATAAGCTGCGCCCAAGGCTACGAGGATAATCAAGCCTTCGCCAATGGGAGCACCACCGCCGGGCACATTACCTCCGCTACCATGATTTGGAGGTGGAGGTGGTGGATCCTGAGCTGTGGCAGGTGTTGCAAAATTAAGCAACAAAACCAGAAGAACTAAACTAAGTGAGCTAACTATATATTTTTTCATAACGTATTATTTTACTTATTGAAAAATTTGCTTACAAAAGTATTATTTAATGTTGAAACTTCCAAGATGTAAATCCCGGTTTCTAATTTCAAGGGCATCGAAACCGCCGAATTGTTGTTAAAAGTTCTAAAATCAACCATTCTGCCCATGATGTCCACCACTTTCACATCCACTTTTCCTTCTTCAAGGTTGGTGATGGTGAGTTGATTATTTTGGATGGAGATGATGGGTTGGTTTGCGGAGATGGGGTTGTTGATGGCGGTGGCATCTTTAAAATGTAAAAAGAATCTTCCTATTCCATTCTCAGAAATATCAGTACTATATTTTTCCAATCGTAAATTCGTGAAAATATTTTCTTGTCTATCTTCCAAAACGATATGATAATTTTCAAAATCAGTTTCATTTGCCGAAAATTCATAGGTTCCCCCACTTAATACGTCAACACCAACAGGAACTTCATAAGTCTCTAAATCATTTATCGGTAGAGCCTGAATGGCAAAATCAACGCCATTGTCTTCGATAAGCCTGGTGTAAAGAGCAATTTCAGGATTGCCTTTCAATTTACCCACATCATAAGATGAATCCAGTCCGGCCGTCATATCATCATTGAAACCAATGGATGTTGAATTTGAAATACCATTACCTTCTACCAATAATTCTACGGAAGGCCAGGGTTCTTTTGATTTATAAAAACCAGCAGTAGCATGTTGCTGCATATTGGTATTGAAAGCAAGGTTACTGCTGGAGCTTACTTTAACCATAAATGCCTGGCCTGACTGGATATAATCCTGATCTATTTTATCATAGCCAGATATATTTCCACTACTGATTACCTGGTAATCGTTTCTTTCATTTTCGTATCCGGTTTCTTCATTCCAAATATAAAGTGCCAGGTAACTGTTATCAATCACGCCGGAATTATCACTTAGGAATTTACCTGTAGATGTAGCAGCACTTGTAACACCAATAGGCGAAGTAAACGGATTCCCAACAAGGTTCCATCCTTCGCCTTTGCCGGTAGTGTAAGTTGCTGCATAGCTTACATTTGATGTTCTTACTGTTCCGGTAAAACTCAAATCCCCTGCGCCACTTTTGGCCACCGAGTATCCACGGGCTTCAACAAATGGATTATCGGTAAAAGCCTCCGGGTCTCCTGCGGACCCATAAATAATCCAATAGTTCTGATCTTCATCATAGCGAAAAAGCTGATACTTACCCCCATCTCCCGTAAGGATACCATTATTTGTCATCCAGTCATCATTCAAAGCTTGCCCTACAACCGGTGAAGAAACATAATGCCAGGTGGCAGCTTTGGCGGCCTCGTCAACGAAACGTTGAACGGTTACGTTGCCGGAAACTGTCCCTTCGGAAATTAGGGATGCTGTTCCATACTGGTCAGATAACAATGTTAAATATCCATATGAAGCTAGAATTGCACCAGATTCAACATTAACATGACCTGCAACCGTTTTTGCATTATTCAGAGTAACATTTGTTCCGCTATTTTGAATCCTTACATTGGAAGGGGAGTTGCTTGTTGGCCATTCAAAATCGGCTGAGCCATAAGCCCCTCCGCTATTATAAATCAATGTTCCCGAGCTATAGCTCGCTGCTTTGGCACCGTCAGGCACAGACTGTATATAGCCATTACTATTAATTTGTAATGTTCCATTTACAGCAAAAGTACCATACCGACATAAAATCCCCCTGTTTAAAGCGAGCGTTCCTCCGGCATTAACCGTAACATTAAAAAATTTCTTTTCATCATCACTGCTGCTTGTAGCATCCCCGGTAAAGGTTGTGGTTGATCCATCAGAAATGCTTAAGGACAAATCATTACCGTCACCATTATCAGTTCCATAAATTGCACCACCCGATGAATTACTAACAGTTATGGTCTGACTTGTTCCATTCATGGTTAAAGTATTACCCCCAAAGGACTGTAATGCACCATTAGTAATAGTTAAGTTTCCAGAAATGCTTCTTCCTGATGTAAGTTGAATCCATGTATTATTCTCAATATCAACATTGGAGGGGCCATTGGAGGCAGGCCATTCTAATGATTGATTGAATTTTGATGCAGACCCTCCTCCCATATTGTAATTTAGGTTTGATCCATTTCCAAAAACCGGACTATTCGTTGATGCAGTGCCATTTGCATTTAAGGTTAAAGTACCATCAATAGTTGGGATAGTCCCAAAATCAACATCACCTTGAATTTCAAGGTTATTAAAAGTAGTAGAGCTGCTACCAGCAACGCTTCCTGATCCGGCAAAAACAACTGTACCATCACTGGTGTCAAAAGTGCTATTGTTGGTAAACGTTCCTCCACTGGCAATGGTTAAGGTGCGTGTAGCCTTTGAGCCATCACTTGCAATTAGAGTTCCACTACTTATGGTTATACCAGAAACTGTAGCATCCTGATCAAGAGTAATATTATCTTCAATAGTTACAGGTTGTCCTGGAGCAGGAGTCTCATTTGCATCCCAAGAGGAAGCACTACTCCAGTTGGTAGCACCAGACTTGGTTGTCCAGGAATTTTCAACAGTGTAACTATTATTTGTTGGTTTATTAAAGTTTATGGTTGCAGGATCGGCATTGCTTGTGGTTGCCGTAATATCTCCTGTACTAAAGGCATAATAGTAAATATCAGTGCTGGATGTATTTGCTGAAGATGGAATATTTGCAGAGTAATCATTTCCCGAAACAAAGGACATGCTTACTATAGTTGATGATGAAAAGTTGCTGGAAGTGGAATATCTCAACCAAATTTTTTGTTCGCTTGGCTTTGACGCACTCAGTGTTGCTGTAATACTAATATTTTGACCTGGCCAGGCAGTAAAAGTATTTGACTCGGTAACATTGGAAATTGTAACTGGAGAAGAAGAAAATTCATAAACAAATCCTTCTGAGTTAGCTGTACTTACAATATCTTTAAAGGTAAATACATAATTTTTGGTATTAGTTTCATTGAATATTGTATTATTTGACCAAGCATTATTCCAGTCCTGTTTTTCATTAATACTTATGGTTGCACTTCTACTCCAATCTTTATCGCTCCAATTTGAGGTGTTTGCAAATTTAAAATTAGATTCACTATTATCCCCATCTGATTGAATTGTAACAACCCAATTGTAATTTGAAGTTGGAAGACTAAGTGAACTCATAGCCGTACTGCCCCACGAGTTCATATCTCCACGATAATACATGTTTGTAAGACTCTGACTCCATCCTGAAAATGAAATCATCACTAAGAGAATAAATAATAATTTCCTCATAATTTTAAATTTTTAAATATTTCACAATAAATTTTTTCAAAAGTAAATATCTTTTTTAATTTCTATTTTCCACTAAGTCATACAAATACTCCGGTGCAAAATCAGCCCCGTTTTCCCATTCGATAGTCCAGCTATTGGCAGAGAAATTTCTAAAGTATTCAGGGTTTCTCAGCGGTTCAAAAATTTCCCCTTCAAGCTGGTTTTGTAAATCAACAACCCCGGATATTCCATTATTAAAAACAAGTTTAATTTTAAAGCCGCCTTCATATTTTGCTTTTGTTACCCAAATTAAATTCATCCTGCTTTTTTATAGCCGGGTTTCAGCAGGCAGAGCCTGCAACAATAAACCGGACGAGGCACAGCCCCGCCCAAACACCCCTTTTTTGTGGCAGTTGTTTCCATTTATCCCGGAGCTAAAGCACCGGGCTATGGATGCTGCTCCACAACAAACACCAAATTAAAGAACTATTCCCTGACTTACCGCAGCTTTTAAGCTGCGGGTTAAAAGTTGAAAGAAAGAACAATGGGCTTTAGCCCTGATAATTTTGTTGTTGGGGCTAAAGCCCCGGATGTCTCTATTGCTCAATTTTTCCACAGGCTGAAGCCTGTGGCAATTCAGAATTCCTCTTTTTAAACATATTATCTTATCACCAGCTTTTTGCAAAGATGTGTGCTGGCATTAAAAACCTGCACAACATAAGTCCCCTGCTTTACACCGCCTGGCAATTGAACTGTATTTTCTGATGACATCTTCCCTGCCATCACTACCCTTCCCATAATATCCAAAATCCGGATATTGTAATTGCCGGCTTCTAAATTATAAACTCTCAGTTCACGGTTCACAAGCGAAACAGCAATTTCTGAATCTGAATTCAGCTCATTTATGCCAACTGTATTTTTCAGGTGCAGCACAAAACGGCTGTTGTTTATGCCGGGTTCGGCAACTTCAAAGGTGTAGCTGCCCTCGACCCGCAGGTCGATTTCAGCACCAGTTTCGCTATCTTCGAGAATTACAGAAATAGTGTTGTCGAATTCCTGGATATCCTCGGCAGTAATAGTGTAAGTTCCGGCCACTCCAATCCTCATTCCCATGGGCAGGCTGTAATCTTCATCGGGGAAGGGGACACAATTGGCTGCCAGCTTTTCATTGTCGGTAAAACAATAAAAATGGGGTACTTCATTGGTTAAACTAAAAAGCATGTAGGCATCATTTCCATCGGCATCGGTGGAACTTCCATCCAACAAGTAGATCTGATTTTTGCTAAAATAACTTGCTCCCTGAATTTTGAAAGTAAGCAAATCTTCATTTTGTAACTCACTTTTCAAAAAATCCTGGCTGTTGTGTGTTCGTGAGAATGGTGAAATAGTTATTGTAGCACCGGCACTTAAGGTCCTCACAAAAAAGGCCTGCATAGCAGGGATGTATCCGTTTGCATTTTCAGTACTTGGTTTGTTCCAGGCATAATAATATTCATACCCGCCACCACCGCCATTTGCATTTTCGTTGTATATGTAGTAATAACTCGAATCAATGCCACTGAAAGAGTTGTTCGTGTGATTCCATTCAAAGGCACTTTGGTAAGGGTTTCCAAACATATTCCATCCCTGGCGGCCATCATGGGTATAGGAAAGCGCGGCGAAAAAACCAACCATGTAGGGTACGCCTGTAAAAGTCCTGGTCAGGTTGCTCCCTTTGTAGCCCCACAGGTAACCACGCCCCTCTTCAAAAGTAGTTTCAAAATTTGTATTCAAAGTCCCAGTCTCAGCATTTTTAATATTTATCCAGGGAGCATCAGCCTCAGTTTCATCAAACTTATAAAAATCCACATTGGGATCGCCAATATTTCCCGGAAATTCGATAAAATTTCCCGCACCTACAATCGGCTGGTCTATCACAGGAGAAGACAGGAAATGCCAAATACCGTCCTGGTCAGCAGTAATAAAACGCTCAACTTTAATTTCATCGGTGCAGATGCCGTTGATAATTAAGGAGCCTGTGCCTGTGTCATCCGATTTCAGGGTAAATACACCTGCCGCTTTATTATCTTTTGCACTATTAATGGTAAGGTTTCCATCGATGGTTAAATCTTTGGCTGCATCAATGGTGAACGAAGCGTTATTTTCTACCAGCAGGTTTCCCGAAATCGTTTTGCCGTTTTCATCAATATGCACATCTGTACCTAAACCTGAAATGGTAACATTTTGTGGTGTGTTGTTCCATTCATCCGCAATCATAAAATTGCCACCGGTATTATATTTTAAGGTTGATGATCCACCATAGGTCGGGCAGTTGGTATTTACCCACGAATTTGCTTTGAGGGTCAGCACACCGCCCACCGTTGAACTTGCGCCAAAATCAACACCACCGTTTATGGTAACATTGTTAAAGCTAACTGTTTCGGCCACCGTTCCGACACCCAGAAAAACCACTGAGCCATCGTTGGCAGTAAAGATGCCGCTGTTAGTAAAAGTTCCGTTGCTTTCAATGGTAAGTGTACGGTTTCCAGAAGCCTCGGAGGTTAGGGTTTTTAATGCGCTAATGGTAACAGACGATACTTTTGCATCTTGATTAAGGGTAACATCATGCGCTATGCTTACACTTCCCATGCTTTCAGTAGTGGGAGGTACCGCATTCGCTGCCCAGCTTGCTGCGCTTGCCCAGTTGCCATCGGCTGCGGTAGTCCAACCGCCTTGTACACTGTACGAATAATTTGCTCCAGAATTGTTTTCGAGATTAATGGTGTACCAGTCAGCATTAGCATGAACAATGCTCAGCCCGTCGCCGGAAGTAAAAACATAATATGAAAAACTTGCCGCCGGAATATTTACGGAAGCATCAATCGTAGCAGAATAATCGTTGTCCGACACATAAGCCATTTCAACAAATGTGGATGTTGTCCAGCCATCGGTCGAATACCTCAAATAAGCTCCCTGACCTGTATTGAGGATGTTATCCAAAGTTGCTGTTACCGTAACTTGCTGCCCTGGATAAACAGTTGCTGTTGATGGCGATTGCGAAACTGAAGAAATTGCCCTTACATCGCCCTGCACCCGAAAAATGATCAAATCACCGCTTGGAACTGTACCGGCATCCCGGGTTTTAAAAATGTATTTGTCGGAAGTACTCGAAATATCCATATACATGGCACCATTTGCTGTGCTGCTTGTATTCAAAGATATTTCATTTTCAGGGGTAACCTCAGTATCCGATCCGGGCGTAACGGTTATCTGCTTTACTGTGCCACCCCAATCTATTCCTATTCTGAAATACTGATCACCGGTTCCATTGGCATTTTCGGTGCGTTGGTAAGATGTACCTGCACCAGCCTCAAAATATTCAAAATTGGTATTCTGCCATCCATCGGTAAATCCTGAACCAACTATAGCATTTTGAGATAATAAGGCAACGGGCAGAAAAAGAAATGTTGCCAAAATAAAAAAGTAGATTTTCTTCATAACCATTATTTGTTTAGTTCCCCAAGTAGTAAATTATCAGGCTACTAAAATAATATCTTTTTTTTTAATACAAACCCAATCCTAATTATATTTGAATTTGATTTCAACTTGATAATCAATGCCTTTACAAAATAATATTCATATTGTTTTGATGCCACAAAAAAATTAGCTTTTTTTATAATGATTTTAAGCTCAAAAAATGAAATTTATAAACTAAAATCCTAAGCAAATGAAAAGTATTTACATAATGAAATCATCAATCTTCTTAACGCTAATTTGGTTTAGCTTTGGAATTATGGCCCAAAATTTCACGGGCAATCCCAAATCATGGGAAAAGAAAGATTTTCTGGGTTTCGATGAAATTGGAGATTGCAACGCAATAACCGGCGACATCACTTCGGTGTTTGCCCGTACCAACGGAAATACATTACAACTTCGGATTACCTTCGACAACATGGTAAACCGCTTGCACAACGAAGTGGTTTCTGATAATTTTTCCGGTAAGGATATCCAGCTCAAAATTAAACTTACCAACCAACTTACGCGAAAAATATTGGTTGATGGTGAAGTTGATTTGTCGGGATTATCTTTTCAGAAAAGAAATATCGCAACACTTCGCACCCCTGAAGCCAACCTTTGGGAAGCCGAAATAAACCTTGCAAAAAAGATCGACAGGCAAAACCTGGAATTTAGCCTGGCAATAATGCTTGATGGGAAAGTGGTTGACTATTTCCTGTCGGATGGCGGCCCCAGCGATGCCGAGGGTAACTGCGCCTTCGTGCACCACGGCAACCAGGGCATAACCTACACTGAAGTTTTTTATGGCAGCCCCGGCGGGCAAAGCGGCCTCGAAGGCAGCGGCTTCGATGAAGTGCTCCAGGTACACGAAGCTACCGGCGTGCCCGGAAATTTCCATATATCGGGGACACTGATGCCGGCAGCGCAATGGCACAATCCTGAGTTTAACGACTGGCTGACAACCCTGGCCTCGGAAGGCAAAATAGAAATGATGACCTCGGCCCTGGGCCAGCACATTATGCCTTTTATGCACAATAATATGAACGACTGGTCGGTGGACATCGAGTGCGATATGGTAAACTTCCAGTACAATTACCAGCCCCGCACAGCCTGGGTTCCCGAGCGTGTTTGGTTGGCTCCGGGATCTTACCCTGATGCAGGTGTAAATGACTGGCTGGGCGATAACTGGACACAGCATGGCGTTTGGGGTGTGGTTTTGGACGACAGCCCACATCTTAATGGCTACGACAACAAGAAAATACATTGGATGAACAATGGCTCGGGCATCGACCTCCGGGTAATTCCCATCAACAATTCGTTTGTAGGCAATATGCACTACGATGCCAGCGGTGCCAAAAACCAAATTGCCGGAATGGGTACCTATAATATATGTGTGTATGGCACCGATTGGGAAGTGGCCGCCGAAATGAACGAACACGATGGCTCTTACTTTCTTGATAATTACGAAAGTGTACTTTGGTGGTGCCACGACAACTACCCGGGCGTAAATGTTTGGAAAACCGTGGATGCTATGCAAAACCCAAACTTTAATGGTACAGGCGCTGATATTACCCCCGGAACTTATGGATTGCTGGGCGGCCCCGATGGCTATGGAGGCAGCAACAACTCCTGGTACACCCAATGGGCGGCTACAGAATCGCACTCCGACTTTCACGATCCAAAATGGACTTACGGCTATATCTGGGATGATGTGCATAACAACCTGCAAACTGCGCCAAACAATAACCTGGCTCAGTTGGCCTGGTATATTTTAATGATCAACCTCCACGAAACCGGCTGGTTTGATGGCGGCAGCATAGCAGGGTGGGAGCATCGCTACTCAGCACACATTAAAAATGCAAATGTTTACGCCGAGGCAGCCCGCTGGGCCGCTGGGCAATATGAATCGCCATTGGCTGCCTATTACAGCGATATAGATCATGATGGTGTGGATGAAGTGGTGGTCCACAACCAAAATATTTTTGCCGTTTTCGAAAGCATTGGCGGTAAAGTAAACTGGCTGTTTTATAAAGATAATCTTGGCGGAGCGTATTCGGTAGTTGGCTCGGATATGGCCTATTGGGCCGAAACCGATGGCGATTACAACGATGGCTCAAACAACCATGTGGCGGCACTTTCTGATGTTTATCCCTATCAGCAGGATGCCATCTACGACATAAACATACTCCAGAGTTCGGGTGAAACAGTGGTTGTTGAACTATCGCAATATGGCGTAAAAAAACGCATTCAACTTATCGAAGGCGTAAATTACCTCGACATCAAATACGATCTTTATGGTGGCGATGGCTACGTGAAATCCGGATTTTCGCCGGGCTTAACCGATATTCTGTGGTCCGGGAAAGATCATTTACAACGTATGTGGGGCGATTATGGTTCCTATTGCGGACAGCGCAACTCATCGTCGGGGGCAACGGTGGCTTTGGTTTTGGGGGATGGCGGCGCAAGCCACAACACCCAGTTTGAAGGTACCCTCGTGCTGGGCGATGAAATTACAGGGAATGACCAATTTTTAACCCGCCTCTATGCCGGCTACACTTCTGAACCTTCAGGAACAACTGTTCCAGAACTGAATACCCTGGCTGCACAAAGTATGGACGTGTTTCCTCCCACGCTCAACCCTACAGCTTTCCAGATCGATAACAACACCATCGAACTTACATTTAGTGAAGCAGTGGAATTTTATTCTGCACAAACCAAAACCAACTATTCACTGCAGGGCTTTTCGGGGACTTATACCGTAAGCCACGTGAATCGGCAAAACGACTGGCGCAAAGTTTGGCTTACCATCATGGAATATTGGGAGCCGGGCGATGAAGGACAAATTGTGGCTACCGGTGTGGAAGACCTCAACGGAAACGCGATTGCCGAAAATAATACTGCAAGTTTCCTGGTTCCCTCAGGAACAACACCCCATACCATCGCTATTGATGGCACCAATGATTTTGATCCGGAAACAGAATTGATGGTATCGGATGATTATTCTCTTTACATTACCTGGGATAATACCAATTTGTATGTTGGATTGGAAAACCTTGATTTAAATGGCGGTGGCGATTTATTTGTAAATATCGATACCGATCAAGGCATCAATAGTGGAGCATCCGGTGGTTCGTGGGGAAGGGTTTCGTACTCTCCACAATACGAAGCCGAATACCAGATAGCCATCGAAGGCGGCGGCGGTTCAATACAATTGAACCACTTTGCCAATGGCTTATGGCATTATCCGGCCAGCAATAACTGCGATTCGTACGAAGGCTGGTCAGGAAATGGATTGACAGAAATTTCCATTCCCTGGGCTTCGATGGGCAACCCTGACGGCGTGGCACTTTCGGTGCATGTTTCGGCAGAGGAAAGTGATATGATTCTTGCCGCTTATCCTCCACAAAATCCAACAGGAAACCATCCCACGCTTACCCATGTTTATGCCCTTTACCCTCCTTTTGTTACTTCGGATATGCCCGTGGCCGGGATGGAACCTAACAAGGCTTTTGTGCTGCCAAATGCAGCTCCCGAAATAACTTCGTATCTACCCAACGATCTCATCCAGCAAATACAAACAGGCGAATCCATTGATTTTTCAATCACCGCCACCGATCCTGAAAACGATGAAATTTCTTACACCTGGTTGCTAAATAATGTGGCTGTTGCATCAACCCCCGATTTTAACTTTTTAGCTCAAGGAGAAATGGTGGGCACACACCAACTGGTTGGGAAAGTAAATGACGAAATTCCCGGGCATGTTCCCGATTCGATAACATGGCAAATCGAAATATCCCAGAACAATGTTTTGATGGCCAACTTTTCTTCATCATCAACAACTACATGTATAGATGGAAATGTTGATTTTTCCGATCTTTCTACCGGTGAAGTTACAGGATGGATCTGGACTTTTGAAGGGGGAACACCCGGAACATCCACAGATCAAAACCCAGCGGTGGTTTACCATACTGCCGGCACTTTTGATGTTTTGCTCACCGTTACTGATGGCATCGAAAACAGTACCCTGAACATGACGGACTTTGTTACCGTAAATGATAACCCGGTGGCCAATGCCGGCGAAGATTCTGAAACCTGCGCAAGCCAGGCGGTTCAATTATCGGGAACAGCATCAGGGTATTCATCGGTTTTATGGACTTCCGCCGGTGATGGCAGCTTCTCGAACACCACAACACTTTCAACGCAATATACGCCTGGAGTTCAGGATGCCTTAACGGGTTATGTTGAAATTACCCTCACCGCCTTCCCGCTGGCGGCCTGCCCATCTCCATCAAGCGATGTTGTGATGGTTAGCGTTTTATCGGCTCCGGAAATCATTACCCAACCTTTAAGTCAGAGTGTCGTGTCAGGTTCGGAGGTGATTTTTACCATCGCAGCCGATGGGTCAGAACCACTGGATTATTCGTGGTTTGGCCCTTACGGGGAAATCATCGGAGCAAACACCAACCAACTTGTTTTGCAAAATGTAGGTGTGGATGATGAAGGGAACTATTACTGCGTAGTTGAAAATACTTGTGGATCGGACGAAAGCGAACCCGCCACCCTGACCATCGAAAGCCTGGAAACACAAACCATCATTATCCCCAATGGCTGGAGCGGCGTTTCTACCTGGCTCGATCCGCAAAACCCCTTGGTTGAAGATATTTTTAACAATTTGGTTCAGGATGAAAACCTGGTTGTTTTCCAGAATTATGAAAGTTTATACTGGCCGGGACAAAATATTAATACCATCGACTTAAGTGGTGGCTGGAATTATTTATCAGGCTACCAAATAAAGGTTAATGGCCTTCAGCAAATTGAAATTACAGGAAATTCAATCAGCAATAAAACTTTAAATTACGATGATGCCGGCTGGTATCTTATTCCGGTATTAAACGAGTGTGGCCTTGCCCCCGAAGATTTATTTGCCGGGGTGATTGATGATGTGGTTGTTGTAAAAGAGGTAGCCGGGATAAAACTATTTTGGCCGGGTGTTTTCCAAAACCTCTACCTCCTCGAACCCGGCAAAAGTTACACCGCGTGTTTTGCAGAACCACTTTCGGTAACTTACCCCGACTGTGATGGCTTGAAATCAAAAGCCTTTCCGGGAGAGCAGGGATTTATTTTTGAATTGAAAGAAATGAAACCCAGTCCTACATCGCATACGATAGTAATTGGTAGCAATGCAAGCAAGCAACTGCTTATTGGCGATGTTCTTTTGCTCCATTCATCGGCAGGTGAGCACTTTGCCGATATTGAAATAACTGATCCCGGGTTGCCCATTGGATTTTCAATATTTGGAGATGATCTTACTACACCAACAAAAGATGGTTTTGTTGAAGGAGATGAGCTGCTTGTAAAAATCAAAAGAGATTCGGAAATCATTTATGAGCAAAAAACCAACTTGGTAAAGCTCACGAAAAATGGCATGACACAGATTCATTCTTTCGATTTAAATATACTTAGTTTATCGAAATCAGAAAATTACACCATTGATTTTTATCCAAATCCATCCAAAAATATTTTATATTTTAATGGTATTTATGAGGGAATGCGGATAGAAATTTATTCCTCTCAAGGTGATTTAGTTTTTGAAAATCAAACAGCTACACCTGCTGTTGATATTTCATTTTTAAAGTCTGGCCTTTACTATGTTTATATTTATCAAAATGAGAAAACTGTTGTTAAAAAATTCGTAAAACAATAATTACTTTTGAGCTTGGATAATTTCATAATCAGACCATTAATAAATACAAGAAATGAATAAATCAAAACTTTTAAAATTCGTATTTGCAATATTATTGCTGTTGAACTTTATTCAGGTTCAGGCTGTGGAAGTAACTTTCAGGGTTGATTTGTCTGAACAAACAGTATCTGCACTCGGAGTACATATTGCCGGAAATTTCCAGGGCTGGGCTCCCGAGGCCACCGAGATGACCCTGGTGCAGGATTTCGTTTACGAATACACTGCTGATTTTATCGAAGGCGAAAGCCTTGAATTCAAGTTTGTAAATGGCGATGCCTGGGGCATGGACGAGCAGGTTCCGGCAGGGTGTGCCATAAATGGAAACAGGTTTTTAACCGTTCCTTCAGGAAATATAATTCTGGATGCCTTTTGCTTCGGGAGTTGTAATGTTTGTAATCCTCCCCTTGTTGAAATAACTTTCCAGGTGGATATGTCAAACGAAATCGTTTCGGCCAATGGAATTCATGTAGCCGGAAGTTTTCAGGAGCCGCCCTGGGAACCGGGAGCTACCGAAATGTTGCTTATCGGGAATGATGTTTATGCAGTTACCCTCTCCATTGGTTCGGGCGATTACCACGAATACAAATTTATTAATGGCAACGATTGGGGTTTCGATGAA
>Ga0208900_1000408_pt1 | contig 27365 bp, 22 predicted proteins | sample AntAceMetag02UKK_FD_184763 | JGI IMG/M metagenome (GOLD analysis project Ga0208900, IMG submission 184763) | Saline lake microbial communities from Ace Lake, Antarctica - Antarctic Ace Lake Metagenome 02UKK (SPAdes) (version 2) | ecosystem: Environmental > Aquatic > Non-marine Saline and... | reverse complement strand
ATTGTTGCCATGCAACGTTATTGTTCAGGAAGTGGGAGACGGGAAAATAGAGGTAGCTGCTGTTGATCCAATGGAATCGATGCAGGCTGTTAAAAACAAGCAATTGGGCGCTATGGCCGGCGAAGTGAGCGAGAAGCTGAGCAAGGCCATCAACGACCTTTAAGTAGAATCACGCGGAGACGCAGAGACGCGGAGCAAAAGAGATGGAGGGGGACGGCGAGAAGGTGTAAGTTGAATTTTTATGACCATCAACTTGTTTTTAATTAGTGATTGCCCTTAGAGTCAACGGTTTTTTTAACTTAAGATTAACGATTTAAGATTTTGATTGTAAGAATAATCTATTCTATCTTCTATCCTCCATTTTCTACTCTCTAACATCTCCCCTCTAACATCTCCCCTCTAACCTCTTTTCCCAATAAATCTCACCACATCTGCTTCTCCATGATGGTGGCCTTCATTCAGGCTTATTCTTTCCTGACAGAGCTTCAGTATTTTTAAGTCCTGGAAATCATTTTTCAGGATTTCTGTAGAATATAGCATTTGGATGTCGGGCGGGCCTCCGGTGTTATTATTGATCTGCTCTTTGGCAAACGATTCCACCAATATTACCCCGCCTTTTTTAAGTGATTGCACCATTTTGTGATGAAAGACCTGCCTCATGCCTTCGGGTATATGGGCGAATACAAGGGCAATCATATCATAACTTTCGGGCTTTGGGACAAAGTTGGCCAGATCGAGAAACTCGTACTTGATAACCACATTTTCACTCAGGGCGAAGTCCAAAGCTTTTTGCTGTGCCACTTTGCTGCTGTCGAAAGCATGCACTTCCCAGCCATGTTTTGCAGCAAAAACAGCATTTCTGCCTTCGCCCTCAGCCGGGAGTAGCAATTTGCCTTTTTGGGCAACAGATGTAATGTATTCGGCAAAGAAAATATTGGGGTCTTCACCATAAAAAAAATCCCCCGAAGAAAATCGTTCATCCCATTTATTCATACAATATAATTTTTTAGTCCTCAGTCTTCAGTCCTCAGTCCACTGCCGACTGGCTGCTGTGGACTCATTATCAATCACATTATTATTTGTAAGCAGCTTTGCACAATAATCGTAGTAGAATCTCATTTTTATCATTTTTAATAATTGCAAAGCATAAAAAAAAGTCCTGACCTTTTTGATTAGATCAGAACCTTTTTAACAAGAATAGTTGCAAATTGGTTTAATGATTTACAGTAAAAAATTTATATCCGAACCAACTTCGAATTCTGTGGGTTTCTGGCCAAACTTAAACAAGCGCATGGGTTTGCTGCCTTTCAATTCAATTTTATTATTTTCAACCCATAACAATGAAGCCTCGCGCAGGCCCGCCACCGTGGCGTTACGGTTTACGGTCAAAAATTCCTCAATTCTTTGCTCACGGGTTTCTCCGCCGTGTCCTTCGGGGTTGGCATCCAGGTAGTGAGGGTTTATCTGGAAAGGAATTACATTTAAGCAATCGAAACTTGCAGGTTCGGTAATGGGCATGTCGTTGCTGGTTTTCAGTGCTGGGCAGGCTACGTTTGAACCGGCGCTCCAACCCATGTAGGGCATTCCTTCGAGTACCCTTTTACGAATGGCATCCATAATTTTTGTTTCGTGCATCATGGCCACCAAGTGAAAGGTGTTGCCTCCGCCAACAGCAATGGCTTCAGCCTTTTCAACGGCAGCCACAGGATCGGCTTCTTTGTGTATGGAGTAGATGTTTAGCCCTAATTCGGCAAACACACACTGCACTCTTTTTTCGTAGGCATCGAACGATTTTCCCAGATTTTCGGCATCCAGGCCAACACCTGCATAAGGCACAAACAATATATTTTTCACCCCTGTCGGGGCCATAAAATCTTTGATGTATTCGCGCGGCCAGCCCAGGTAAGCCTCGCCAAAGTTTGTTGAGTTACTGATGAGTAGTAATTTTCTTTTCATAATAATTATTTATTTTGCTGATTATACGATGCAAATATGGCAATTTAATTTAAAAATTAGTGCTGCTTTTTAATTTAATTGCCGAAGATGCATTTTTTTATATGTTTATCGATTAAATCGTTGTAGGTGCTGATCTCAATCATATCGTATAATTCACGTGCATTTGCGAATCTTTCAAAAGCCTCCCCGTAATTTTCGGCATCGAACAATTTCCGGGCATTTTCAAAATATTTCCATGCCAGTTCCTCCAATGATTTTTCAACAAGGCCTGGGCTGAGAATAATATCATTGTTTTGAGATTGAAAATCTCTTGCCATCAAAACGTATTTTAGGGCATAATCCAACATTCCCTTTTTCATTGCCGATGAGGCTATACGTAAATAGGCATCAAAAATTCCATATTTGGTCTGGGCCGTTTTGTTGAAAGTCAGGATTTCACATGCGGTTTCGGGCTTGACTTTGCATAATGTAGTGGCATTTTCAACCATGAGGGATGCTTCAACAAATTCTTCATTGCTGATGAGTGTGTCGGCTTCGATGATATATTGATTGTACAGAATCCTGCTAAAGTCATGAATTGTTTCATTGGCAATTTCAGGGGGTGCTTTATTGAACAGGGTTTTTCGCATTTCTGTTTCTACCGCGATCCAGCCATCGGGTGAACCGAAAAAGCTGGTTACTTCAATGAATGTCGGCTCGTACAAATGGTTTGTATTTTTCATTAAACCAAGGTAATCGTATTGCAAATCAATGATAGTTTTCGCGGTTGCGATCAAATCATTGGTAGTAGTTGCAATTTCCAAAGTATCGGCATTTTGTGTAAAAAGTGTTTCGAGCCGGCGCAAATTTGAATTTAATCCACGTAGCTTTTCCCGGAAGTTTTTATTGTACGTTCCGGGAAGCTGTATGGTGATGGTATCATGTTCAAGTATTTTGTTGAATCTTTTTAGATCGTAAATTTTAAAAAAGTTGGTAAGCAAACTGTCAGGATTTTCAGGATCAATATTTTTTGATTTTTGCAGGTTAAAATCCAACAATTCATAATATCCAAGAAATTGATGAATCTTATTTATCCGGTTTTGAAATGCTTCTTTATCCGCATCATCATAACGAAAATAAACATCGCTTATCTTAAAATCCACATTTTGAAATGGGTCTTCCTGGAGGTCATCCAGTAGCAGTGGCGCATTATTGGCAAAGTTTAAATTCGTGAATTTAAAAGTTTGACTTGCTGAAGGTGTTTTTGTTAAAAGGCTAAAATCATAAGTGGACGGCATGAGCACTTCAGCCAGATCAAATTTTTCATAATTAATGTCCCCGATCATTTTGCCAGGCTTAAGGGTGGGGTGGATCAGGAAGGTGCTTTCGGGCGATTTTTTTATTGAGAGTTCCAGCGAAAAGCTCAGGTGGTACTGGGTATTGTAAAGGTTGAGAAAGTTGTAACGGGCAATTTCTTTCACAAAATACCCATTCATATTTTCGGGATCACCTGCATTATAGCGGAAGGTAAAAACCGAATCGATCGAAATCGTTCCGCCCTGCAACTGTGCATTTGTAGTGGCAAATCCTGAAATTAAAAGGATAAATGTAATTATGGTTTTCCGGTTCAAAAGCTGATGTTTAAATTTTGGCAAAAGTATAATTTGTGAAAAATAACAGCTATTTGAACATTAAATTGTAAAATGGTTCAGTAGAATTACGCCTACATTTTCGTTATTTTGCACAAAATTCTATAAACATGAATGTACTCATACTTGGATCGGGTGGCCGCGAACATGCCCTTGCCTGGAAAATTGCGCAAAGCCCTGAGCTTGCTAACCTTTTTATTGCTCCGGGAAATGCTGGCACAATTCAGCATGGTATTAATGTGGATATCGATCCTGAGGATTTTGAAAGGGTTGGCCGTTTTGTGAGCGATCATAAAATTAACATGATTGTTGTTGGTCCCGAAGTTCCGCTGGTAAAAGGTATCCGCGATTATTTTGATAGCAAAAATGAATTTAGTGATGTTGCAGTTATCGGGCCAAATAAAGCCGGCGCTATGCTTGAGGGAAGCAAAGATTTTGCAAAAGCTTTTATGTCGAAATATCAAATCCCGACTGCCGCTTACCAGACTTTTACAGTTGGCGAAACTAAAAAAGGCCACGAATTTCTAACTACACTTAAGCCGCCTTATGTTTTAAAAGCCGATGGACTTGCCGCCGGAAAGGGGGTGATTATTACCAAAGATTTGAACGAGGCACAACATAACCTGAGCGAAATGATTGATAAAGCAAAATTCGGAGATGCCGGCAGCAAGGTGGTTATCGAAGAATTTTTGGATGGCATCGAGGTTTCGGTTTTCGTACTGACTGATGGGAAAAACTATGTGTTGTTGCCCGAAGCTAAAGATTACAAAAGGATAGGAGAGGGCGACACCGGGAAAAATACCGGGGGCATGGGCAGCATATCTCCCGTTTCCTTTGCCAACGAAGCTTTTATGCAAAAAGTTAAAGAGCGGATAATTCAGCCAACGATTGATGGTTTGCAAAAGGAAAATATCCTTTACCAGGGGTTTATATTTTTCGGGCTGATAAATGTTGGAGGCGACCCTTACGTAATTGAATACAACTGCCGGCTGGGCGACCCGGAGTCGGAGGTTGTAATTCCTCGAATAAAGACTGATTTGCTCCAATTGCTCAAAGCCGTGAAAAACCAGGAACTCTCGGGGCAAACCATACAATTTGACCAGCGACATGCCGCATCTGTTTTCCTGGTTTCGGGCGGTTACCCCGATGCTTACGAAAAAGGCAAAGTGATTTCGGGCCTCGACAAAGTTAGCAGTAGCATCGTTTTTCATGCCGGAACAAAAATTCTTGACGACAGTATTGTTACAAGTGGTGGCCGGGTGTTGGCCATTACTTCCCTGGCCTCTTCGATGCAGGAAGCTTTGGAAAAATCATATCAAAATGTAAAGCTTGTGAATTTTGATAAGAAAAAATTCCGCAGCGATCTTGGCCGGGATTTGATAGAATATTCATCACAGGAATAGCTTTTTTTTAACGCACATTAATCCATCTTTTTCATGATCGTCCGTCTTTTCAGGTCTCAATATCTTGTTCAGTATGTTTTACTGTTTTTCCTTACGGTATTGCTTTGGACTGATGCCCTGTTGTTTCCTGAAAAACTAATTACTGGTGAAGGGTTTAAGAGTTTCCCATCCATCAAAAACTTTGTTTTGAGCTACCCCCTGATTTCGCTAATAGTATCAATTTTGTTGCTATACTTTCAGGCTTTACTGCTTAATGCTGTTGCGGGTTTGCACAGGCTTGTTGAACGAAACCAGCTTATTGTGGCGGCAATTTATGTTTTAATAATGAGCAGCCAGCCTGCAATGATTCAGCCCAATGTGGTGCTGCTGGTTAATTTTCTATTGATTCTTATGCTTTATGTGAATATGAAATTGTTTGGCACAAATGAATCGTTGAGTGCGCTTTTCGATATGGGATTTCTTGTTGGCCTGTCATCTCTGCTCTATTTTCCTTCCATTGCATTTCTTCCATTTATTTTTATCAGCCTGTTGGTTTATCAACTTTTTCGCTGGCGTGAATGGCTTGTGCCGATCATTGGATTTTTTACGCCTTATCTTTTTATTATGGTATGGTATTTCTGGAATGATCAATTGGATGAAAAGTTCAGTTATTTCTTGTCATTGTTTGATTTTGAACAGCCGGCATACCAGGATGTATCCACAGAGAATATAGTGATTTGGGGACTTTTTGCAATGCTTGTTTTATTGGGATTGGGCAGGATTTTAAAATTAGCATCGGATGGTTCGGTGGAGGGTAGGAAAAAAAGCAGGGTAGTTATTTTTATGTTTTTGTTTGCCGTGGCGAGCGCGTTCTTTTCAGGGCAAACTTTAATATCGCATCTGTACCTTGAAATTATTCCCGTGGTAGTTTTCCTGTCGGCTTATGTTTCAAGATTGCGAAAACTATTTATTATCGAATTGGTGTTTTCATTGATTTTTATTTCCATAATTGCTATTAAAGTGCTTAACTTTTCGTGAAATGCTTGAGCTCTCGTTTTCAAATAAATATATTGAGGCCGGTTGCGATGAGGCCGGCAGGGGATGCCTGGCAGGGCCGGTTTTTGCGGCAGCAGTAATCTTGCCTGTGGATTTTAAAAACGACCTGCTCAACGATTCCAAAAAGCTTAAAGAAAAAGACCGCGACAGCCTAAGAAAAATTATCGAATCGGAGGCTATAAGTTGGGCGGTGGCCAGCGTAGATAATTTACTGATAGACGAAATTAACATCCTCAACGCTTCCTTTCTTGCCATGCATCTGGCTATTGATAAACTAAAAAAGATTCCTGAACTACTCCTGATTGATGGCAACAGGTTTAAGCCCTACAAAAAAATCAGGCACCAGTGCATTATCAAGGGCGATGGGAAATATATGTCCATAGCAGCAGCCTCCATTTTGGCCAAAACCCACCGCGATGAATTTATGAAAAATGCCCACCTTGAATATCCAAATTACAACTGGAAACAAAACAAAGCTTACCCCACCAAAGCCCACAAAAGGGCCATTGCCCAGTTTGGAATCACCCCGTTACACCGCATGACCTTTAACATGAGCGAGCAGTTGAAGTTTGGGTTTTGATTTTTAGGGATAAGAACACGGATCCGACAGTGGTCGGACAAGTTAACACTGATTAAACGGATTAACACTGATTTATTACTATCTCTTTTTTTTGCCCTGTCGGCGCTTGCCTAAGGTTTTTCCTTTCCTGTCTTCATTACACAAATAGCTAATGAAGTTATACAATTCATGAGGGCTTTCCTGTGTATTGGTACCGGAAAGTATTTTTTTTATATCCGTTTTGTCAGATTCCGATAGCTGGTATGGTTGGAAGATAGATTTGCCACTATTCCGATTCAAATAGTTGCGTAAACTTGTATATGTTGATACCGGGCTTGTTCTATCGCTAAAAATATCGTTGAGATTGTATCTGTCGTACCTACTCAAAGGCCGCCTGATGAGCGTGCCCACAATTTCTTTCAACACATCATTTTCTTTTTTCACATCCCCTCCTGCCTTTTCATCTGGCATAGCCGGGTGCAATTTATGAATATTGTTTTGCATGGTTTCGGTTCTCGAAATAAGCTTCTGATTATGCTGAACCTGGTTGCGCAGTTCTTTCCTGGCATTTTTATGCACAGCTCTTAGTGTTTCCATGTTATGTATGTGTGTTAACATCTCACGCTGTTTTAGCTGTGCGCTTTCCGTGCATTGTGCAAGCATGGTGGTTTTTATTTCGATTTGTTGGCGAAGCTCCTGATTTTCTCTCTCAATTTGATGATGATCGGGCCAGCTGTTTTCGAGATCAACATCGATAATATAGTTTACAATATCGTCAATTTTTGTATTATGAGGAACATGCTCCTGCAGCAAGGCTAACAAATGGTTTGTGTGAGCCTGACTTAGGTTAAACTTATGATGGATCAGTTTTAAGATAGCTTCCTTCAGTAGAAAGTACTTTAATTTTAGCTCTGTGTTTTCTACTGTTAATTGGCTTTGCTTGCCGGGCTGGTTTGCACGTAGCTGATAGTACAGTTTATCGATAATTTTGCATTCATCGTTGTACAACAGGAATAAATCATTTATTTTGCTGAGCTGCGATTTGGATAACCTGCTTTCAGATTCCAACAAGTCCAACAATATTCCCTTTAGCCGTAGGTTTTCCCACGAAGGATTGACAAAACTGGTATTGCCAAATCCAGTTTTGAGCAACTCCAGGCAATCGCCAAAACCTGAAAGATAGGATGGAGAAGCTGTTTGTTTCTTTTCCAGAAATATCTTTTGTATTGTTTTAATAATGCGAAACATGACCCTAATTTTAAACGATGTAAAAGTAAGGAAAATATCCTAAGGGAACAGGGATTGGGGCTGCTACTTTATCAGTAAATCCCGGGACACGACAGCTTGAAAATAAAATGAAAACACTCGCTCTAAAAATAAAAAAAGATATTTAAATGAAAATACGCTATTTCAAAAACATGGCAATGATGATTGCCCTAACAGCTTTATCCTGTTGTAATCATTCACCTGAAATCCCGCCCGATATCAGCCCAAACCAGGTTGCACCCACGGATAAATTGATAGTCTATCAGCAGATGGAGTTTATTGGTTTTATTCATTTTACCATGAATACCTTTACCGGTAAAGAGTGGGGATTTGGCGATGAGAATCCTCAAACATTCAACCCAAGCCAATTAAATGTGGAGCAATGGATAGAAACAGCAAAGTCGGCGGGCATGAAAGAATTGATACTTACCGCGAAACATCACGATGGCTTTTGTCTGTGGCCCAGCCAATACACCGAACACAGCATCAAAAACAGCCCCTATAAAAATGGGAAGGGTGATATTGTAGAGGAATTTGTAACAGCCTGCAGGAAACATGGATTAAAAGCGGGCCTGTATTTATCTCCCTGGGACAGGAATTACAAAGATTATGGCAAACCTGAATACCTTGAATATTATCAAAATCAACTTCGGGAGCTGCTCACCCAATACGGGGAGGTTAACGAGATTTGGTTTGACGGGGCAAATGGCGGTGATGGCTTTTATGGCGGTGCCAACGAAACCCGTAAAATCGACAGCAAAACTTATTATAACTGGGGACAGGTTTTTTCTTTAGTAAAAGAATTGCAACCTGATATAAAAATATTTTCTGATGCGGGCCCTGATGTCCATTGGATTGGTAACGAAAATGGGTTTGCAGGATCTACCTTTTGGTCAACAATTAACAGGGATAGTGTGGTGATTGGAAATTCAAGCACCGGGTATTTAAATTCCGGCGACCCTGAAGGTAAAAGCTGGATAGTAGGGCAATGCGATGTTTCTATCAGGCCCGGTTGGTTCTACCATCAAACCCAGGACAGTTTGGTAAAAACACCACAGGAACTGATCGACATTTACTATAAGTCGGTAGGAAGGAATGCTGTGTTGCTCCTCAATCTTCCCCCCGACAAAAGAGGGCTTATTCATGAAAACGATGTAAAAGTGCTTCAAGGCTTTAAGAAAATTCTGGATGAAACTTTTGCCGTTGACCTAACAGAGGGAGCTTCGGCAATTGCCGGGAACTATCGCTTAAATCATAAAAAATTTGCCCCCGAAAATGTTTTGGATAATGATGCAGGTACTTATTGGGCCACCGATGATTCTGTTTTGTCATCTGACCTGATAATTCAACTACCCGAAGAAAAAGAATTCGACAGGATTTTAATTCAGGAACCAATTAAGTATGGACAAAGAATCAGTGAATTTGAAATAGAAATAATGGAAAATAATAAATGGAAATCAGTTTTTCGGGGAACAACTATTGGCTACAAAAGGCTCATCCGAATTCAAGCAGTCAAGGCATCAAAAATTAGGTTGCGAATTCTTGAAGCAAATAATACAATAGCTATTTCCAAATTTGCAATATTTAAAGCATCGGAAAACGAATGGTAGTTTTTCAAGAATAAAGGGCATTTGAATAATTGAAATTGATTTTTTCAATTATCCAAATGCCTTCTTAAAATACAATCGTCCAAGTTGTTAAACAAAATTTCTAAATTATTTCATTAAATCCAACACCTTGTTTTTTTTACACTTTTCTTTTTGTGGTATAAATAAATTAGAAATTTTGCAAAAGTATCTTTCAACTCAAGTTTTGCCAAAAAATGGCAAAACTTGAGTTGAAAGATACTAACTGTGCCCGCCAACTATGATCCTCATTATTTTTAGGTTGAGTACAAAAAACCTGTAAATCTGGTAAGGCCAGAATTTTCGCATAAAGCGGTTTGTCCGGGTTGGGATGGGAGGGTAGTCCTCGTCCTTGTATCCTTTTGCAATAGGTTTTCTTATCATATTATTATTGTTTTAATTTTTTAAAAGTCATTTTACTTCGCTGTTATTTGCTTCGCGTTATTGGTAATCATATTTTGTTAACTACTGAAGACTGCGGACTGCCAATTCCGAAAAATAGAAAATCTGTGATTTTCGTAATTTTCGGCACTGCCAACTGAAGACTGTGAACTCGTTTTATCCTTTCAGGCTTCAGCCTGTTTTCCTGCCTGAGAAAAATAACTTGATGAAGCAGGCTGAACCTGCAAAAATTGATGCAACTGAGGCAGAGCCCCAGTTGAACCAGCACCGTTAGCGCAGCCCAGCAGCATTGTATAAAAGCGTATTTCAAAGGTGCAGGTACTGTCCACTGAAGACTGCGAACTGAAGACTGCGAACTGAAGACTGCGAACTGAAGACTGCCGCCTTCCCTACTCCGGAATCATCGACCAGCCCGGCAAGGCTTTGGCTTTGTAAATAAACATGTAGTGCATAAAAAGTTTCATCCAGTGTCCGGCAAGTCCGGGTTCGCCAACGGTATAGTTTAAGTCGCGGCCCCATTCGGGGTATTTTTCAAAATCGGGAACCACGGGGTAAACGGTCATGGTGGCGGCCATACCATCGCGCAGGCCATAGCCCGACGAAACGATACAGGCAGCACCCATCTTGCCCATCGAAGCTTTATGTTTTACGGAGGTTTTTCCTGATTTAACCGATTCGGCAACATTGAGTGCTACAACTTTCCCCATCACGCCCGAAGGCATTCCTGTGCGCGGTGGCGTGGGGAAAATGGGTGTTCCGTTTTTACTTTTAAAAGGTTTGGATATGGAGTGTGGCGGTGCAAAAGCAATTCCACAGGCAAATATGTTTTCGAATCGGGGACTTTGATAAGTTGATGGCCAGTCTTTAACGCTCCAGTCGGCGAAGTCTTTGGGTGTGTAATCGGCATCCACTTTCATCAATCCGTTGGGGGCAAAAAGCTCGGCGCTGATGTCGTCTCCATTTTTATTTTTGGCCGTGAGGCCAACGCCAGCAAAAGCAGGAATGAGCATGGAGAAATCAAATCCGATACTTTTTTCTTCGCCATCGAGGTTTTCGTAGTGAATAATGCCCTCTTCAACTTTTTTCACACCGGCCCTTTTAATCCAGTGTATGCCATATTCAGCCATGATTGATTCGGTGAATATTTTTGTTGAGGTAACATATCCGCCTTTTTTGATGAAAGCGCCACCCATACCAAAATCGCCGAGTTCGTATTCGTTGGTAATCCAGGTAATCTCGGCCATATCCATTAGTTTGCGTTTATTGATTTCGAAAGCCACGTTGAGGGCATATTCAAAACCAGCGCCCTGGCAGGTGGCCATGGCATGACCAGTGCCAATAACGAAACGTTGTTTTTCGCCTTTGGCCATTTTATCCAGCGACTCCTGAAGTTTTTCCCAGGCATGGGCTGCATGGCCGTAAGTACAAACCGACACAGTGTAACCATCGGGGCCAAGACCTTCGGTGGCTGCAAAGTTGAGCTTCGGGCCGGTGGCATTGATCAGGTAGTCGAACCCCACTTTTTCTTTTTGCCCTTTTTTGCCTTCTTCCACATATTCAACTTCTACAAAAGGACTTGCAGTGCTGCCATCTCCCTCGGGGAAAATGGTTTTTGCGATGGCTTGTTTAAAAGTAACGCCCTTTCGTTTATATACCGGAGCCAGCGGAAAAATAACCTGTTTGGGTTTCATTTGTCCGATGCCTACCCAAATATTTGAAGGAACCCATTGGTAGTTACTGTTGGGGCTCACCATGATAACCTCGTGCTTTTTGCCGAGTTTTTTTCTGAGTACCATTACAGCGGTGTGGCCGGAAATTCCTGCCCCGAGTACTACTACTTTAGCCATGAGAAAAGATATTTTATAAGTATTTCATTTTTCCTTTAATCGCCCGATGTTTTCGGGGCGAATTTTAAAGAGGGTAAAAGTAAGAAAAAGATTATGATTAGTAGATTTTCCCTAATATTCTGCCATTTTTTGGCAAAATATTAGGGAAAAGGTAATCCATTACCTGAAAAATAATCTTATTGCTGTTTGATCTTATGAAAATCTATACAAAATAGGGATGAATAAGGGTATTGAATCGATAATCATAAATTGCATTATTTTTTCAAAACCTTACTTTATTAACAGGGCCAGGTTATTTCCCAACTATACCTGCAACATAATCGAGTGGGGCATCCGGGCCAATGGGCAGTCCAACCATCAGCCAGATAACAAGTATTATAGTCCAGATGATGAGGAATGCAAAGGAGTAAGGAAGCATGGTGGCTATCACCGTGCCAATGCCGGCATCTTTTTGGTATTTCTGCATAAATGCAACAATCAGCGCAAAATACGACATCATGGGTGAAATGATATTGGTAACACTATCGCCAATGCGGTAAACTATTTGTGTAAGTTCGGGCGAATACCCAATAAGCATGAACATTGGGATAAACACCGGGGCCATCACCGTCCATTTGGCCGAGGCGCTGCCCATTACCAGGTTGATAATGGCGGTAAGGAAAATAAAACCCACCAAAAGGGGAATGGTTCCCAAACCTGAGGCCTGCAAAAGGTTGGCTCCTTCCACGGCAAATATCAGCCCGATGTTGGTCCATTTAAAATAAGCTACAAACTGGGCGGCAAAAAACACCAGTACAATGTAAATCCCCAGGGTTTCCATCGACTTGCCCATTCCTTTCATTACGTCCGAATCGTTTTTGATGGTGCCGGCACCAATACCATAGGCAATACCCGCGATGGCTGCCGTGATAAAGATAATCGAAACAATTCCATTCATAAATGGCGAATGAAGCAGGCTGCCCGTTTCGCTGTCGCGCAAAAATCCGTTTGCCGGTATGGTTCCCCAAGCCATCAACACTGCCAAAATCAAGAATGAGATCAGTGCGTATCTCAACCCCTTTTTTTCTTCTTTGGTAAGTTGATTTATTTTTTCGGGCTTTGCATCTCCTTTATATTCGCCCAGACGTGGAACAACAATTTTTTCGGTAACCCAGGTGCCTGCTCCGGCAATAAAAAATGTGGAGGCGAACATAAAATAATAGTTCGCGGCAGGGTTAACAAGGTATTCGGGGTCGATAATTTGTGCAGCTTCCTGCGAAAGACCTGCCAGCAAGGGATCGATGGTGCCAAGCAAAAGGTTGGCCGAATAGCCGCCCGAAACTCCGGCAAAAGCCGCTGCCATCCCCGCGATGGGATGCCTGCCCATGGCAAGGAAAATAATTGCTGAAAGAGGAACCAGTAACACATAACCCACTTCGCTGGCAGTATTGGAAAGAATGCCTGCAAAAACAATAACGAAGGTGAGGATTTTTGCGGGTGCTGATAAAACCAGTAACCTAAGTGCAGTTCCAATTAGCCCGGTACTTTCGGCTATGCCAATACCCAGCATGGCCACTAGCACAACACCCAGGGGCGCAAAACCTGTGAAATTAGTTACCATGTTGGTAAGGATAAGATGCAGACCATGCACGGTCATAAGGTTTACCGGCCTAATGGTTTCGCCGGTGCCGGGATGGATTACCTCAAGATCGAAAAGGCTGGTAATGCCCGAGATAAGAATGATTAATCCTGCAAAAATGGCAAAGAGGGTGGCAGGGTGCGGCAAGGCGTTGCCGGTTTTTTCGATAATGGTAAGAAACTTATCGAAAAAGTTGTTTGTATCTTTCTTAGGTGTTGATTTATTTTTGGACATCGGCTAGTGGTTTGTGTTAAATTGTATTTTTCATAAATGAAAAAAATAAACACCCACTGCTTGAGATTGTTGAATTGGGGCTTGTTTTTAAGAACCTTTAAACATCTATTGGTAATCTCTCTCCTTCAGTTTTTGCTATGATAACTGCCCCACAGCTATCGCTCCACACGTTTACCGATGTCCTGAACATATCCAGAATTCGGTCAACAGCCAGAATTAACCCCACGCCTTCGAGCGGCAATCCAACGGCTGACAGGATAACTGTAATCATTACCAATCCGGCCATAGGTATTGCCGCTGCTCCAATGGAGGCCAGCAATGCTGTTCCTACAATAATTACCTGGTTCATTATCGACATTTCCACTCCATAAGCCTGCGCGATAAACATGGCAGCCACACACTCGTAAAGTGCCGTTCCGTCCATATTAATTGTGGCCCCCAATGGAAGCGTGAAACTGCTGATTTTGTTTGATACCCCCGATTGTTGTTCAACTGCATTTATTGTTAATGGCAGGGTTGCCCCCGATGAGGAAGTTGAAAATGCAGTGAGCAGGGGTGTGGTCATATTTTTTAAATGCGCCCAGGGTCTTACTTTCCCAAATACCCTTGTAATTGTGGGCAGTGTTATAAACGCGTGTATGGAAAGGGCAATAATTACCGTTCCCATATATAGGCTCATGCTGGATATTAGCCCTAGCAAATCGTCCTGATCGGCAACAACTTTAGCCACGATGCCAAAAATTCCTAAAGGGGTGAATTTTATAATGAACAAGACGATTTTCATCATCACATCAAAAACAGCATTGAAAAAACTGATGAGGAATTGCTTAGGGCGATCATCAACTTTCATAATAAAGAAACCGAACAGGATGGCAAAAAATATGATCGACAGCATATCAGCATCTGCTAAAGCCTTGAAAATATTATCGGGGACAATTTCGATAATGATTTCCTGGAAACTTTTTTGTTTATCAACAAGACCCTCAACTCCGGCAGATAAATTGATTTCAGCTCCAATACCCGGCTTAATAATGTTGACGAGCAATAAACCTGTGAGGATGGCAAAAATGCTGGTCATCACATAATAAGCCATAGTTTTTAGTCCAAGCCTGCCCAAATTACTTCCGCTTCCAATGTTGGTAACTCCCGAGATTAGCGAGCTTAAAATAAGTGGAATGATAATCATTTTTAAAGCCCTAAGGAATAAATCCCCCATCCAGCTTATGGCTTTCACTGCTTCATTACGATAGCTTGCACGTACAATTGTGGGATACCAGGTTTTGATTTCAGCAGGGCTGAGTTTGTGTTCCATCGCTTTTTCCAGCGCCTTTTGTGTAGGGAAATTTATATTTTCAAGCTCGCTGAGTTTTGCTACAATTTCTTTATTAAGCATCCTTTTGGTCAAGCGCTTTTGGGTGGTCTCGTTGATTTCGTAGTGCGTTGGGAAGAGTATCCCATAAATAATGGCAAGGATTAGCGCTATCAGAATTTGCCAGTGAAGTGCAATTTTTCTCATTCGTGTTTTGGGTTTATGTTACAGAAATTGATGAGGCTAAACTACAAAAATAATTTCTCCCCAAACCTTCTTTGTTGAAAGTGGTATAATTAGAGTTCGTCTTTTTAGTCAGGTTTCCCGCAGATTTTGCAGATTTGCATTGATTATTTTCTGCGCAAATCTGCGAAATCTGCGGGAGATTCTTTAGCCTTGGATAGAAATAGTTGACTTTATGGACACGCACTAATAAAAAGCAAAGCATATTAAATTATTGATTAGTTTTGTTGATCATTCACACAAATGTCTAATAGTTATGAATATCAGAACTTTAACTCTACTGCTCTTAAGCTTTATTTTTATCTCGGCAATATCTGCCCAACACCAAAATGTAATGATTAGCTCTTCCAATTCACCGGAAGAACCTACCATTTACATCGATCCCAACAATACCAACAGGATTGTGGCCGGGGCAAACATCAACAATGTTTTTACTTCGGACGATGGCGGGCTTACCTGGAATGTCGAACAACTCTATTCTGCCACAAATGGCGTTTGGGGCGATCCGGTAACTATTGTTGACAACGATGGTAATTTCCTGTTTTTTCATTTGGCCAACCCACCTGTTGGCAGTTGGATAGACAGGATTGTTTGTCAGAAATCTACCGATGGAGGGCTTACCTGGAATGATGGCTCATACATGGGGCTGAACGGTGATAAGGCACAGGATAAACATTGGGTAGTGATCGACAGGGAGAATGAAAACATCTATTCTACCTGGACACAATTTGACGACTATGGCAGCTCAAATCAAAACGACCGCAGTAATATCATGTTTTCAAAATCGATGGATGGTGGCGATACCTGGTCGCCGGCATTAAGAATTAATGAGGTGGATGGCGATTGTATCGACAGCGATAATACCACCGAGGGCGCTGTACCTGCCGTTGGCCCAAACGGTGAGGTTTATGTTGCCTGGGCCGGCCCCGAAGGAATTGTTTTCGACCGTTCCTTCGACCAGGGTGAAACCTGGCTTGAGAACGATATATTTGTTTCTGATTTCCCGGGTGGCTGGGATTATGGAATTCCGGGAATCAGCCGGTGCAACGGGCTGCCTGTTACAGTGTGCGATTTGAGTGGTGGCGAAAACCATGGCACAATTTATATCAACTGGACCGACCAGCGCTATGGCGAAGATGATACCGATGTTTGGCTTGTGAAATCAACGGATGGCGGAAATAACTGGAGCGAACCCATACGCGTGAATGACGACCCTCCCGGAAAGCAACAGTTCTTTACCTGGATGGCAATAGATCAGGCAACCGGCTATTTGCATTTCGTGTATTACGATCGTAGGGCTTATGATGACAATAACACTGATGTTTACATGGCTTTTACCAAAGATGGCGGCGAAACCTTTACAAATTATAAAGTGAGCGAAGAACCATTCCTTCCCAATGGAAACGTGTTTTTTGGTGATTACAATAATGTATCAGCTCACGATAACGTGATTCGTCCTATCTGGACTCGGTTGCACAATGGAAACCTAAGCGTTTGGACGGCGCTGGTAGATCCTTTAATTACGGAAGTTGAGGAGATGCCTCAACCGGCAGGTATCCCTTTCGCGCTGGGACAAAACTACCCGAACCCCTTCAGCGAGAGTACCTACTTTTCGTTTAAATTAAGAGAAACTTCCGTGGTTACACTCACAATTACCGATATGTATGGCCGGGAAGTAACCCGCTTGATAAACAATGAAAAAATGAGCGCCGGAAAATATTTCGAGCATTTCAATGCTGCTGATTTCGATTTACCCTCGGATGTTTATTATTTTTCGTTGATTGGCAACAATGTAAACCAGGTTAGAAAGATGGTGATCGAGAGATAGCAATTTTTTTTTCTTATAGATGTAAAATGCTGTAAACCTGTAATTTGCTATTTGATTTTTTATTTTACATTTGCAAATTATTTTTAAGATTTCAATTGGTAAATAAGATTGATGGACGATCAACTCAAACAAATTCTATCCAGTATTAGGAAAATGGCTCTCGAAGATGGTATTGAGAGCCTTACCGTTAGGACTATTTGCGATAAGCTAAATATTTGCGAAGAAGCCCTGTTTAAGCATGTAAAGGATGAAAATGATCTCGTAATCAAAGTGCTGGAATTTGAACGAATGAGTTTTAGTGAAATCTTTGATGAGTATGATTTTGAGGGTATGAACGCCATCGATATCCTGATGATAGTAAGCAAAGAGATCGCTGCCAAGTATTTTGACCTTACCCCTGCCATCAGCGTTTTGCTCAAAGAAAAATTTCCACAGATATACCAGGCTCATTTCCAAAAAAGAATGGATTTTGTTTTTATGAAAATCCAAATTAATTTGCAAAAAGGCATCTCGCAGGGTATGTACCGCGATGATTTGAGTATCGAATTGATTGCCCGTCTTTATATGAGTCGGCTGGTTGACATGCACAACGAAGAAATCTTCCCCTCCAAACAATTTTCTTTTTCTACCATCTTCGAAGTAATGTTCGAAAACTTTGTGCGCAGTATCGCCACTCCCGAAGGCTTAAAGTATTTTGTTAAAAAGAAAAAGAATCTCCGGTTAAAAAACCAGTAAGATTTAGTAAGCCACGTTTTTTAAATCCCACACAACATTATTTATTCTTGTTGGTTTATTGTGCCACGTTGGAAACGTTTAATGTAAAAAACGTTTCCGATGGATCAATAGAAAAATATTTAATCATTGGAAAATACCGAAAATACCGAAAAACTGGATTTTATACTCAGCGAAAGCACAGAGCTTTTCAGGAAGTATGGCATACGGAGTATTTCGATGGATGATATTGCCCGTGAATTGGGGATGTCGAAAAAGACGATCTACCTGTATGTTAATAATAAAGCCGATCTATTGGAAAAGGGGTTTTCGAAGTTACAGCAAGATTTTGTAGCATCCATTCAACAAATCGGTTATAGCGATTTAAATGCCATCGATGAATTGCTCGAGGTTAGTAAACTTGTGAATGTTGAGTTTAAAAAATATAATCCGTCCAATGTATATGATCTGCAGAAATACTATCCCGAAATTTTCAAAGAACATATTAAGGTAGAAAAACAATTTACCTATGATATGATTAAAGAAAATCTTCAAAAGGGTATTGAGCAGGGATTTTACAGAGAAGAACAGGACATTGAACTTATTGCGAGCCTTTACATCCAAAAAGTTGAAAGCATTCATGATGAAGAATTTCTTAAGCAAGCTTGCATTCCCATGGAGAAAATTTTTGAGGTTATGTTCGAACACCACATCCGTGGCATTTCAAATCAGCAGGGCATAGCTTATTTTGAGCAACGTAAACAACAATTAAAATTTGAATAAAAGCATGAAAAAATTATTTTTAATGATGCTTATACCTCTGTGTCTTTTTATGCCGGAGGTAAAATCGCAGCAGCAACAAGCTGATACCACACCCAGGTTTTTTAGCCTTGAGGAAGCCAGGGCTTTTGCAAAAGAGAATAACTACGATGTAATTAACGCGCTGAAAGACATCGAAAGTGCACGCCAGAAAGTGAGAGAAACAACAGCCATCGGATTACCGCAAGTGAGCGGATCAGTTGCTTACAACGATTATATTGATATCCCAACCATGCTCATCCCTGATTTTATTGGAGGAACAAGTGACCTCCTCCCGGTAAAGTTTGGCACTAAATATAATCTTGCGGCTTCTGCAACGGCAAGCATGTTGCTTTTTAGCGGCGAATATATTGTAGGCTTGCAAGCTTCGAGGGTGTTTGTGGATTTTAGCCAAAAGCAATACAGTAAAATGGTTATTCAGTTAGACAAAAGTGTTGCCGAGTCGTATTACCTCGTGCTTATTGCAGAACGAAATAAAACCATTATTGATTCCACATTGGTCTCATTAATGGAGATAAAAAAGGCTAACGATGCATTGTATGAAAATGGTTTTATTGAAGATACCGATGTTGACCAGGTAAATTTATTGATTTCTGACTTACAAGCCACTTTAATCAATATTGACAACAATCTCGCTATTTCAAAAAACCTGTTGAAATTTACCATGGGGCTCAAACTCGAAAATGAAATCGTGCTTAGCGATGATTTGGATGCTTTGCTTGAAAGAGTGGATAAAGAGGTGTTGTATCAAGCACCTTTCGACTTTAGAAAAAACATTGATTACAAAATTTTGGAAAATCAACAAGAGCTGGCTAATCTGGATTTGAAGCGCTACAAATCGCAATATTTACCCCAGTTATATACTTTTCTCAATTATCAGGAAACCGCTGCCCGCGAGGACTGGAATTTTTTGAAAAGTGGTGAAGACTGGTATCGGTCAACTATTTGGGGTGTACAACTTGATGTTCCTATTTTTCAGAGTGGGGCACGTTCGGCAAAGGTGAGCCAGGCTAAAATCCAATTAGATCAACTCCAGGTAATCGACCAAAAGCTTCGCTCAGGCCTCGAAATCCAGGTGAGTACCGTCAGGAATAATTTTCTCAATTCATGGAAAGTTTATCAAAACAAGCAACAAAGCCTCGATCTGTCGCTCAGAATTTATACTAAAACACAGCAAAAATTACTCGAAGGGGTTTCTTCCTCCATCGAATTGCAACAAAACTACAATCAATACCTGAACAGTGAGCGGGATTATGTGATGTCGATTCTCGATTTACTCAACAACAAACTTCAACTCGAAGAATTGCTCACCGAATCGAAAGAATAATGCCGGCTGACAAATTTCAATAATCAACAATGAAATAGTTACAAAAGTTTTTAACATCCACTAGCATGAATAAAATATCATTTCATTTCATCCGTGCATCCGTGGCCATTTTTTATAAAGATGAAATATTTATTAAATCAAAATAAAGAAATCAGACAAATGAAAACAAAACAGTTTCAAAATATGAAAAGAAGACTATCATTAAAGCCACAAATATTCATGGTTTTATTGGCCATCATTGTTTTTTCGTGCGGAAGTCCGGTTGATAAAAATGTTCAACTTCAGGATTTAAAAAAACAACGCGACAAACTCAACAGCGAAATAAAAGCATTGGAAAAGGAAATTATTACCGAAGGCGGCGCGGTGGATGCCGGCATTAAAATTCCAACCGTGGTAGCTCAAAAGATAAAACATGAAGAATTTAATCACTTTATAGATGTGAGGGGAAATGTGGAATCGGACAACAACATATTTGTTCCTGCCCAGCGGCCTTACATGGTTACAAAAATACTGGTGCGCGAAGGAGACCAGGTAAGCAAAGGACAGTTGATGGCCGAGTTGGATAACCAAAGCATTAGCCACACCATCAGGGAAATTAAAAACGGCCTTGAGCTTACAACAACACTTTACGAGCGTCAGAAAAACCTGTGGGAAAAGAAAATCGGCACAGAAATTCAATACCTACAGGCCAAAACCGCGAAGGAGGACCTGGAAATAAAACTTAAAACCGCGCAGGATGAGTTGGAGAAAACCAAAATTTTCTCGCCCATCGATGGCGTTGTTGATGTGGTAGTTTTGAAAGAAGGAGAAGCCGCAGCACCCAATGCAGGTGCAATTCGTGTTTCAAACATGTCGGCCCAAAAAATTGTGGCCAAAGTTTCCGAAAATTATATTTCCAACATTCGCCGTGGCGATAAGGTAAGCGTTTACCTGCCCACCATCGACCTAAAGTTTCAATCGACAATTAGCGCTGTTTCGCAGGTTATCGACCCAAACAACCGCACCATCACCATCGAGGTAAAATTACCTAACGATAAAAGGATCAACCCAAATATGCTCGCTGTTGTTACCATGAACGATTATTCAAATCCTGAGGCTGTGTTATTGCCTATTAACGCGGTTCAACGAGGCGAGTCGAGGGAATATGTTTTTATTGCCACAAAAAATAACAACTCTTGGATTGCCGAACTCCGCGATATTGAAATCGGGAAATACGGCCAGGATGAAGTTGAAGTTACCAGTGGCCTCAAAATCGATGATATTGTAATAACTTTCGGGTTTAACAATATTTCGGTAGGCGACCCGGTAAACATAACCTACACACAATATTAGAATTTGACAACAATATCATTTTGATGATTTAAACTTTTTCGTGATGAAAAAAGAAAAAGAATTCGGTTTAACAAATATGGCCATCAACAACAGAACTACAGTATATATTTTTACTGTAATTATGATTGTTGCTGGAGTTATAGCATATCAATCAACGCCAAAGGAAAGTTTCCCCGAAATTACTTTCCCTTACTTTTCGGTTGCCACAATATATGTGGGAACCTCACCCGAAGACATGGTGAACCTGGTAACGCATCCTATCGAAAAGGAATTGAAAGGTGTAAAAGGTGTTAAAAAAATTAGCAGTAAATCATTGCAGGATTTCGCACTAATTTTTATTGAGTTCGAAACCAATGTGGACGAAAACCGCGCCATGCAGGACATGAAGGATGCCGTGGATAAATCGAAACCAAACCTGCCACCCGAACTGGCTGTTGACCCAAACGTGTTGCCCGAGGTTACACGAATCGACCTTTCTGAAATCCCGGTGCTGAATATCAGCCTTTCGGGAAACCTTGGCTTGGTTAAAATTAAAGAATACGCCGAAGATTTGCAGGATCGTATTGAAGAGCTCCAGGAAATTACCCGTGTGGATATTGTAGGGGCACTCGACCGCGAAATCCAGGTGAACATTGATTTGTATAAAATGCAGGCCACCGGAGTAAGTTTCGATCAGATTGTAAATGCAATCAGGATGGAAAATATGAACATTACCGCCGGGATGCTTGAGGTGGGTATGATGGAAAGAAATATGCGGGTGGTTGGTGAATTTAAAAAACCTTCGGAGATAAATAATATCCTGATCAAAGAAGGTGTCTATCTCGGCGACATTGCACGTATTGTTGATGGATTTAAGGAACGCGAAAGTTATTCGCGTATGGATCAAAAGGATGTGATTACCTTGAATGTGATTAAAAAAAGTGGGAAAAACCTGATTAATGCCATCGATAAAATCAAAGTTATTATGGCAGATTTTGAAAAGGATACGCCGAAAAATTTGCAAATCAAAGCTACCGGCGACCAAAGTACCATGACACGGAATAGTGTGAGTAATTTACTCAACACCATTATTCTGGGATTTTTAGTTGTTACCCTTGTGTTGATGTTTTTTATGGGAATCGACAATGCCTTGTTCGTAGCTATTGCCATCCCGCTTTCGATGGTCATTGCATTTATATTTGTTCCCCTTGTAGGCTTCACCATGAATATGGTGGTACTTATGGCCTTTATTCTGGTGCTTGGTATTGTGGTTGACAATTCAATTGTGATTGTCGAAAATATATATCGAAACTATATGAACACCCCGAATTTAAGCATAAAGCAAGCCACCCGGCAATCGGTAGGGGAAGTTGCTTTGCCTGTATTTACAGGGACTTTAACCACGGTGCTGCCGTTTATTCCTTTGGCCTTCTGGCCGGGGATTATTGGCAAGTTTATGCTCTTTATTCCGGTTACACTTATTATTACATTATTAACATCAATGCTTGTTGCTTTTGTAATGAACCCGGTTTTTGCAGTAACATTTATGCGCTACCGAGGCCAAAATGCACATAAAGCTAAATTATACAAAAAAGAATCCATATTCCTTATTTTAATTGCTGTATTCGCCGTTGTAATGTATGTAAGCGGAGTGTTTTGGGCGGGCAATGTGCTAGCGTTTATTGTGCTTATCTGGTTATTTACAAAGTTTGTACTTTTTTACCTTATCGAGAAATTCCAGAAGTATGTCATTCCAAAAATGATGGCAGGGTATCGCAAAACACTCGATTTCGCTTTAAAAGGAGTCATGCCCTATATTGTGGTTTTTACAACAGTATTGTTGTTGTTTTTCACTTTTTTTATGTTGAGTGTAAAATCCCCCAAAATTGTATTTTTCCCGGAAGGTGACCCAAACAGTGTTTTTGTTTACATCACCATGCCCACGGGTACCGATATTGAAGTTACCAACAGTGTTACAAAACAGGTGGAAGATTCGGTATTTGCAATTATTGGCCGCGACAATCCCGATGTGGAATCGGTAATTACTAACGTGGCAGTAAATGCAGGGCAGGATGTTTTTGAACGCACCACGCAGGCAAGGCTTGCCAAAGTAGCTGTAAATTTTGAGGAATACCAATTTAGAACCGGGCGCAATACTTCCGATATCCTGAACCAAATGCGTACCCGGATTCAGGGCATTCCCGGCGCTCAAATTATTGTTGACAGGGAGTCGTCGGGACCACCCACCGGAAAACCCATTAACCTTGAAATCCGTGGAGAAGCAAAAAAGAAATACAGTGAGCTGATTAAGATTGCTGATAAAACCAAGTTGTTTATCGATTCAATGGCAATTCCCGGCATAGAAGACTTAAAGTCGGATGCAGATGTGGATAAACCTGAAGTTGTAGTGAACATCGACCGAATTAAAGCCAACCAATATGGTATAAGCACTGCTTATGTAGGTTCAATTTTACGCACAGCGCTTTATGGCTCAACGGCATCTAAATTCCGTGAAGGCGATGAGGAATATCCCATCAATGTGAGGCTGGAAGAAAAATACAGGAAGAAAACCAGCGATTTGATGAATCTTAAAATTCCTGTTCCGGGAGGCCCTGACGGGCTTAGGGAAATACCCATTTCGGCCATTGCCCAAATTGAATACACTTCTTCGTATGGCGGGGTAGTCCACCAGGAATATAAGCCTACAATCACGCTTGGTTCAAATGTTCTTACCGGCTACAATGCAAACGAAATAGTTCAGGAAATAAAAGCAGGGCTCGATGATTACCCGCTACCCAATGGTTATGAATTTGTTTTTACCGGCGAGCAGCAAGATCAGGAAGAATCGGGGAACTTTTTGTCGTTGGCCTTTCTTATTGCAATAGCATCCGTTTTCCTTGTTCTGGTTTCACAGTTTAACTCACTTGCTAAACCTGTCATTATTTTATTGCAAGTGGTGTTTAGTATGATAGGCGTGTTGCTGTTTACAACGATTTTTGGCATGTCCATATCAATCGTTATGACCGGGATGGGTTTGATTGCCGTTATCGGGATCGTGGTTAAAAATGCCATCATCCTCATCGACTACACCGATATATTGATAGCGCGCGGTAATGACTTTAAAGATGCGGTAATCTCTGGGGGAGCCATTCGTCTAACACCGGTTTTGTTAACTGCTGCATCAACAATTTTTGGCTTGCTCCCGCTGGCCATTGGCATGAATATCGATTTCCGCAGCTTGTTTACCGACCTTAATCCAAACATTTATTTTGGTGGCGACAGTGCCGCATTCTGGAATCCCTTGGCATGGACTATCATTTTCGGGCTGGCATTTGCAACCTTTTTAACTTTGGTTGTTGTTCCGGCAATGTATTATATCGCTTTCCGCAAGCGCGTTGAAAAAGAGCGCTTGCAGGATGCAAATGGAAAATAATTTGATTGCTGTACAGACAAGGCATGCCTTGTCTCTTCCTCACAATAAAATAAAAAAACAAATCTCAAATATGAAAAATTATAAAATTATTTTCCTGGCAGCCATCATTGTTCCAATGTTAGCATCCTGCCAAACCCCAATCGATCAGCCGGATAAAGTGCATCCGCTCACAAAAATGGATTCCATCAGCTACATCATTGGCTACGATTATGGAAGTGGTATTCGCGATCAGGAAATTGAAGCTGATCCTGTGATGATCTATAAAGGGCTTTATGATGCCTTGAAAGGTAACGTGGCGTATTTTGATGATTCGATACGCGAACAATTGGTTCAGGATTTTAACAAGGTGGTCGAAGGCATCGAAAACAAAAAGTTTATGGAGATGGTGGCTAAAAACAAGCAGGAAGGTAGGGCGTTTCTTGAGGAAAACAAAAAACAACCCGGGGTGGTTGAGCTGCCCTCCGGCCTGCAATACAAAATAATAAAGCTTGGAAAAGGAGAAACCTTTCCCGCAGCCAACGACAGCATCACGCTTCACTACCGCGCCATGTACACCGACCGCACAACTTTTGATATGTCTTACGAAGCCGGCCCTGTTGGTATCAGGTTAAATTACATGGTGAAGGGTTTGGGTGAAGGCATTCAGTTGATGCGCAAAGGCGCTATTTACGAATTCTACCTTCCCTCCAGGCTTGGCTATGGTGATGAGAATTACAGAGACATGATTCCCGGCGGATCTACAGTAATTTATTCGGTTGAGCTGATCGATATTCATTAGATTTTACATCACTTCTTAACGTGTAATGTTTTTTTTGTTCGGTCATGTTTTAATTTTCTTATGTTACCAAATTCATTTTACTTACAGGAAATAGATTTTGTTAATGTAAAAAGTTTCTATTCTCAAAAGAAACTATGGCTTAAAAGTTTCTATTGATAAAAGGAACATTATAGCTTGATTATAGAATTGGATGAAGATTATTTTATCCATTAAAAGAGGAATGGACTCTGGAAAATCTTTGAGGATTCTGACTTCAGTTACCAGGTGAAAAATACCTGGAAGTATTTTCTTGACGTTTCCATGTCCTGCGGACGATGGAAAGTCAGCGTGCAACTTTCCATCGTCCGCTAATTGGCGGTCATGGAAACGTTAAAATAAACCACAACAAAACATCAGATATCTTGTTTCCTATCATTATCAACTAAACAATACAAATAATTATGAATAATTTCACATATTACAATCCTACAAAAATCATTTTTGGAGAAAATACCATTTCACAAATTACAAAAGAAATTCCTGCCAATGCCAAAGTGTTGATCACTTATGGCGGGGGTTCAATCAAAAAAAATGGCGTTTACAGTCAGGTGATGGATGCACTGCGAGGGCATAACGTTTTGGAGTTTGGAGGTATAGAGGCTAACCCGCAATACACCACCCTGATGAAAGCCGTGGAAACTTGCAGAACTAAAAAAATTGATTTTCTGCTTGCCGTTGGCGGAGGATCCGTTTTGGATGGCACAAAGTTTATTGCTGCCGCAGCACCCTTCAAGGGCGAACCCTGGGATATTCTGGCAAAGTATGCCAAAGTTGAATCGGTGATTCCTTTTGCTTCAGTGTTAACACTTCCGGCAACGGGTTCCGAAGCTAATGCTTTTGCTGTAATCTCAAGAAAAGAGTTAGGGAAGAAGCTTGCATTTGGAGCGCCTCCCCTCACTTTCCCCAAATTTTCGGTGCTCGACCCAACGGTAACCCAATCCTTATCAAAAAGACAAAGAGGCAATGGTGTGGTTGATGCTTTTATACATGTTACCGAGCAATATTTAACCTACCCTCAAAATGCTGCCATACAAGATCGTTTTGCTGAGGCCATTTTAAAAACCCTCATCGAAGAAGGTCCTGTATATGTCGAAAATACCGAAGATGCCGATGCAGCCAAAAATGTAGTGTGGTCGGCAACCATGGCATTAAATGGATTAATTTCGACAGGTGTTGCTACCGACTGGGCAACACACAGCATTGGCCACGAATTAACTGTGCTTCACAACATCGACCACGCCAGAACCCTTGCCATTGTGTGGCCCGGCATGATGCGCGTGATGAAAGAAGAGAAAAAAGAAAACCTACTCCAGTTTGCCCAAAGAGTTTGGGATATCAACGAAGGCAGCGACAATGATAAAATTGAAAAGGCGATCCTGAAAACCGAAGAGTTTTTTATTAGCCTTGGCGTGCCAACAACATTGAAAGATTATGATCTTGGACAGGAAACCATCACCAATGTTATCAAAAATCTGAAAGCCAACAATTATGTTGAGCTTGGCGAAAAGAAACTGGTAACACCCGAAAAGGTAGGGATGATTTTGGAGGGCAGGCTTTAGGAATTAGTTTGGTTTAGAATGTAGATTTTAGAATTTAGATTTTAGATTTTAGAATTTAGATTTTAGAATTTAGAATTTAGAATTTAGAAATTAGAATTTAGAAATTAGAGGGTAGGTGTAATAATAGGACTCCACCCCAAATCCTCCAAATCCAAGTTGCCTCAAAGGATTCGATTGATGGCGGAGAATGAGGTGGTTTATTTAGAGTCTGTCTCTAAAGTAACAGTTAGAAAAATATACGATTTCCGATTAACGATTTTAGATGTTGGTGATATTCAACACAATCTAAAATCTCCGATTCCCGCATGTGCGCATAGCCGTCAGGCTAAAAATCGTAATGGATTGTAAGTCAAATACATAGGCGACCCCTTGCGGGGTCTTTTGTATAAAGTCCGTTCCCTCATATATATTTTTTTATAGGCTGCAACCAGCCCA
>Ga0208900_1000402_pt1 | contig 27670 bp, 21 predicted proteins | sample AntAceMetag02UKK_FD_184763 | JGI IMG/M metagenome (GOLD analysis project Ga0208900, IMG submission 184763) | Saline lake microbial communities from Ace Lake, Antarctica - Antarctic Ace Lake Metagenome 02UKK (SPAdes) (version 2) | ecosystem: Environmental > Aquatic > Non-marine Saline and... | reverse complement strand
GGCAGGGCGCCGGGCATCCAGAGGCAGACAGGACAGACATTGGTGTTTGGATCATCGCCTGGTCTGTTGGCGCAGTCGCAGAACAATTTGGTGGCTGAGTTGAGCTGGATATGAACTTCAAGACCGATTACAGCTTCATATTTCATGGTGTATTTCCCCTGTATGTATATCCGATATGCGGGCTGCAAGGGCAAGCAGGCCTGGATCATCAAATCGTTTGCCAATGAGCTGAAGGGCTGGGAAGCCTGGTATGGAAATTGCCGGATTTCCCGTGAGGTTGGCAAGAACGGTCAATGAAAATGTATCATACAGATCAGATAGGGTGTCGGGCCTGTTCAGACTTGCTGAAGATTTGCTGACGGGCAGAAGGATCAGGTCAACGGTTCTAAAGGCTCGTTCAAGGTCTTGGATCAGCCTGGCCCTGGTTCGGCAGGCATCCACAAAGGCATTGTAGTTGTGGTATTGAAAATATCCCCCCTGGAAAAGATAGGCTTTGACCAGGGGGCCAAAGGATTCTTTCCTGGATTTGATGTACATCTCATTCCAGTTTTTTGTCAAAGCAGATGTTCTGTGGCCGTAGCGGACACTGTCGAACTTGCCCGCACTGGAGGATGCCTCGACAGATCCTATAAGGTTGTGAACCACGGGGGCAAGGGAAAAGTTTTTGATCTCAACCTTTTCTATCCCCAGGCCTGACCGGGCAAGCCTGTCAATTGCTGTATCCATGTCAATTGTTGTGTCTATGTCATCGGTGCACCCTTTTATAAGGCCAAGAGTGATGGGGCGATCCTGGTCTTTTGGGTGGCTGAATCCATACATGGCCTTTTCAATGCCGGGTTCGTCCATGGATGGATCACCCTGATCAATGCCTACCATGGCCTGGACTGTTTTTGAGATCATATCCAGGGAGTTTGCCAGGATGCCGCAGGTCTCCATGGACGGGACAAGGCCGATTATGCCGGAACGGGAGATGAGGCCGTAGCTGGGCTTGAACCCGAAGCACCCAATGTCTGCAGCCGCCATCCTGGCCTCTCCTGTGGTGTCGGTTTTGAGAACCACATCCACAAGTCCATTGGCGATGGCAGCTGCCCCGGTGTCGTTTTCAAGACCCAGGCCAAGTTCCGCCATTGCTGTCCGGCCTTTGAGGTTTGCACCAGCATTGCGAAGATGCTGAACCAGGGTGGCGTCTTCTAAGGCCACATAGTTTTCAAGGGCCAAAGACTGGGCTTGGGTGGGCCAGTCTTTTATGGAAATGCTGGGCTCAATTGCAACAAGAATATCTGCCAGAAGGCCTTTTGCCCTGGGCTGGGTTGAGTCGTTTATATGGGTAAAAATCCTAGCTTCCATGAAAAATCCTTTTGTGTCGTCCTGTTATTCAAGAATAGTTGCAACCTTGAAGTAGTCTCCTTTTACCGAAGGCGCATTTTTAAACAGATCTCCTGATTGAACCATGGGTGATCTTGTCGCTTTACTGCCCTCCCTGAAACGATTCTGGCTCTGGGAAACCGAGATGGCAGGCTCGTATTCCCTGGCATTGCCCGAGATGGTTTGAGCCATTTTAACTGCATCGTCAAGGGCCGTTTGGATCAAGGGGCGTTCATTTTCATTAAAACCGATCCTGGAGACCCAGGCGATATGGTCAATGGTTTCCTGTTTCTCGTCTGAACCCTGAAGGTTTTTTGTCCTGGCGGTTTCTAACAGACCAAGTTCGACAAGCTGTTCATCGGCAACCCTGGATGGGGCCTGGGTCAGGGGGCAGAATGCGCTTCGGTTCTTGGGAAAGGCTGTCACCTCTCGGATGGAGGCGGTTTTTAAGATCATTGCAACCACCCGGTCCATGCCAAGGGCAAGGCCCCCGTGGGGGGGAGGTCCGAATTCAAGGGCCTTGAGGAAAAAACCGAATTTTTCTTCTGCCTGGTCCGGCGAGAGGCCAAGGGCCTGGAATACCTTTTGCTGGGTTGAGGGGTCATGGATGCGGATGCTTCCGCCGCCCAGTTCCTCGCCGTTGACCACAATATCATAGGAACGAGACAGAAGGGAGAGAAGATCTCCAGTGTCAGCGGGGTCAAAGTCGATTCTGTCCGGAGCCGTAAAAGGATGGTGGCTTGATGTTACCCCCTCTTCAGTGGCTTCAAATAAAGGAAAATTTGTTACCCAGACAGGTGAATAAAGGTCACCTGGGATTATGCCAAGGCGGTCTGCAACATGGAGGCGGAGCCTGCCAAGGGCAGAATTTACAAGCTCCGGGGAGGGATCTGCGATGATGAGGATCACATCTCCGTCAGATGCCTTGAACCGCTGGATGATGGCCTGCTGCTCTCGGTCGTTGAAAAACTGGACAATGTTGGAATCGAGCTTGTCTCCTTCGACACGCATCCAGGTCATGCCCTTGGCGCCAAAGCCTGGAACTATCTGTTTTGCATATTCGTTTTGAAGCATGTTTTTGCTAAGGCTCTTTGAGGCGTTTTTAACGTTGATTCCCTTGATCACCCCGCCCCGCTGGAGGATCTGCCTGAAGATACCATAGCCAGTCTTTTCGAAAATATCAGTGGCCTCTACAAAGTACATCTCAAAACGAAGATCAGGCCGGTCCGATCCGGTCAGGTCCATGGCCTTTTGCCAGGTCATTCTGGGGAAAGGCCTGGCAAGGCTTGTGCCGTTGATTTTAAACATTTGGCAGAGAAGCTCTTCAATGTTTTTAAATATAAATTCTTCATCTATGAACGAGGCTTCAAGATCCAGCTGGGTGAATTCGGGCTGGCGGTTGGATCTAAGGTCTTCGTCCCTGAAGCACCTGGTTATCTGGTAGTATCGTTCAAAACCTGCCACCATGAGCAGCTGCTTGAAAAGCTGGGGGGACTGGGGAAGGGCATAAAAGTGCCGAGGGGTGACCCTGCTTGGAACCAGATAATCCCGGGCACCTTCAGGGGTGCTCCTGGTTAGGATGGGGGTTTCCACCTCTATAAAATCTCTTTGATCCAGGAACTTGCGTACACAGGCGTTGATTCTGTGTCGTTTGACAAGAAAGTCCTGCATGACCGGCCGCCTCAAATCCAGGTATCGGTATTGGAGCCTGAGATCCTCTGACACCGGTTCCAGGGTTGTAACCTCTTCTTTGACCATGGCTTTTTCAGAGATGGGAAAAGGAAGAGTTTTTGACCGGCTCAGTATGGTCATCTGGGTAACCATGATTTCGATATCACCGGTGCTGATGTTTGGATTCTGGGTTCCCTGGACCCTTTTGACTATTTTACCCGAGGCTTTGATACAATATTCATTCTTGAGCAAGACGGATTCCTGGCACATGGATTCCGGAGTAAATTCAGGGCTGAACACAAGCTGAACGATTCCGCTCCGGTCCCGAAGGTGGATAAAAAGAACTTCTCCGTGGTCCCGGAGGGCATCGACCCATCCTGCAAGATGAACCGTATTACCCGTGTCGCCCGACCCCAGCTGGCCACATTTGGATCTGTCGTGAAAGAGCATATATAGAGCTTCCTTTTTCTATTGGTGAAAATGAAAATAGCCTTTTCCATAACTGCTATAGAAAGGAAAACTTTTTTTGTAAAGGAAAATATGAAATAATCCAGGGGTGTTTGATGAATTGGATAAAGAAGAGGTGTTAGTTTTAATTGTTTTGGAAAATATTAGTTTTAAGCACATCAAATGCATTGAACCCGGTTTTCAATGAAAAAAGAATGGATAAAATCACACTGAAGTATTCAGTATAGAAAATACAGCCCATGATGGCAATTTGATATTTGATGGCAACAATGGGGATGGATCCGCCCAAAATCTGGCCGGTCATCATTCCGGGTAAAGACACAAGCCCGATGGTGGCCATGGATGCCAGAGTAGGATTAATGGCCGCCACAAGACTTTCTTTGAACCAGGGTTTTAATGCCTGGGTCCGGTTGTTGAAAAGGGAGAGAGAATAGAGGTATTCTCGCTCATTTTTTTTCAATCCTGAATAGAAATGGGTCAGTCCGATGATGATACTTCTCAGGCAGTTTCCCAGAAGCATACCGCCCACGGGCACCAGGTATTTCGCTTCAAACAGGTTGTCAATATGCGCTACCACCCCATTGAAGAAGAGCAGCATGATGCCAAAGGGGATGAGCAGGGCAAAAAATAAGGGTTTGAAAAATATACGGAGTTTAAGATTGCTGGATTTTAATATGGAATGACAGGCAATGGAAATCATGAGCAGCAGATAGGCTCCGTTGAGCCAGGGAGAATCAAATTTGAATAAAAATTCAAGATAAAGTCCCACAAAACTCAGCTGCAGGCACATTCTAACCATGCCAATGATGATCTCCTTATTAATCCCAAGTTTCAAATATCGGCTGATATAAAGGATGGGAATGAGAAAGATCAATAATGACCCAAGGGAGAATATGTTTAAATCCTGGGCGCCCATGTTAGGACCACCTTTCGATTCTAACGGCTGAACTGTCCTGCCAACACTGGTCATGGGAAATGATGACCAGTGTTTTATCCAGGGCGAGGATATGATTTGCTATCTTTTTTTTCATGGCATCATCCAGGGCAGATGTGGGTTCATCCAAAAGCCAGATGGGCCGGTCCAGCAGAAAGCCGATCAAAAGCCCGATCCGTTGGCGCTCTCCTCCGGACAGCTCCCCTGTTCTCTTCTGGAGTATACCCGGGGACAGTTCCAGAAAGGATAACTGACGGTTTATCTCTTCTTGGTAAAGTTCTCGGGCAAAATTGAATTCCCAGATATCTGTCACAAGCCCGAGGATAATCTCATTCTTCAGGTCAATATCCTGGCTCAAATAAAATAGTTGCTGCCTGATTTGGTGAATATGATCTTTGTCAAGATTCCGCCCGTTCACCACAATTTTGCCTGATCCGGGTTGTTCAAATCCAAGAATCAGGCGGAACAGGCTGGTCTTTCCTAAACCGGATTTGCCCAGGATTAATAATTTTTCATTTTTATTCACACAAAAGCTAAGGTTTGAAAAAATTCGGGAGGTGCCGATATCGTGGCTGACAGATTCAATTGAGATCACTGGGTTTCTTTTTTTAATATCAGGCTTATTTCTCAATGAAATTTTCCGTGGCCCGGCCAAAGGCTTCAAAGATGGCGGGCAGTTCCATATGTCTCAATTGAAGAGATGCCTCCCGGATGGCCACTATATACTGGTTATTTTTTTTCATGGGAAGGGTAGATGCCCGGACGTTTTTTTCAAGAATCGTTTGGGCCATTTTAGCAGCCGTTTCCCCCTGTTCAAAGGGAGAAACTCCGATGGAAATCATGGCCCCATCCTCCACATTGAATGAGTTGATCCCGATGACCGGGGCCTTAGACTGTTTCTCCGTCCAGGCCATGACTTTTGCCGGGGGGGCATAGGAGGTATCTGACCCTGAGATTGCAAGCTTTCTATAGTTGGCCACAATGATATAGTCCACGGCATTTCCCTGTTCCAGAATTATTTTTTTCCAGTCGGGTAAATCCTTGGCCACAATGGAACCCCGGTAGACAATGGGAGCCCAGTCATAGGAATCAATACTGGATTTTCCCCTGATCAGGGAGGGGGAAGAATCCAGGACATACACCAGAGTCGGGGCAGGATTCGAGATTGTTTTTTTACTTTCAAGGGCCAAGATGGTTTCTTTTACCGGCTGCAATTGTTTATGCTCGAAAATCCCTGTGACATTATTGGCGATATTATATCCATAGGGTTCAACCGATCCGTTCACCCCGGCAAAAACAATATCCATGTCCGGGTCATTGACAAAATATTTTGCAGCCAGGGACTGGGCCAAATCATCCACGGCAATCAACACCCGGGGGCGGGTCTGTTTGATGGCCCGCCGGGCAATGATGCCTGAACGCTTGAGCCAGTCCGGGTCTGAATGCTGTTTGGTGTCCATATAATGCCAGGTCACGGAATAGCCGGTCCAGTGGTCGATGACCCTGCGCAAGCCTGTGTCCACATCCCGGGTCCAGGCATATTCCGGTTCATAGCTTTGCAGGATCATGACCCGGGGTTTTGCCCAATTATAGGCCACTGCCGTGGCCAGGATAAGGGCCAGGAAAACAACACAGAGAAAGGAACTCAGATGGTTTTTCATTTTATAATACCCCTATATTTCGCCAAAAAGGAATGGAGGCGTAAATGGCCCCAAGTTTTACCAGGACGAGCAGGCCGTGGAAAATCTGGACCTTGATTTCAGAGTAGGAAACATGGGCGTTTACCTGGTTCCGGAAAAAGAGAATGTAGGGGGACTGGTATCCGAAAAAGGCAGTTTCAGACATAATCAGGATAATAAATCCTACTGCCCATGGACTGATACCGGCTCCGGAGGCCAGGGGCAGGAAGGCGGCTGCCAGGATGAGGATGGCTGAATTTAGAGGAATGAACAGCCGTACCACCAGGGTGACCGAGGTGAGGACCAGGACAAATTTTTCAAAATCAAGGCGAATAAAGTCCTTGAATCCGTCAAACTGGGCCACCAACAGTTTGTCCAGGCCCATGTAGTTCATGCTGGTCATGAAGCCGATCATGGCGGCCAGGAGAAATAAAAAGGCCCAGTCGATTTTTTCGATAAAGGTTTTCCGGTCCAGGGCGCCCAGGACCAGCAAAAAACAGATAATGGTAAAGGTGACCAAAGGGATGGATATTTTATGGAGAGGGGCGGTGACAATGCCCAGGGTCAGCAGAATAATTCCTGACAGGGCAGCCCATTCCGCCCCGTTCATTGGTTCAAGGCCATTCCATTTTTCCTGGATATCTTTTTTGTTTATCCTGACCCGCTGGTATCCTTTAAAGAAAAGAGCCGTCAGCAGAAAATAGGAGACCAGGATGATAAGTCCTGCAATGGAGGCGGCAAAAAACCAATAGGAAAAATTGAAGGCATGCTGTTCCTGGGCAGGGAACATGCCAAAGACCATGAGGTTGGCCGGTGCTGCCGTCAAAAAAATGGGGGAGAGTAGGTTAATACCGTCCAGTCCGCTTAAATAGAGCAGGGTGGATGATTTTTCCCGGGCCGGTGCGTCCAGGTGATCCACCATGTTATTCAGGATGGGGGCTGTGATCACGGCCCGTGCTGTGATGGTGGGGACCACCGGGTTGAGCAAAAATCCCGTGAAAAAGACCGCCGCCTGGTAGGCAAAGGTATTGGCAGGGATTGTTTTGAGCAGCCATAGGGTGTACCGCCGGGCAAGTCCCGATGTGCTGATGACAGCGCCCAGCCCCATGACTGAAAAGGCAATGAGAAATCCGTCCGAGGAAAATCCGGACAAGGCCACCCGGCTGGGAACCAGGCCAAAGAGCAGGAGCAGCAGCAGGGCCAGCAGGGCCGGGATAAAATCCGCTGTCAGGGAAAACATCCAGGAAATCAGGGTCAGGCTGACAATGGCCAAAAATATGGCGGTGTCCCGGGCAAAGTCCAGGTGGCTCAAATAAAAAAACAGGGCAAACGGGACAATGATTGCCATGAGCCAGACAAGGGGTTTGTCTGCCACCAGGGGTCTGGGATTTGACGTCTGTGTTGCCACTCATGCCTCCTTTACAATCTCTATAAAAATTAGTTTATTGTTGGGCACAATGATTTTGTTCATGTTCCGGATGCTTCCGGAACGATGAAGAGACAAAAGGGCCCTGATCCATGACCCATGACCAAAGACCAGGATTCTTTTGGCAGGTTCATATTTACTTAAAAAGGCCTTTACCCGGTTTTCAAGGTCTAAAAGGGGTTCGCCTAAGATCAGTTGATTTGGTTTATGTCTCCATTGGGGAAGGGCCTGGATCATGGCACTTTTTGTGTGTCCTTCCCACTCCCCGAAATCCAATTCATCCAGAAGGGGTTCCACAGTATAGGAATTGACATATAGATCGGCTGTCTCCCAGGTTCTTTTTAGGTTGCTGACAAGGATGTGGGTGTAGGATCCCTGTGTGATTTTGTTTTTATTTTTTTCAATGATGGATTTCTGGCCCGGGTCAGGAGGAAGGATGGGAATATCCAGCCTGCCCTGTAAAATGCCCCGAACATTGTATTGGGTTTGCATATGTCGAAGGAGTATCATTTGCATTTTGTTTTTCAAGAGATGAAAAAAGTTTCTTCCCGTAGTCCGATTCTTTGGGTTTCCAACACAAGAAGATCCCTGGCAAATATATTTCCCAGATTCACATTGGCACCAAATTGGTTGATGAGCTGACTCTGGCTTTTGATTGTGGGGGCTTCAAATATGAGACGGTTTTTATCGATGGTTTTGAGAAGTTTGTCAATGAGGGTCTGGTCAAGGGCTCCCCGGGCATCATAAATGCCGGCATCTGCCGTATTCCTGCCTTCCAGGACCACATAGCTGCACCCGGCTGTCAGGGCATTCTGGGTGTTGAAGACCCATTTGGCAACGGTGAAGGAGGGGTCCGCCTTTTTTTTGCCCACCTCAACCAGAACTGTGAAATCTTTTTTAAGCTGGTGGATAAGCTTTATCTCTTCTGTGAACGGAATGTCCAGGATTCCGCTGGAAACTTCGATGCAGGTGATGCCGAAGGCCTCCAGAAAGTGCAGATAATCCGTCAGCTTTCCCTGGGAATAATATTTTTCAAACAAAGTACCGCCAAAATAGACGGGGATCCCGTATTCCTGGTAACAGTTTATTTTTTCTTCAAGGAAGGGTTCAGTATAGGCGGTTCCAATCCCAAGTTTTGCCATATCAATCAGGGAATGGTAACTTTGGAGAATATGACCCAATTCTCCCAATGGAATCCCAATATCGGTAATGGCAGTGATGCCTTTTTCCCTTGGTTTTTCTGGTCGCTGGGGCAAATCAAGAGTTTTGTTTTTTGTCATTTTATATCCTTACAAACAGCATGGTGATATCATCGGATTGGGGTGCGCCATCCACAAACAGGTTCAGATCGTGGAGTACCTGGGCGTTGAGTTCTGCTGCACCGGCCCGGGCATTTGCTGCCAGTGCTTTTTCCAAACGTGATTCGCCATATTCCTCGTTGATCTTGCTCATGGCCTCTGTGACGCCATCGGAGTAAATATAAAGGCCGTCTCCTTTGTTGAGCTGTGTTTTTTCAACAACATAGGGTGTCCCTTCAAATCCGCCCAGCACAAACCCGGGTTTTGGGGTGATCTGCTGAAGACTGCCGGAAGCGGATACAATATAGGGGGGATTGTGGCCGGCGCTGGTATAGGATAGTTCCCGGGTGGTCAGGTTGTAAATGCCCAGAAAAACGGTAACGAACATCCCTTGTTCGTTGTCCCGGCTTAAGATGTTGTTGGCTTTGGTAATTATCTGGTCCGGGTTTGTATTGTCTTCGGCTGCCGACCGGATCAGGCTTTTGGACATGGCCATGAACAGGGCGGCCGGTATTCCCTTGCCTGACACATCCCCCACCACAAAGCAAAGATGTTCCTTGTCCACGGCAAAAAAATCATACAGGTCTCCGCCCACTTCTTTGGCCGGGGAGAGAAATGCATGCAGGTCAATTTTGTGTTGGGTCGAAAACGCTTCAAAATTTCCGGGCAGCATGCTCATCTGGATCTGTTTGGCCATTTCCAAGGCCTCTTCAATCTTATGTTTTTCTATGTTGTCAATGGACATGGTCACATTGTTGGTAAAGATTTCCAGAAGGTCCCTGTCAAGATCATCCATTCCCCTTTTCCCTTTCAGGTAGATCAAGTTGCCGGGTAAATACCGACTCTTGAAAAAGGCGATTCCATTTTTTTTGCTGACAGAGCATTTTCCCGTTTTTAGGGAATCCAATACCATCTGGGAGACTTTTTTGGGCATTTCATTCATGCCGGTCTCATCTGATTTACTGACAGGGTCAGGGAAACAAAGTTCTTTTGTGTCATCTTCAGGCGTATTGTGGTTGAACAATACCATGTGTTTTTTTATAGGCAGCAGCTGGGTCAGCTGGTCGACCAATTGGTCTCGAAAATTGTCCAGGGACTGGTAGTCCACGATGGAGGCAGTCGCATTGATGATGGTCTGGAGTCCTTTCTGGGCCCGGATTCTTTTTTTAATATTAAACAACAACACAATGATAAAAAAGATAAGACCCGCCACAATGCCGGTAATGGTCCAGATGAGTTGTTTGTACTTATAATAAAGGGTTTCCGGTTCATTGATGATCAGGCTTTCTTTGGGCAGTTCATCTTTGTCAATGCCCCATTCCATGAGCTTATGGTAATCAAACATATATTGATTGGGACTTTTCAATACCACGGGAATACTGGAAATATTCTGGCCGCCAAGAACTTTCAGGGCCTGTTTTGCTGCGGTTTCTCCCTGGAAATAACTGCTTTTGAGCATCCCACCTACGATTCCCTGACCCAGCATATAATCCACCGACCCATAGACGGGGACAAAAGAGGCATCTGAAATCAAAGGGATGGCCTCACCCGGGGTAAATGATTTCCCGGTGTTGTCTTTAAAAAACGAGAGATAAAAAACAAGACTGTCCCGGGATAGGATGGAAACCTCAGCCCTCAGATTTGCCATGGAAATATCTTCCAGAAAGATAAACTGGATGAAGTTTTCATAGGTCTTGGCCGCCTTTAAAAATTCTTTTTTTAAAAAGCTGGCCGTGGTCAGCTGGTCATTAATGACATAGATTTTTTTTGTGTTGGGGTGGAGTTTAAACATCAGGGAAAGGGTGGTTGGAAAATCAGCGGCTTCATTTACGCCGGTGTACAGGGAAAACCCTTCAACTTTGTCTTTGGTGAAATTGTTGACGCCGCAAAATATTACAGGGACCTTTGGAAACAATTGTTCCCGGTATTCTTTGAGAAATTTTAAGGCATCGTCATCACTGGAGATGATCGCATCAAAGGACCGGTTGGCATATTTGGTCTCATATAAATAGCTGAGCATCTGGTAGTAGGTCTGGCTATTGTTAACCTTGGTATCCATGTATTCTATGGTGAGGATGATATTGTCCTGGTTCAAGAGCACATCTTCAACTCCTCTGACGATGTTGTCGGTCCAGGCATACCCTTTGCTGTATGAATTTAACAATAATACATGTTTTTTCGCATTTGTATCTGCCAGAGCTGGCAGGGCAGAAAATATAAGGGAGATAAGTACAAGAAAGATAAGTATTTTTTTCATTATGTTGGATTCCATACTTAATTTAAATCCGTTAAACCCATATAAAGAGCAGCGAGCATGTTTTGAGACACGGTAAAATACTGACGGAATAGTAAGTCATGAGCTTTGTTCTTGTCAATGAAAATAAAAGGGATCGGTATGGAGCAATTGGGTACACCTGGTGTGAATCATCACCTATCCTTGCTTTTTATGGTATTCCCCTGTATTTTATTAGATTATAACCCTTTAAGTAGAAAGAGTCCCATGAAATTTGATACCTATTATATAGATTTAGCCATAAAGAAAAATTTGGCATCGGAAGGGTTTAAACGGCCCACAGACATTCAGTTCAAGGCAATCCCCTCCATTCAGAAAGGAGAGGATGTCCTGGCCATTGCCCAGACCGGAACCGGAAAGACCGCGGCATTTGCCATCCCCATTATTGATAAAATTCACCGGGCCAAAACCTCAAAGCACTCCTTTGGCATCCATTGCATTGTCATGGTGCCCACCCGGGAACTGGCCGCCCAAATTGGAGATGTTTTTACCACCCTTGCCGCTCATACAAAGGTAAAAGCCTTTGCCCTGTTCGGTGGTGTGGAACAGGATCCCCAGATCAAAAAACTTGCGGACGGGATTGATGTACTCATTGCCACTCCGGGCCGGATGTTTGACCTCATCAGCCAGGGTGCAATTGATGTCAAGAAGGTCAAGATACTGGTGTTGGATGAAGCGGACCAGATGCTGGGCAAAGGATTTATCAAGGACATTGAGTCGGTAAAGAAAAAATTGACCCAGCGGCATCAAACCCTGTTTTTTTCGGCCACCATTAGCAAGGAAATCAAGAAACTGGCCTTTTCCCAGGTCAAAAGCACTGCCATCCGGATACAGATATCTCCGGATGATCCGGTTTCAAAAAATGTATCCCATGGGGTTATTTTTGTGGAAATGGATGATAAACGCTTTTTCCTCCGCAAATTTATCCAGGACAACAAAGATGCTAGGATCATGGTCTTTGTCAGAACAAAGGTTCGGGCCGAGCGGGTTGTGAAGGCCTTGGAAAGAGTGGGCATTAAGTCCCTGGCCATCCACGGAGACAAAGACCAGGAAGAAAGAACCGCTGTCATGGGTCAATATAAAGCTGGGTGGGCAAAGATTCTCATTGCCACCGATGTCAGTGCCAGGGGGATTGATATTCCCGATGTGGAGTTTGTGGTGAATTATGATTTACCTGAAAAACAAGAAAATTATGTCCATCGGGTGGGAAGAACCGGCCGTGGAACTCGAAAAGGCCAGGCCATTTCCTTTTGCAGTACAGAAGAGGCACCTCTGCTGGAAGCTATCCAGGAATTTTTAACCAAACCAATAGAGACCATTCCCGTTGGCAAAAAAGAATATTCACTTATCATTGAGGCGGCAGAAGAACCGGAAACAGTCCAGGACCTGATCCAGGCCAACGAGGACTGGGAAAAAAACAAAAAGAAATCCAGAAAGAACAGAGCTAAACCCAAAAACTCCTGATCAATTGTTTGCTTTTAGCTAATAGCCCCCTATAGCCAAACCCACAGATAGAGAAAACAACGGATATAAATGAGGGTCACCGAGATAAAGAGAGCGGCTCCCGCGCACATGAAAAAGACCACGAATATTCGATATATTTCCGGGTGGAACCTGTTATTTCTTTTTGGAACTCAGTTCCGGGAACTGATGATAGAAGTATTCGTTGGTTTTTTCTCCATTTTGGCCTTGTTCGTTTTCCCTTAACTCGATCCGGCGGATTTTACCGCTGATGGTTTTGGGCAGTTCCTCTACGAACTCTATGATTCTGGGTATTTTGAACTTGGCCAGTACTTCAATGGTGTGCTGGAACAACTCCAGGGCCAGTTCCCTGGAAGGCGCCTGTCCCTGGGACAAAGTTACAAAGGCTTTGACCAGCTGATGGCGGTTGGGATCAGGAACCCCGACAACAGCTGTTTCCATGACCGCAGGGTGTTCGATAAGCGCACTTTCCACCTCAAAGGGCCCCACCCGGAAATCCGAAGATTTGATGACGTCGTCGGCACGGCCGACAAACCACCAGTATCCGTCTTTGTCGAAGGTTGCCTTGTCACCGGTGAAATACAGGCCGTGCTTGAATGCTTCAGCGGTTTTTTCTTCATTGTCAATGTATTCCTGGAACAGGCCGATGGCGCGCCAGTTGCTGAGACGAACCACAATGTGGCCGGTGACATCAGGTTTTGTGATTTCCTTGCCGTCATCATCGGCCAGGATGACGTCATACATGTATGAGGGATACCCAAAGGAGCCCAGACGCATCTTTTTTTCCATCCAGGGCGGATTCCCGATCATGGCAGTGGATTCGGTCTGGCCGTAAAAATCACGGATTTGAGTACCGGTCCCTTTTCTCCACTGGTCAATGATTTCCGGATTCAGGGGCTCACCCGCACTGATGGAATATTTCATGGCGGAAAGGTCATATTCGGCCAGGTCAAGACCGACAAAGGCACGCCATGCCGTGGGTGGGGCGCAAAAAGAATTGATTTTATACCGGGCCACGGCGGCAATATATTTTTTGATATCCAGTACCGTGAAATTGAAGCCCGTGGCGGTGGCACCCAGGTTAAAGGGGGAGAAAAAGCTGCTCCATGACCATTTTGCCCATCCCGGGGCACTCAGGTTATGGTGAATATCCCCAGGTTCCAGGCCGATGATTACGGCAGAAGACAGGTGTCCCAGAGGATATGACACAGCAGAGTGACCGACCCGTTTGGGAAGTCCGGTGGTGCCTGAGGTAAAAAAGCAGAAAAGGACATCCTCACTGTTGACATCAGCTGGTGCAGCTTCCGGGGCTTCCCCGGCAATATCGGTATAGGACACCCATCCCTCTTTTTGTCCCAGAACAATCTTTGCCTTGGGGGTGCAGTTGGCTTTTTTAAGGGCATCATCCACCAGGTCCGTTAATCCTTCAAAGGCAACGATGACATCTGGTTTATATGCTTCAAACCGGAACCAGATTTCCCTTTCCGTCATGCTGGTGGCCGTGGGCACAGAGACCAGGCCGCCCTTGATACCGGCAAAGGTTGCAAACCATGTTTCCGGAACAATGGGGGTCAGCATGTACAGGTTGTTCCCTTGTTCAACACCTTTTTTGCGTAAAAAATTAAGAAGCTTATTTCCGTTTGCCGCCATTTCTTTATAGGTAAACTGTTGTTCGGCGTCGGTATCCATATCTGTCCAGATGAGGGCCAGTTGATCCCCCCGTTCCTTGACATGTATCCCCTCAAAGATTTCTGCCGCCCAGTTAAACTTTTCAGGCAGTTCAGACTTGTTCAGATCTTTGAAAAACGATTGTGCTGCAATTTCACGCTTTGCCATATCCTGGATCTGATTCAGTGCCATCGCTTCTCTGTAAGTGCTTTCCAAAGACATTTGCTTCCTCCCGTTTAGATTTTTACAAGCCATATGTTATCAAATAATTAAGGAATCAATTCCTGCTTTAGCATGCAGCAGGCAATTTTGTGGCGGGGTTTGCCACTCTTTGTATAGGCAAGGTTTCCGGGCTGGATCATCTTGTTCATGACGCAGCCTTCAGGAATGGTAAGTTTGAACAGATCTGTTTCATTGATCGGGGGCATTGCCACAAGGCGATTGTTTTGGATTTCATGGGAATGCAGGGAAAAATCTTCACAGATGGGGCATTGATACACCCTGCCATTGGGAAACACAAAATAATTTTGGGCCACATTTCCGGCGCATTGAAAGGGGTCTCCTTCGGATAAAAACACCGTGGGATAGGTGACAATAATCTTGTGGGCGGCGATTTCTTCAGCTACTTTCGGGATGGTTTTAAGCCAGACATCTTTTGATACCTGGAGCGCCCGGGGTGTTTGGGAAGAGGAGCAGACTGTTGAGGATTCCCCCCGCATGCCAATGACCTGGATAAAAAACCGTTCAATACCCAGATTCTTTACAAGGCCTGGCATCTGGTCAAGCTCGTGGATATTCTTATCCGACACCGTGTAGATCATGGAGCAGGCAAACCCTTTTTTACGGGCCTTTTGAATTCCTGCAAGAACAGTATCATAGCTGCCTTTTCCCCGGATGGCATCATTGGTATCCCGGGTGGCACCATCCAGGGAAAAACTTAAAAAATCAAGGTGGTCCGGGGTGATTTTTTCCAGAATATCATGGAAGAGATATCCGTTGGTATCAATGGTGATGGATTTAAATCCCATGCGCCGGGCCTCTTTGACAGCCAGGTGAAGATCCGGGTGAAGGGTGGGCTCTCCTCCCAAAAGGACCAGATTGGTCTGATGGGCTTTGGGGGAAAAAATTGCCAGCCAATCCCGGATGGTGTCAATGGAGAGTGTCTTGTCCCCATGCTGTTTTCGATTAATATAGCAATGGGAACAAGATAGATTGCACTTGGTCAGGAGGTGGAAAAAAAGATTGGACGAATCCTTTGAAAACGCCACGGTTTGGTTTCGCATATTACCCCATGCATTGTTTGCTAAAGTTGGGATCAAAAGGAACAGGATAGTCACCGTCAAAACAGGCTTTGCAGAAATTGAGTTCCGGGTTTTCAACGCCGGAGGCTTCCAGCATCCCTTCCACGGACAGATAATGCAATGAATCCAGTCCCAGGTATTCGGTTAGTTCAGCCAGGGGCATTTGGGCGGCAATCAACTCTCCCTTGGAGGAAAAATCAATACCGTAGTAGCAAGGATTTCTATGGGGGGGACAGCAGACCCGCATGTGAATCTTTTTGGCGCCCAGCTCCCGCAGGGCTTTGACCCGGGTTTTGGCCGTGGTGCCCCGGATAATGGAATCCTCAATGATGATAATTTCCTTGCCCTTGATCACTTCTCTGACCGGGTTGAGTTTTACCCTTACGGCAAAGTCCCGCATGGACTGGGTGGGCTGGATAAAGCTTCTGCCCACATAATGGTTTCGGATCATGCCCATTTCAAAGGGGATGCCCGATTCTTTTGCATAGCCGATGGCGGCATAATTGCCCGAATCCGGGAAGGGCATGACAAGATCTGCTTCCACCGGGGCTTCCTGGGCCAGACGTTTGCCAAGAGCTTTTCGCATCTGGTAGACATTTTTACCATCAATGGTCGAGTCGGGTCTGGCAAAATAGATATATTCAAAGATGCACAGGGATTTATGGGCGGCAGTCTTGGGGTGCTGGATGCTTCTAATGCCGTCTTCGTTGATGATGACAATTTCCCCGGGCGCAAGTTCCCGGATGAATTCCGCCTGTATCAGGTCAAAGGCACAGGTTTCAGATGCCAGCACATAGTGGCCGTTGAGCTTGCCCAGGGCCAGGGGCCTGAATCCGTTGGGATCTTTTATGCCGATGACCTCTCCTTTGCAGGTGAGAAGGACCATGGAATAGGCCCCTTTTATCTTGGACACGGTATTGAGAACAGCTGTTTCAATATCGCCTTTGATCAGATTTTTAATGAACAAATGGAGGAAGACTTCTGAATCCATGGTGGTCTGGAAGATGGAGCCGCTTTCTTCCAACTCTTCTTTCAGGGTATGGGCATTGACCAGATTTCCGTTGTGGGCAACGGCATAAGATCTATGGCGGTGGTTGGCCACAAAGGGCTGGGCATTGGTGATCACCGAATCCCCGGTGGTCGAATAGCGTACATGGCCGATGGCTGATCCGCCTTCGATCCGTGCCAGATCTTCCATGTTAAAGATATCATGGACAAGGCCCATGCCTTTGTGGGAAAAAATCTTATCGTTGATGCCTCTGTTCACGGAGATGCCGGCACTTTCCTGACCCCGGTGCTGGAGGGCATACAGCCCAAAATAGGTAATTTGGGCGGCTTCCGGGTGTCTATACAGGCCGAAAATTCCACATTCGTCCTTGGGCCGCTCACTTGCGTCAAATAGTTCTTGGCTACACATGGTGGTTTTCCTGGTGATAATACTGGATCGGGTTGATGGATAGCGTTGCTCGTTTCATGGCCTTTATGGCAGAGCAGATTGCTTTGGTGCCGTCGGTGGTGGTGGCATAGGGGATCTTATATTTAATGGCTGCCCGTCTGATTTCATATCCATCCCTCTGGGTCTGGCTGGAGGAACCGGTGTTGAGAATCAGCTGGACCTCGTTGTTCTTTACGGCATCCACCACATGGGGTCTGCCCGAGGAAACTTTTTTCACCCTCTGGGCGGGCACATTGTTTTCCGCCAGAAAGCCAGCCGTTCCCCTGGTTGCCATGATGGTAAAGCCCATCGCATGGAAATCCTTGGCAACGGACAGGGCAGAGGCCTTGTCCTTGTCCTGGACGGAGATAAAGACCGTCCCTTCCAGGGGCAAGCGTTGGCCAGCGGCAAGCTGGGCCTTGGCAACGGCGGCGCCCAGATCCTTGTCAATGCCCATTACCTCGCCTGTGGATTTCATTTCAGGCCCAAGTACCGGGTCCACATTTTCAAACCGGTCAAAGGGCATGACTGCTTCCTTGACACAATAATAGGGGGGGATGATTTCCTTTGTAAACCCGAGTTCTGCGAGACTTGCCCCCAGCATCACCTTGGTGGCAAGTTTTGCCAACGGTACGCCGATGGCCTTGGAAACAAAGGGGATGGTCCGGGAGGCCCTGGGGTTGACCTCAATGATATACACCTTGTGGTTCATGATACCGAACTGGATGTTCATCAGGCCCTTCACCTGGAGTTCCTTTGCAATGGCCCTTGCCGCATCTGCCATTTCATCAATATGGGCCTGGGCGATGGAATAGGGCGGCAGGACACAGGCAGAGTCACCGGAATGGATCCCGGCCTCTTCAATGTGTTCCATCATGCCGCCGATGATGGTGGTTTCTCCGTCTGAAATGGCATCCACGTCCAGTTCAAAGGCCTCTTCCAAAAATTTATCAATGAGGACCGGCTTGTCCGGGGAGGCCAGGACCGCCAGATCAAAATATTCCTGCAGGTCCCCTTCATCATAAACAATTTTCATGGCCCGGCCGCCCAATACAAAGGAGGGTCTGACCATGACCGGATAGCCAATGTTCCGGGCCACTTGTTGGGCTTCGTCATAGGAATGGGCAATGCCGTTTTCCGGCTGGCGCAGCTTAAGTTTGTCCATCATGGCCTGGAACAGATCCCGGTCTTCTGCCCGGTTAATGCTTTCGGGGCTTGTACCGATGATGGGCACTCCGGCCCGTTGCAGGTCCATGGCCAGATTCAAGGGGGTCTGGCCACCAAACTGGACAATAACCCCAAAAGGATTTTCCTTTTCCACAATGTGGAGCACGTCTTCCAGGGTAACGGGTTCAAAATAAAGTTTGTCCGAGGTGTCATAGTCCGTGGAGACCGTTTCCGGATTGGAGTTGACCATGATGGATTCCACCCCCTCTTCCCTCAGGGCAAAGGACGCATGGACACAGCAATAGTCAAACTCAATTCCCTGGCCGATGCGGTTGGGACCACCGCCCAGGATAATTACTTTTTTTACGTCCGACACCCTGGCTTCGCACTCGGATTCATAGGTGGAATAATAATAGGGGGTCACGGCCCGAAACTCTGCGGCACAGGTATCCACAAGCTTGAACACGGGCACAATACCCAGATCCTTGCGGCGCTGTTCTATCTGTTTGTCCGTGAGTCCCCCGGACATAAACGCCATCTGTTTGTCGGAAAACCCGTATTTTTTGGCCTTTTCAAACAAATCCCTGGGAAGATCCTTGCCAGCAAGGGTAATCTGTTTTTCCAGATCCACAATCTGCTTCATCTGGTGAAGGAACCAGGGATCGATAAAGGTCAGTTCATGGAGCATGGTGATGGGCATGCCGTGCTCCAGGGCATATTTGATGTAAAACAGCCGCTGGGAATTGGGGGTGGACAGTTTGTACTCCAATTCATTGCCTGCCACACTGCCGGGCGCCGGATCCTTGCCGTCGGCACCGAATCCTGATCTGCCAATTTCAAGGGATCGCAGTCCCTTTTGAAAGGCTTCCTTAAAGGTTCTGCCGATGGACATGGTTTCCCCCACCGATTTCATGGCGGTACTCAAGACATCGTCGGCTTCGGGGAATTTTTCAAAGGTCCACCTCGGGATTTTGACCACCACATAATCAATGGAGGGTTCAAAACAGGCCAAAGTTTCGCCGGTGATATCGTTGGGGATCTCGTCCAGTGTATACCCGACGGCAAGTTTTGCCGCAATCTTGGCAATAGGGAAACCCGTGGCCTTGGAGGCCAGGGCTGAACTCCTGGAAACCCGGGGGTTCATCTCCACGATAATCATGTCCCCGTTTTCCGGATTTATGGCAAACTGAACATTGGAGCCGCCGGTATCCACCCCGATTTCCCGGATAATGGCAATGGAGGCATCCCGAAGTTTTTGGTATTCCTTGTCCGAAAGAGTCTGGGCCGGGGCCACAGTGACGGAATCCCCTGTGTGAACGCCCATGGCATCGATGTTCTCTATGGAGCAGATGATCACCACGTTGTCGGCATGGTCCCGCATCACTTCCAGTTCATACTCTTTCCATCCCAATACCGATTCTTCCAGCATGACCTGGGTGTTCAGGCTGGCATCAAGTCCTGCCTTGCAGAAAGAGGCCAGCTCTTCGGCGTTGTAGGCCACCCCGCCGCCGGTGCCGCCCAGGGTGAAACTGGGCCGGACAATGATGGGAAATCCGATGCGCTTTGAAACATCTTCCACCTCGTGCATGTTGGTGGCAAATCCGCTTTTGGGAATCCGCAGACCGATCTTGTTCATGGCATTCCGGAAAAGCTCCCGGTCTTCGGCCTTGTTGATGGCCTCAATGGAGGCGCCGATCATCTCAACATTATACCGTTCAAATATGCCGGTTTTTTCAGCCTCAATGGCGGTGTTCAAAGCAGTTTGACCGCCCAGGGTGGGCAGGATGGCATCGGGTCTTTCCCGTTCAATCACCTTGCACAGGGTCTCCACGTTTACCGGCTCAATATAGACTTTGTCGGCGGTTTCAGGGTCGGTCATGATGGTGGCGGGATTTGAATTGATGAGCACCACTTCAAACCCTTCTTCTTTCAGCGCTTTACAGGCCTGGGTTCCGGAATAGTCAAACTCACAGGCCTGGCTGATAATAATGGGGCCAGCACCAATGATCAGGATTTTTTTTATGTCGTTACGCTTTGGCATGTTTTATCATCTCTGCAAATTGGTTAAAAAGATAGGCGGCGTCATGGGGCCCCGGAGAGGCTTCCGGATGATACTGAACGGCAAAGGCCTGAACCGTGTCGTTTTTAAGTCCCTCAAGGGAATCTTCATTCAGATTGATATGGGTGAGCACGGCATTTTCCTTGCCCAGGCTGTTGAGATCCACTGCAAATCCATGGTTCTGGGAGGTAATCTCCACACGGCCCGTGGCAAGATTTTTCACGGGCTGGTTGCCCCCCCGGTGGCCGAATTTGATCTTCAGGGTTTTACCACCCATAGCAAGACCCAAAAGCTGCATCCCTAGGCAGATGCCAAAAATGGGTGCAACGCCAAGAAGGGCCTGTATGGTCGCAACCGCATAGGTGATAGGTTCCGGATCCCCCGGGCCGTTGGACAGAAAAATCCCGTCTGGATTCAGATTTTTGATGGTTTGGGCCGAAGTCGTCGCCGGTACCACCAACACTTCACATCCCACCCGTTCAAGGCAGCGAATGATATTGTATTTAATCCCGAAATCAAGGGCCACCACCGAGTGTCGTTTGCCTTTATAATGCCAGATCAGGGGATCTGAAAGTTTTTCAATGTTCACATAGTCCGGCCGGTTATGTTTCCAAAAATAGGGTTTTTTTGTGGTAACGCTCCCCACAAGGTCGCTGCCCTCCATGGAGGGAATCTGTTTTGCACGTTCCACTAGGGAATCGGGGTCAAGGTCAGAGGTTGAGATAATGGCCCGCATGGCACCTGATTTTCGAATGTGCCGGGTCAGGGCCCGGGTATCTAAGTCCTCAATTCCCAGGACATGTCCCTTGATCAGATAATCGGCCAGGGTGTCTCTGGATTGGAAATTGCTGGGAAAATCCTGGTATTCTTTGACAATAAATGCTGCGACCTGTATCCGGTCCGATTCAATATCATCCGGGTTGACACCATAATTTCCGATCAAAGGGCAGGTCATGGTCACCATCTGTCCTGCATAGGACGGGTCTGTCAAAATTTCCTGGTACCCGGTCATGCTGGTGTTGAAGACCACTTCCCCGCTGGCTTCTCCCTGTCCTGTAAAACTTCTACAGGGAAAGGTCCTGCCATCTTCAAGGGCTAATAATGCTTTCATATCGGTTTGCACCTGTTCAAACTTATGGTTGATAAAATTAATCCGGGAATTCCCCGGATTTAAAATATTCCTGCAATCGTTTTATAAAACGAACCTATCTAATTACCATAGATTACGCCTTTTTTGCAAGTCTTGTATTTTCCTGTTTAAGAGAGAATGTGGGTGTTCGATGTGATACATGGTTTAAGAAAGATCAGGGATTTATTTGCAAAGCCGTGTGAATACGTGTAAACTGATGACTTCACGTAGCGAGTCAGATTTGGGATAAGCCAAGCTGCGTATCATCCATTAATTAAGGTTTTTATGTCTTTGTTACGCATTCGTTACCAGACCATAGAGTTTGGTGACGTGGATATTCATGTCCGAACTTTACGCGATAACCTGGAATATCTTGATGTCGGCGGTGTCGCCGAAAAATTAGGAATATCGCCAGCCACATGGCCTTTATTCGGAGTGGTTTGGGCTTCCAGTGAGGTCCTGGCCCATCATATGCTTGATTATGAGGTCTCAGGCAAGCGGATACTGGAAGTGGGGTGCGGCATCGCATTGACCAGTCTGCTGCTGAACCATCGGTTTGCAGATATCACGGCAACGGATTACCATCCGGAAGTGGAATCCTTTCTTTTAAAAAATGTTGAATTAAATAAGGGGAAGGCCATCCCATTCGTCCGCACGGGATGGGGGGATGAAGATAGCGGTTTGGGCGTGTTTGATTTGGTTATCGGTAGTGATATTTTATACGAGAGATGTCATACCAGCCTGTTGTCCGATTTCATTGAACAGCATGCAAAATCAAAATGTGACGTGATCCTTGTCGATCCGGGGCGAGGTCACCATGCCAATTTCAGTAAAAAAATGGTGGCCTTGGGCTATTCCCATACCCAAAACAAGCCAGCCAACTCAGACTATTTGGACAAGCCTTTTCCGGGGCAGATTTTAAGTTATCATCGGTAAAGAATAGTCGGTAAAGAATGGATTGATGAGCTTGGGGTTTATCTTGCTTAATTTTTCGGGCAATATTATGGTATGCTAAGACAATAACCTATAATATTAGGCTGACACATGTATCCCACACCGGACCTAGAATTGATTGACAGCATTTTCCCAAATCTTGAACCTTCCCTATTCACCCTTTTAAAAAAACGATTGGGCTCTTTCTATGAGGGTCTTGAAAAAAATGGGATTGAAATGGCCCCTATGGTCCAGACGCCTGATTTTATAAGGGTCATGCTGTTCAGTGAATATTTTGCTGTCACCATCTCCCAAAAGCCTAATCTCTATCAAACACTGGTCAACTCAGGGGATAATTTTTGCTCCTATTCCGAGTTTGCCTATTTTGATAAACTTAAACACGCCATGGCCCGGGAAGCATTGGATACGGCGTTCGTCAAAGAGACCCTGCTTCAATTTAAACTCTATGAATCCATCCGCATTGCATGGCGGGACCTGACAGGTATGGCAGTACTTGAAGAAACCTTAATGGACCTGTCAAACCTTGCCGAAAGCTGTGTCCGGCAAGGGATTGACTTTTTATACGATGATTTTTGCCAGCGCTTCGGCGTTCCGGTGGATAACGAGGGGAACCCACAGCAGCTCATTGTTCTTGGCATGGGAAAGCTTGGGGCCAGGGAACTGAATTTTTCATCAGATATTGATCTGATGTTTGTTTATCCGAGGGAAGGGGTTACCACGGGGAAAAATCCCATTTCCAACGATGACTTTTTTACCCGACTCTGCCGGGAATTTTTAAAGCTGTTTACCATGGGGGGCGGCATTAATTTTTTCCGGGTGGATACCCGGTTAAGACCCTTTGGAGACAGCGGCCCCCTGGTTATGAGTGCTGCAGCCTTTGAGGATTATTACCAGGCCCAGGGCCGGGAATGGGAACGGTATGCCATGATAAAGGCACGGCCTATTGCTGGAAATATTGATGAGGGATATACGCTTCTCAAGGGGTTGAACGCCTTTATTTACCGCCGGTATTTTGACTATGGTTCCTTTGATTCTTTTCGGGAGATGAAGCATAGGATAACGCTTCAGGTAAAGAATAAAAAACTCAAAGACAATATCAAACTGGGGGCTGGTGGCATCCGGGAAATTGAGTTTTTCGGACAGTTGTTCCAGCTTATTCGGGGCGGGGTGGAACCAGAACTTCAGGAGCAGCAGATCCTCAAGGTGCTGGATCTGTTGCTCCTTCACAAGTGTATCAATCAAGAGACCCGGCAGGATTTAAAGAAGGCCTATCATTTTTTGCGGCGGGTGGAAAACAGGCTTCAGGAATACCAGGATCGCCAGACCCATGATATACCGGAAAAAGCGGACCATCGCCAGATTTTGGCCATGTCCATGGGCTTTGATTCTTTTGATGCCTTTCATCAGGAACTAACACAGGTTCTGGACCGGGTCCACGGTCATTTTTCCCAGTTATTGGTTACCGAAGAGGAGGAGAACACAGACACCCAAACCCGACATCTCAGGGAAATGTGGACCAACATAAATGATCCCCAGTTTGCATCTGATGCCCTTGAAGTGTCCGGATATGGGGACCCGGATCAGTTATTGGCGGTTTTAAGAACCCTTGCCGACCACCCCAACACCCATCGCCTGACCCCCAGCGGTCAAAAAAAATTAGCCCGGCTCATGCCGATGCTGGTCAAAAAGGCGGGCCGGGAACAAGACGCCCAAACCCTCCTCAGCAAATTGGTCGATCTTATCATCACCATTGAGCGCCGAACCTGTTATCTTTCCCTGCTCATTGAAAACAAGGGGGCCCTGGATACCCTGATTGTCCTGGCCCAAAAAAGCCCCTGGATCATTAGCTTTCTGAGCCAGCATCCGGTATTATTGGATGAACTCATGCACCCGGCCACTCTGTATGCGCCCCCTAAAAGGGATGCACTTGAACGAGAAATGGCAGACCGGATGAAAAAGATTCCCTCCGGGGATGTGGAATATTTGCTGGAAGAACTCTGTATTTTTCGCCAGATCAATACCCTGCGGGTGGCTGCAGCAGATGTCAGCGGGAATTACCCCCTCATGAAAGTTAGTGATCATCTGACCTATATTGCAGAAACGGTCCTCACCCAGGTTCTTAAAATCGCCTGGGACATTATGACCCGAAAATACGGGGTCCCCCAGGGAATGGACCCCAACCCGGAGGATCCCCAAGGGTTTGCCATTGTGGCCTATGGAAAAGTGGGGGGCCTTGAAATGGGATATAAATCAGACCTGGACCTTGTCTTCCTTTTTCAGGCAGAACCCGGCATGACAAACGGAGGGGAACTGCCTTCAGGCAGATCAATTGACAATATCTTGTTTTATTCAAACCTGGGCCAGAGGATTATCCGACTTCTAACCATGCACACCTCTGCCGGTATCCTCTATGGTGCGGACATGCGGCTTCGGCCTGGGGGCGCTTCGGGCATGATTGTTTCCCACATGGATGCCTTTGAGGAGTATCTTGCAACCCAGGCATGGACCTGGGAACACCAGGCCCTGATAAGGGCCCGGCCCGTTACGGGAGATCCCGCCCTCTTTTCCCAATTTGACAGAATCCGGGAAACAGTGCTGGGAAAGAAACGGGACCCCGTTACCCTGCAAACAGAGGTCTGCGATATGCGCGAGCGTATGCGAAAAGAAAGGCTCACCCATGAAAAAGGCCTGTTTGATCTAAAGCAGGATAGGGGGGGGATTGTGGACATCGAGTTTCTGGTCCAATACCTTATTTTAAAAAATGCCCACAGGTTTCCTGATATCATGGTCTGGACCGATAATATCCGGCTCATGGAAGGGTTAAGCGTTGAAGGACTTATCTCAGGAACCGAAAGCCAGGTGCTCCAGGAGGCATATGTGGGCATCCGCCAGGTCATGCATCGGTTGACCCTCCAGGAAAAAAGTCTGGTTGTGCCTGAGCTGTTCAAAGAGACAACTGCAGCCGTGGCAAAAATTTATGCGGCCTACTTAAAACAGAGGGGATAAGCTCTGATTCTCAAGTGTATATATCGCGTTACAGATCAATCGGGCAATCTCCATGTCATGGCTGATAAAAATATGGCCTGCCCGGGGAGTTGCCTGAATATTCTCTAAAAGTCGGCTTGACTCTCGGGTGATATTCACGCATACTCACCTTGAAGAATCAAATGTAAACAAAGGAAAAAATATGGACAAGCTGGTTCTGATAAAGAAAATTCTGACCACTGCTTCGGAAACAGACCGGCAGATCATGGCCCTGATCGAAGCTATGGAGGCAAAGGCAGAGCCACTGGTAAAGGGCCCAGCTTCTTTGGTTCATAAAATTCATATTGAGGAAAGGGCCTGCCATAGAAAATGTGTGGCCCTGGATGCCGCCATCAACACGGGCAAGGAAAAGATCCGGGCCAGGGTCGGAGATGTCTCGGCCACCGGCGTCTTTATCCAGACTGAGAAGAATATCTCCCTGGGCCAGGATATCGCCATTCGCCTGATGACAGCCGAAGGAGATGAATTTTCATTTATATCCAGGGTGGTCAGGGTGGAGGAGCAGGGCATCGGCGTTCAGATCAAAACCATTAGCTCCTCCCATCAGCAGCGGCTTGCGGAGTTTATTAAAAAGCTATAATCAGGTCTTATGCCTTTGCTGATTCATCCCCGGTGTTTAATACTTCCTGTAGAAAAGCGCGGGTCTCTTCAGGGGTCTTCAGGTGTTCAGCAATATCAAAAGCTTTTGTTTATTTTTTTCATGGTGATTATCAATTATTTTATCTGTGTAATATCTTTTCGTTGATATTGAGACCTTTAGTTATTATAATGACTACATTTCAAATCGCCTGCGCAGTAAGAAACATTAAGAATGTTTTTTTTTAAACAAATATAACTTACAACAAAAAAGGTAGATATATGAAATTAAGAATTATCATTGAACAAGATGAAGATGATATTTTCGTTGCAGAGGTACCAGCTTTACCCGGATGCATTTCTCAAGGAGCAACAAGATCAGAGTCATTGAATAATGTAACAGAAGCTATCGTTGCTTATTTGGAAAGTTTGAAAAAACATGGTGACCCAATCCCTCCATCTATTTATGAAGAAGTTGTTGAAGTTGCGATGTGAGTAACTTTCCTCAAATTTCAGGAAGAAAAGTTGTCGTGGCTTTAGCAAAGCTCGGCTATGAAAAAGATCATCAAAAGGGGAGTCACATAGTTCTCCGGCAATCTGTTTATCCGAATTAAGCTTAATGGTTACCATCGGTTGTTATCAAAAATTTTTCCATACGCAGCCTAATATTAAATAGATGGCGATATCATAAAAATCTTCGCCATTTTAGGCTGTAGAAGAAATCCAAAACGAACAATTGGGGAGTTAAAGCAACGTCGGACATACCCCATACGTTTTATAGTTTGTTTTTTAGCTGAGATTCTTAGTGCCTGACCCCGGAATTTTGACTGACTGACCAGACTCCCTGCTTAAAATCAACTTTTTGATCCCAAAAACCCGGCGCTAAGAAGAAAAAACACCCAAAATCGAAACGATTATTTTATAAAAACAAACACTTATCGGGGTCAGACCCCACTATCAATTCCTTTGCCCGGCTTAGATACGGTTGACTTTTTTCACCCATATTTACCACTTTCTTACTACTGATTTAATCTAACCCAACATATATTGTAAAATATGTTTTTTGATTCAAAATCATTATGTCTAAGAAATATGGGTCAACCGGAATTGGTGTGGTAAAATCAGCATCTTTTTGTCATTTGTGCTGAGCAACGCTATAGTCATATTTGTAAATAGAGTAATCGCAAAAAATAGGGATTATGTGTTCTGACTTGGTTCTTGAGATAAATTTTTAATGACTACATTAAGGGCTGGATGGTTCTATAAATAACATGACAATAATGCTTATTATTCTGAAATTTTCCATTCACCACGAAATTTAAATATAATACCTGAAAAGCCTGTGCTCCCGTCGGATTTCCCTTCAGCAGCCAAAGCAGAAGGGCTACCCCCTATTCAACAGCCATTGAGCCCGGTAATGGAAACCGGACCGGAAAAATTTATTCCCATTCTCTCTGCCTCGGCCCATACGAATCCGTCAATTACCGTATCATCCATAGAGAAATCGCGGGGTTCTCAGGCCGATATGGCCAAAGGGTACGGAAAAGCCGTTGTCCCCCCCGATGTTACGATTTTCAGGATTATCAACCGGGTGTATCCTATTAAAATTTCGTGGAAAAAACTATATTATTTATGAAGTACCCTTCCTCATAAATTACACCGATAAATTCATTAACACCTCAAAAAAGCCTACAGTACGATTTCAGAACTTATAGAATTT
>Ga0208900_1000399_pt1 | contig 27756 bp, 21 predicted proteins | sample AntAceMetag02UKK_FD_184763 | JGI IMG/M metagenome (GOLD analysis project Ga0208900, IMG submission 184763) | Saline lake microbial communities from Ace Lake, Antarctica - Antarctic Ace Lake Metagenome 02UKK (SPAdes) (version 2) | ecosystem: Environmental > Aquatic > Non-marine Saline and... | reverse complement strand
CCAAGGCATCTTCATGGGCCACAAAAATCATGGCAGAATTCCCCCCATCCCGGCCCACCCGACCGGCCCGCTGCCAGGTGGACATGATGGTGCCGGGATACCCCACAAGGATGCACAAATCTAAATTGCCAATGTCAATGCCCAGTTCCAGGGCGCTGGTGGACACCACGGCCAGTAGTTCACCACTGGCAAGTTTATCTTCAATCTCCCGCCGTTCTTCGGGCAAAAAACCGGCACGGTAGGCACTGATTCTGGAGGACAGTGAGCCTGCCCGCTGGGAGGCCCACATGGCAATAAGTTCGGTGATTTTTCTGGATTGGGTGTAGACAATGGTTCTCAGATTACGATGGATGGCGGCATGCATCAGCTGGATGGCAGTCTGGGCAGCCCCTGCCATACCCCCCATGAGAAGGATCTCCTTTTCACCGGAAGGGGCGCCACTCTCATTGATGAGCTGTACAAAAAGACCTGTGAGGTCAGAGGCCAGCTCCCGGGGATTATCGATGGTGGCCGAGGAGAAAACAAATACCGGATCACTGCCATAGTGGCGACAAATCCGTATCAATCGCCGAAATACCCATGCCATGTGGGATCCCATCACCCCCCGATAGGTGTGTACCTCATCCACCACCACAAATTTGAGATCCTTAAAAAAAGTTTCCCACAAGGTGTGGTGGGCCAGCATGGAAAGGTGGAGCATCTCGGGATTGGTTAAAAGCACATTAGGCGGGGCATTGCGAATACGGGTTCTGGCATGGGAAGAGACATCCCCATCATAGGCCGCAGCCGTGAACGGCCCCTTACCAAAAGAATCCAGGGCAATGGCATCAAAAAGTGTTTGAAGGGTTCCCAGTTGATCCCGGGCCAGGGCCTTTAAGGGGAAAAGATATAAGGCCCGGCTGTCCGGATTTTTCAGAAGGGCCTCCACCACTGGCAGGTTATAGATAAGGCTCTTACCACTGGCGGTGGGGGTGGCCACCACCGTATGAACGCCCTTTTGTATGAGTGCAATTGCCTTTTCCTGGTGGGCGTAGAGTCGGGGGATACCCAAACGGGTGAGCACCGCTCGCACCGACCCCGTGACACTGGATTCATAAGGAGCATAGGCAGCCCCCTTGGCCGGAAGGGTTCGATGACAGACAATATCCGGCCCCAGAACCTTATATTTTTTCAAGGAATCAATATATTCAGAAAGGCTCAATAAATACGTTTCCCCACTGCCGATACAGGGAGATCCACCGCCCGGTAATGCTGTCCAAAATCCATGGGGACACCGATGATTCTATTTTTTTTTCCCATTGCCAATTCCTGTATATCATTTAATTTGTCCAAGACAACTCTACAGCCAGTGAAAACCTAACCTTGTTCTTGCAGTCTTTCCACGGAAGAGATACCATAACAAATGAATTTTATTCAACCTTAAGGTCTAAATTTTTATTAAATTCGAAATTTTCACAAACCAAGCTGAAAGGAACGACAACCGCCCCATGAGACCCAAAGATGTAATGCGACACAAAGAAACCCTTGAAACCATCACCCGACTTATGGATGATGGCGTTGACAAAATAGCCGTTATCATGCGCCATTCCCACAGATATTTCGGTGAGGACAGTGCCAAAGAACCTTTTCTTGGATTGACGGAAAAGGGAAAGGACCACGCCTTTGAGCTGGGCACATGGCTGCCATTGACCCTTCAACCCCATTTCTTTTCCAGTTTTTTTGGCAGATGCATTGAAACCGCCTTTGTCATGGACAAGGGATACATCAAGGCCCATGGCATTTTCAGTGATCACAATATCCTGGCCGAAGAGCTGGCTCCCTTTTATGTTAAAAATCTGACCAAAGCCATTGCTCTGATGTCCCAGGTGGGCACCCCGGCCTTTCTTAGATCCTGGTTTAATTTTGAAATTGATGACACCATTATGTGCAACCCAGAACAAACCGCCGACACCATTGCCGATTTTATGGTGAGCCGCCTTAATACCATCTCTTCAGGAGAGATGGCTATTTGCGTGTCCCACGACTGGAACCTCTTTCCCTTAAAAGAATTCAAACTGGGCCTTTCCCATGAAACACACGGCACTGTGGGATTTATGGAGGGGGTAATGGTTTATGAAAAAGAGGGCAACCATTACATAACCAATTATCAGTCAGACCCCGTCCTCCTATAAAAGACCTGATTACAACACCCACCGTTAAAAACCGCTGAGGGAGTCAGCCTATCTTGATATACCAAATTATAAACGTATTCATGTCACCAATGCTGGGACAGTTGGGATATAAACGGTATTTTGAAATCGGCCAACCCCCTGAGTCAATCTTGCGTTTCTGGCGATTTTGTTAATTTGGGTCTTTATGCACGGGCTATTGTCAAAAACACCGGGCCTGTTTAGATCTCGTGAATTGTAAGTTCTCTGAGTTTGCTAAGCCATTATTGTATAACTTACTGAAATAATTAGAACTGGAATTTTTATTCTGATTTTTTCACTACTAATAAATTCAATAGGTTATGAGAACTTACAACTGACGAGTTTAGATAATCAGGCTCTAATGCCCGATAATCACCCTGAAAAATAAGGAGCCTCCATCCTATGCCAGACATCAACACTGCACGACTCATCGAAGCCCTGGAAGCCATTGAAGACGGTATCTACATCATAAATGCCGACCACGAGATTCAATACATGAACAGCACCATGATCTCTTTTTTTGGAGATAATGTGGGAAAAAAATGCCATGAGGTAATCAATCACACCCCAGAAAGGTGTGACTGGTGCCGGTACAGTGAGGTGTTTGAAAAAGGAGAGACCCACCACCACGAGGTGTACATTGAACATCTTGATAAAACGTTCAATCTCATTGAACTCCCCGTGACCAACCGGGACGGTACCCGGGCAAAATTGTCCATCTACCGGGATATCACGGCCACCCGGGAGCAAGAAGCCAAACTCAAGTCCTCGGAGGATGATTACAAACGCCTGTTTGACCATGCAGGTTGCGGCATATTCATCAGCAGCAAAAAAGGCCGGTTTCTGGATGTCAACCCGGCCCTTCTCAAGATGTTAGGGTATGCCAACAAGGATAATTTCCTTTCCATGGATATTGCAACGGATCTTTATTTAAAACCTGAACTTCGCCGGCAATACCAGGAAAAGGTGGAAAAGACAGGAAGGGTGGTGGACTATGAACTGGAATGGCGCCGCCGGGACGGTCATGTCATCCAGGTGCTGCTCACCAGCCATGTCCGGTACGATCTTCAGGGCAATGTTCTGGGATATGAAGGGGTGGTCATTGACCAGTCCCACCGCAAAACCATGGAGGCCCGAACCCGAAAAGCATTGGATTTCCTGGATCAAATAATTGCATGCAACCCCAATGCCATTATGGCGGCAGACCTCAAGGGCGAGGTGATCATCTGGAATCAGGGCGCTGAAGAGACCTTTGGGTATTCAGCCCAGGAAGTCATTGGCAAAATTAACATCACTGATATTTATCCCAAAGGGGTGGCAAAGCAGGTGATGAAACTCATGCGCTCCCGGGATAACGGGGGGGCCGGCAAACTTAAATCCTATCCCATTACCTTTATAAGCCGGGGCGGGGAAAACCTGGAGGGTAGCCTGTCAGCCAGTCTCCTCCACGATGAAAAGGATCGGGAAACCGCCTCTGTGGGAATTTTTGTGGATTTAAGAGAACGCCTTGACATGGAACGAACCCTGGGTGAAACCCAGCAGCACCTTTTGCAGTCAGAAAAACTGGCGGCCATGGGGCGGCTCACTTCCCAGATCGCCCATGAGCTTAACAACCCCCTCTTTGGCATCATGAACACCCTGGAGTTGATGAAAACAGAAATTTCCCCCGGAAATAAGCGCCGAAGGCTGCTGGACATGTCCCTGTCAGAAACCATACGGCTTGCCGACATGTTAAAAAAGATGCTCTCTTTTTCCCGGCCGGACCAGGAAGAGAAAATTGACATCAAACTCAACACAGTATTGGATGAAATCATTTTACTGTATGAAAAAAGATTCCGGGAGCACAGCGTAAAGTTTAATTTTGATGCGGCAATGGATCTGCCCATGGTGCATGCCTCCAAAGATCAACTGCGCCAGGTCTTTTTAAATATGATTTCCAATGCCATGGATGCCATGCCCGACGGCGGAAAGTTAAATATTAAAACCGCTTCCCAGGGAAATAAAGTGCGTATCACCATTGCTGATACTGGCATGGGCATTAAGGCCGAACATTTGGAAAAGGTGTTTGATTCTTTTTTCACCACCAAAACAGACAGTGTCAAAGGCGTGGGGCTGGGGCTTTCTGTGTGCTATGGGTTCATCAAGGATCATGGAGGAGATCTCACCGTTGAGAGCCAGGTGGGCACAGGTACGACGTTTACCATCCTGCTGCCGGTGAGCGCCATAAAGGTCTGAGGATGCTTGATTAAAATATCACTAACGTAAGTTTGATCCCCTCATAAGACCCTGGAATCCAACATGAGCCCCAACTTGATGGGCCAGCTTTTTACAGGCCCATCAAAATTGAGAGGTAATTTGTTTGACACCGGAAGCATTTATAGTTATTATGTGCCCTAAAAAGAGCAATCAATCTTAATCAGCTCATGCCCATAGAGCCGTATATTTTCATTTTTCAGCCTTGGGTTTATTGTCGATTTCCATAATATACACGCCAGAATCGTGTTCCAGTCAACACCCCCTGAGCTAAAGACTCAGAGGCTTGCAAGGCAACTTGTAAGTCCGGTTGAGTGGTTTTCTTGCAGAGTTTCTATAAAAAATGCTTGTGATGAGATCAAAGACGATCTAAAACTGTCAGATCGAATTTTTGTCTGCCACCGGTTGTGGACTCAAGGCAGATCGTGACATAAATGCTGCCCAAAATATCAAAGACAACGCTGTAATGGCGTAACAATATATACCGTGAGTCCCACGGAATTTTAAGCCTGTGGAGAACGTAGCGCTGGCTGAAAGATCTTTTTTCAGTGAAACTACCTCGGCGAAGCAGGAGGAAGAGGAAAGATACTCTTAGATTATCGTATATTTTTCAGGACGGTTAATCATACCCCCGACTATCTCAAAAAAATCAAAAACATGAAAAATGGCCCAGGCTATGATCTTGCCCGCCATAAGCTCTTTGTTTTGCAATCCCATATGGGGTGCAATAAAATTTAAAAACAGTACATACCGTATTGGACATGAGAACTTATGACCCCGCAAGTTACGCTATTATGAGCCATCACATAACGTCACAAAGGAGAACCATCGTGGAATCTGTACAAGGATACCTGGAAATTATGGATCAGGGATTTGGATTTCTCAGGCAAATTGAAAATAATTTTCAACAACTTCCTGAAAATACCTATGTCCCCAACAAACTGATCAGTCGCTTTAAACTCAGCGAAGGAGGATTCATCCAGGGAACCGGGGAAAAAAAGAACTCCCAAAATAAAAATCTGGCCCTGGTTCACATTGACACCATCAACGGTCTCCCCCTAAAAGAGACCTTAAACACAGTCTCTTTACAGGATCAGGTGAGCATTAACCCCTACCAACGACTTACCATGACCATGGGACCCGATGATTTAACCGGAAAAGCACTGGATCATATTGTTCCCATGGGGCTTGGCCAGAGGGGGCTCATTATTTCGCCCCCCAAAACGGGGAAAACCACTTTGTTGAGACACATGGCCAATGCCGTTGTCACCAATCACCCTGACACCGAGGTGTTTATTCTTCTGGTGGATGAACGGCCCGAAGAGGTCACTGATTTTAGAAGAGGTCTTAAGGATGCCCATGTTCTTTACTCCTCGGCGGATCAGCAGATCGGACACCACATGCGCATGACCCGTCTGGCCATGCACACGGCCATCTGCTGCGCAGAACTGGGGCGGGATGCCGTGGTGTTCATTGATTCCCTCACCCGTATGACAAGGGCCTTTAACACCCAGACAGAAAGCCATGGCCGAACCATGACCGGGGGGCTTGGGGCCAATTCCATGCAGATTCCCAGAAAAATTTTCGGGGCGGCCCGCAAAGTTGAAAATGGCGGATCACTGACCATCGTTGCCACCATATTGGTGGAAACTGGCAGCCGCATGGACGATGTTATTTTCCAGGAGTTTAAAGGCACGGGCAATATGGATCTCATGCTGAACCGCACCTGTGCAGAAAGACGCATCTGGCCCGCCATTGATATTAATCAATCCGGTACCCGCAAGGAAGCCCTGCTCATGGATGAGGCAGAACTCCAGGAAATATCAGATGTTCGCAGGGACATCAGCGACATGGATGAAACCGATGCCATGGCCGCCTTTCTTGAGTATCTGAAAGAAAAATAAATATAAGAGATTTTGGCATCCTTTATATAACATACATGGCTGTAAAACCAGCCACAACGAAAAACGAAAGTCCTTTAATTTTAGCACGTTGCTGAGACTTTCATATAAACATACATGGCTGTAAGACCAGCCACAACGAAAAACGAAAGTCCTTTAATTTTAACACGTTGCTGAGACTTTCATATAAAAAGAATGAAGTGTCCAAGTAGCCTCAGCAGAGCCCCCCCGAGGGGCAATAGGAACCGGCCAATTGGGCCGTCTACGGTTCCGGGCCGGGCCCATTGTCCCTCGGGGGGGCGACATGATATCATTTGGCTCCGCGTCTACGACCCAATATTCATTGTGTCCGCTAGGACATGTGGGTTATTGAAGATTTCGAATAAACGGACCCACCGCATCGATGCCCTCTTCGTTAACGATGCGAATGGTCTGGGAACCAATGACAGCAATATCTGCTTTCCCCTTGAGGTATGCCACATCTTGTTTATCTTTCACCCCAAACCCCACGGCCAGGGGAAGCTCTGTGGCCTTCCGGCACCGGGCAAGATAGGTATCCAGATCATGGGAAAAGGTGGTCTCTTTACCCGTCACCCCTTTTCTGGCCATGCAGTACATCAACCCAGAGCCCTTGGCGGATAAAAGCTGCATGCGCTCATCTGTGGTGGTGGGTGAAAAAATATAAACAGGATGACAGCCGTGTTTTTCCATGGCATTAAGATAGGTCTTTCCCTCTTCTGGGGGAAGATCCGGCACAATGGCCCCTTTTATACCTGCCACTGCCATATCCCCGGCAAAACGATCCATCCCATATTTAAACAAAATATTGGTGTAGGTCATGAATAAAAAGGGAATGTCAAACCGTTGGGATGCTTCCCGGGCAAATTTAAAACATCCCGCCACCCGGGCTCCGGCATCCAGGGACTTTTGATTGGCCTTTAAAATCACAGGCCCATCTGCCATGGGCTCTGAAAAGGGAATCTGCAACTCCATGAGATCCACCCCGGCTTCCACCATCTGGGCCACGATTTCCATGGAGGCTTCAAAGGAGGGGTACCCCAGCACAATGTGGGTCATGAGCAGAATGTCTTTTTTTTCTCTTTTTTCTTTGATATAGGCTTCAAGCATTGTATTCACCTGCCTTTTCCTTGATAAACGCTTTCCATTTGGGGTCATCAAAGGCATCTGCCACGGTAAAGATATCCTTGTCCCCCCTGCCCGATTGATTGATGATAATACACTGATCGCCAGGAAGTTTACCGGCCTCTTTAAAGGCCCCTGCAAAGGCGTGCGCCGACTCCAGGGCCGGGATAATGCCCTCTTTTTGCATGGTGAGCCGTAACGCGGCTATGACCTCTTCATCGGTGGCCGATTCAAACCGGGCCTTCTTTTCCACATGGAGCTGGGATAAAATCGGAGAAACCCCGACATAATCAAGCCCTGCCGCAATGGAATGAGTCTCCTTCATCTGCCCGTCTTCATTCTGGAGGAAAAAAGTCTTATACCCCTGGGCCACCCCCACCGAGGCATCATCCGTGCAAAGGCGTGAGGCATGCTCCCCGGTGCTAAGGCCCCGTCCGGCCGCTTCCACCCCCACGCACTCCACCCCTGAATCAGACAAAAATCCACTAAAAATACCCATGGCATTGGAGCCGCCGCCCACACAGGCATATACCCGGGTGGGTAATTTCCCCTCCCGTTCCAAAATTTGTTTTCTGGCCTCTTTGCCAATGATGGATTGAAAATAGGTCACCATTTCAGGAAAGGGGTGGGGACCACAAGCCGTTCCAAGGACATAATGGGTGGTCTCCATATTTGTCACCCAGTCCCGGAAGGCTTCGTTGATGGCATCCTTTAATATTCGGGTGCCGTCGGTGACCGGGATCACCGTGGCCCCCATCTGTTCCATCCAGAACACGTTGGGTCGCTGGCGTTTTACATCCACTTCCCCCATGTAAATGGTACAGTCAAATCCAAATTTGGCTGCCATGGTGGCCGTGGCCACCCCGTGCTGTCCCGCCCCGGTCTCTGCAATGACCCGGGTTTTGCCCATTTTCTTCACCAGAAGCCCCTGGCCCATGACATTATTGGCTTTGTGGGCTCCGGTGTGGTTGAGATCTTCCCGTTTGATGTAAATTTTTGCCCCGCCAAAATGGTTTGTCAAATTTTCTGCATAGGTAAGTGGGGTGGCCCGGCAGGAGTAAGTGGACATGAGATCCACATAGGACTCCCAAAAGGCGGGATCCTTTTTTATCTCATTGAAATGGCCCACCAGGTCATCAAAGGTGGCGGTTAGAATTTCGGGGATGAATGCACCGCCGAACTCCCCGTAATATCCACGTTTATTCATATGTATTCCCTCCAAGAGTCTGTGAAAAAACAAATTGGTCTGTGCGACATAATAATTCTGAGTAAACCGCATTTTCCGCCGAGGGAAAATCCAGAAATCGTTTCACTAACAAAACGGGCTCATCCATGCCAAGGCCGAGGATATCTGCCTGGAATGGGGACAGACAGGTCACCCGAAAATTCTGTCTCCCACAATCCGGTACCATATAGAATTTATCAGACACCACCTGGGACAGGGATTTTCCCGTGAGATCCATGTGTTCAATGCCCTTGAACAGGGTGGGATGAAGATAAATATTTTCCAGCAATACTGGCGCTTTCCGGGCTATGGTTAATCGGGTGACGCAATAGGCATCTCCCCCGGAAAAAGGATTTTCATCATCATCTGAAATTTGCTTCAGGCAGATGGGGTTGAGCATTTGAATATCAATGTCAATGCCCTGACGATGAAAGGCAGATGAAGTACCTGCAAGGGAAAAAAGATCCACATCATCCTTTAACTCAGCTACAAAGGTCCCTGCCCCCCGTCGTCTTTTGACCAACCCCTTTCTCACCAGAAGATCCACTGCCTGACGGGCTGTGGGGCGTCCAATGCCATAGGTTTGTGAAAGACCCATTTCTGCGGGTATACGGGTTCCAGGAGCATATTCTCCGGACCTTATTTTGGATGTTAAAATCTCTGCAAGCTGATGGTACAATGGCAGGGGGGATTCAGTATTCAGCATATTTTCACCTGGCATTCAAAATTAAAAAAAGAAAATTTAAAACTTAGGAACCAGTCTTAAATAACTTGCCCTTTTCAGAACACACGACCGTTGAAGGATCGTGTTCCCCAATTTTTAAATGGGGATGTTATTGCGGACTCATTCCTTAAAACTTAAAACTTAAAACTTAAAACTTAAAACTTAAAACTTAAAAAGACTATCCAACAAACAAGTAAAGTTGTCAAGACATTATATCTAATATTTTTTTTCAGCCCTCATCTACTTGAATACAGGCGAATTATAGTTATTTTATTTATTATAGTTATTTTATTTTTAATAATCACATATTTCTTATTGACATCAAATAAAATATATAATAAATATAATAACTATATAAACTTCATTTACATATTGAGCCCATTTCTCCCCCTCTTTTTCTTTCACGATTTTTCTTAACCACAGATCACCCCATTGCCATTCATCACATGCTCCGGGAATCATTAAAATCTGCAACTCGATGATTAAGGAACCCGCCTTAAAGAACTTGCCCATTTCAGAACAAGCCGCCGTTGAAGGATAGTGTTCCCCATCAAATAATATTATCTATATATTTGACATGTATAACCCTATCCAATTGTCTGCTTTTTGATGCATATCCAATGGCCAACGTTAGAACCATCCCCCAAAAAGCTTAATCATCGAGGGGAAAATAAAGGATATCAATTCACCAATCAAAGGGAGGGTCGATTCATGGAAGACACCATGACCGTATTTACTGCAAGTAAACATTGCAATGTATCATCAAAAACCATCATCAACTGGGTGGAGGCCGGTCACATTAAGGCTTACAAAACAGTGGGGGGTCACCGCAGAATCAAAAAAGCAGACCTTGAAGAGTTCATGGATGCCCAGGGCATTCCCATCCCCCATACCCGGGAAAAAGGAAGTGGAAAAAAAATTCTGGTGGTGGATGACGATATGATCATCGTAGAGTCCATTGTTCAGTCCCTGGAGGAGGACGAATATGATTATGAAGTCATTTCTGCCTCGGACGGATTTGAAGCAGGTCTCCAGGTCAACCATTTTAAACCGGATCTACTCATCCTGGATATTATGATGCCGGACATCAAGGGGTATGAGGTATGCAAAAAAATAAAATCAACCGAAGAGACCGCCCACATCAAAATCATCGTCCTCTCCGCCTATCTTGACGATGAAAAATTCCAACAAATGAAGGACAACGGTGCGGACATGTGCCTGTCAAAACCCCTGCCCCTGTCCCAGTTAAAAAATGAAGTGGCAAGACTGCTTGGACTTAAAGAATAGGAGGCCTATCATGAGCTTGAAAGACTCACTGGAAAAAAAGAAATTTGTCGTAACCTCGGAGATACAGGCCCCCATGGGGGATGATGATCCCCAGGAATTGATCAAAAGTTTGAACCGAGTCAAGGGACGGGTGGACGGGGTCTCACTGTCTGAAGTGGAACTTGAAGGGGTGGTGGGAGACAGCATCCAGACCTGTGATCTCCTTCGCCAGAATCGTTTCAATGCCATTTATCAGACCACCACAAGGGATAAAAATCGATTTCAACTCCAACGGGATCTCACCCAGGCCCATGAGGCCGGTGTGGAAAATCTCCTGGTGTTCACCGAAGACTATCGCATTTCCGGGGACAGTCTCCAGGAGTCCATGTTTTTCCATGTGGATTCAGGAAAACTGTCATCGGTGCTGGAACACATGAAACAGGGCCAGACCATTGACGGCAGCTCCCTGGAGAAAAAGGTGGAATTCATTCTGGGCTCCGGCGTAGAAACCCCCTGGGGAAAAAATCTTCCCAAACGGGGAATGGAAGAGATGGAGGACATGATCAATGTGGGAACCGGTTATTTTCTCACCACCCCCATCTTTGACCTGGATCAGTTTGAAAAATTCATGAAACAGGCCAACACCTTTGGAACACCTGTCATCGCCGAGGTGATGATCCTTCGCACCGGGGGCATGGCGAAATTTCTTAACCGCCATTTTAAATCCGGAATGGTACCGGAATGGGCCATACAAAAACTGTTGAAGGCCCCGGATAAAACCCGGGCCAGCATTGAATTGTTTGCCGATACCATCAAAGGACTTAAGGATCTGTGCCAGGGGGTGCACATCATCACCATTGGCGGTGAAGACAAGCTTGGCGAATATCTTGATGCAGCTAAACTACGATAAGTCCCCGTGCACGGCATTCTCTATTTTTGTTAAATTTATGTCTCAATAACCCACATGGCTGTAACCACCAGCCATAACGACATTTGAAAAAGTAGGTGCGCCAAATCCAGTACCCAGTACCCAGTACCCAGTACCCAGTACCCAATACCTATCACCTGCTTTTTCATTAAAAGACAAGGTGCAAAAATAGAGTTATGATTGCCTTAAGCACTTAAATATCCTGGTTTTTAAGGAGGGATAATAAAAAATGACAAATTCAATTGCGCTTGATGAACTCACCTGCGAATTAAAAAATGAGGTGGCAAGCCGTATTCCCGATGCAAATCTGGATCTGTGCCTCACCTGCGGGGCCTGCACCGGTGGATGCCCGGCCAGCGGGCAGTATGACATGGACCCCAGAAAATTCTTACGCATGCTGCTCTTGGGCATGGATGAAGAGATTGTCAAAAACCCCTGGGCATGGGTGTGCACCATGTGCGGTCGCTGTGTCACGGCCTGCCCCATGAAGATTAACATCCCCAAACTTATTTTCAATGTCAGGGCCGCCTGGCCCCGGGAAAAAAGACCCAAAGGTATCCGTGGTTCCTGCGACCAGCACATCCGATCGGGCAATGCCATGGGCGTTCCCAAGGAGGATTTTGTATTTACCATTGAAGATGTGGCCGAAGAGATAAAGGAGGAACAACCCGATTTCAGCGGACTGAATATCACCGCTGACCGTGTCGGTGCCCACATGGTGTTAAACCAGAACTCCCGGGAACCCGTCACAGAACCCGATGAGATGAGTCCCTTATGGAAGGTGCTCCACCTCACCGGTGTGGACTGGACCTATCCCACGGTGATGTGGGGAGGGGAAAATTACTGCATGTTTCTGGCAGATGACGAAGGGTGGCGATATATCATGGAGGAGTTTGCCCACCACATCGAACATACCATTAAGGCCAAAGTGGTGATCAACACCGAATGAGGACATTCCTACTATTCAATCCTGGAAGGATTGAGAAAATTCAACATCCCCCACACCTTTGAGCTGAAAAGTATCATTGAACTCTTTGCCCTGTGGATCAGAGAAGGCACGTTAAAGGTCAACGCCGACTGGAACAAGGATCTTAAAGTAAAATTCACCGTGCAGGATCCCTGTAATATCGCCAGAAAAATTGAATCCGACCACATCGTGGATGACCTCAGATTTGTCATAAAAACCATTGTGGGAGAAGAAAATTTCATCGACATGATTCCCAATAGATCCAACAATTTTTGCTGTGGGGGCGGGGGCGGTGCCCTCCAGGCCGGACACACCGAACAGCGACGGGCCTATGGAAAAATAAAATTTAACCAGATCATTGACACCGGTGCTGACTATGTCATCACCCCCTGCCACAACTGCCATGCCCAGATTGAAGATATGTGCCATCACTATGGTGGTTCCTATCACACGGTCCACCTCTGGACCATCATCTGTCTTGCCATGGGCATCCTGGGCGAAAATGAACGGACCTATCTCGGCCCGGACCTGGCAGACCATGGACTTGAAAAGGAGGACACATAATGACCGGAAACCAAATTGGATCTGTAATGGTTGTCGGCGCTGGTATTGCAGGGATTCAAGCCTCCCTGGATCTTGCCGATGCGGGTTATCTTGTATATCTTGTGGAAAAAGATACCGCCATTGGCGGTGTCATGGCCAAGCTGGATAAAACCTTTCCCACCAATGACTGCTCCATGTGCATCATCTCCCCTAAACTTGTGGAGGCGGGACGTCATCTCAACATTGAACTGATGCCCCTGACCACGGTGAATGCCGTAAATGGCAGTGCCGGTGATTTCACGGTGACCCTCACAAAGGCCCCCCGGTTCATTGACATGGAAAAATGCACCGCCTGTGGCGAATGTCATACCGTGTGCCCGGTGGAGCTGCCCAACCCCTTTGATGAAGGTCTGTCTTCCAAAAGGGCTGCGTTTAAACTCTATCCCCAGGCCATGCCCAGTGCCTTTGCCATTGACAAGGGAGACCGGGCACCTTGCAAACTAACCTGCCCTGCCGGCCTCAATGTCCAGGGGTATGTGCAGATGGTGAAACAGGGCAATTACAAAAAGGCCCTGGAGATCATCATGGAACAACTGCCCCTTCCCGGGGTCCTGGGGCGTATCTGCCCCCATGAGTGTGAAGACGCCTGCCGCCGGTGTGAGGTGGATGAGCCCATTGCCATTCGGGATCTGAAACGACTGGCCGCGGACCAGTACGATGCCAGGGACATCAAAATTAAGTGCGCCCCGGACACAGGCAAACGAGTGGCCATCATCGGATCTGGTCCGGCAGGTCTTTCCTGTGCCTTTCATCTGGCCCGGAAGGGCATAAAATCCACCATATTTGAGGCCCTTCCCAAGGCAGGCGGCATGCTCCGGGTGGGAATACCTGACCACCGTCTGCCACCGGAGGTACTGGATAAAGACATTGAGGTGATCACCCAGCTGGGGGTTGAAATAAAACTCAACACCCCCCTGGGAGGCGATCTGACCATTGATTCCCTTTTGAATGATGGGTTTGATGCGGTGTTTCTGGCCCTGGGGGCACATAAAGGCATTGGGCTTGGCATCCCCGGCGAAGATCTGGACAACGTACGCCAGGGCGTTGATTTTCTAAGGGAGCTGAACTTAACCGGGACCACCCGTGTGGGTAAACATGTGGCCATCATCGGTGGCGGAAATGTGGCCATTGATGTGGCAAGAAGCGCCGTAAGACTGGGGGCTGAAACAACCACCATTCTCTACCGCCGGACCCGGGAGGAGATGCCCGCCTGGGAGGAAGAAATTGTAGCCGCCGAGGCCGAAGGCGTTGAGATTGTATACCTCGCTGCACCCCAGGAAGTTTTGGGTGAAAATGACCTCCTCACCGGGCTGAAATGCCTTGGCATGGAATTGGGCGAACCCGACAAATCCGGACGACGACGACCCGTTCCCATCCCGGGAAGTGAGAATGACATCGCCATTGATCAACTGATTCTGGCCATTGGACAGACCCCGGACACCACTGCCATTACACCCGATGATGACATACCCCTTACCCGTTGGGGAACCACTGAAGTGGATGACATCTCCTTTGAAACCCATCGCAAAGGAGTCTTTGCCGGTGGGGATGTTCAAACCGGTCCCGGTGTGGCCATTGGTGCCATTGCCGCAGGTATGGAGACGGCAGAATCCATTAAAAAGTACCTTGCTGGGGAAGACATGAAAGCGGGTAGAACGGCTTTTGCATCTGCCCGTGAACAAATAAAGAAATCTTCCCACTATACCCCGCTGTCCAAGGATATTGGCCAAACCCCACGTTATGGCATAAAAGAACTATCCCTGGCAAACCGTAAGGGAAATTTTAATGAAGTGGAACTGGGATTTGAAGAGGCCCAGGGACAACAGGAAGCAGATCGCTGCCTTAACTGCGGCTATTGCTCCGAGTGCATGGCCTGCGTGGATGCCTGTCTTGCCGGAGCCGTGGACCATGCCATGACCCCGGTGGCCCAAAAGATCCATGTGGGGGCCATCATTTTATCCCCGGGGTTTACCCCGTTTGATCCCACACCCTACCAGACCTATGGGTATGGTACCTCCCCCAACATTGTCACCAGCATTGAGTTTGAACGCCTGCTCTCTGCATCCGGCCCCCATCAAGGACATCTGGTGCGCCCCTCGGATGAGACAGAACCCAAAAAAATCGCTTGGCTCCAGTGCGTGGGGTCCCGGGATATCAACCAAGGGGATCACAGTTATTGCTCGGGTGTGTGCTGCATGTATGCCAACAAGCAGGCGGTGATTGCCAAGGAGCACAGTGAACGCTCCCTGGACACGGCCATATTTTTCATGGACATGCGAACCCATGGCAAGGAGTTTGACAAATACAATATCCGGGCTGAAGATGAGAACGGAGTTCGCTTTATTCGATCCAGGATTCACTCGATTTTTCCCATGAAAGATCAAAGATTACGCATTGATTATGCCACAGAATCTGGCTCCACAGCCCAGGAAATTTTTGACATGGTGGTGCTTTCCGTGGGACTTGCCCCCTTTAGCGATGCCCTGGAACTGGCAACGGTGATGGGCATTGAACTCAATTCCCATCAATTTGCACATACCCAGAACCTGACCCCTGTGAATACCACCCGGGAGGGTATTTTTGTGTGCGGCGCCTTCCAGGAGCCCAAGGACATTCCCATGTCCGTCATGGAGGCCTCGGCAACGGCCACCATGGCTGCCAGAATGCTGTCACAACAGCGCTGGACCCTCACCAGAACCCGGGAACTGCCACCGGAACGCGATTTTTCCGGTATGGCTCCGCGCATCGGTGTCTTTGTATGCAATTGCGGGATTAACATCGGGGGCATTGCCGATGTGCCTGCGGTGCGGGATTATGCCGCCACCCTGCCCTATGTAATCCATGTGGAAGACAACCTGTTCACCTGTTCCCAGGATACCCAGGAACAAATTAAAGAAATCATCCTGGAAAAGGAGATCAACCGGGTGGTGGTGGCATCTTGTTCCCCCCGCACCCACGAGGCCCTGTTCCAGGAAACCATCCGGGATGCAGGGCTTAATAAGTATCTATTTGAAATGGCCAACATCCGGGATCAGAACACCTGGGTTCACATGAACCAGCCGGAAAAGGCCACCCAAAAGGCCAAGGATCTGGTGCGCATGGCCGTGGCCAAGGCCGCCCATGTGGAGCCATTACACCAGGTTAAACTTGCCATCAAAAAATCCTTGCTGGTTGTAGGGGGCGGTATTGCAGGCATGGAGGCCGCCCTTAGTGTGGCCCAGCAGGGGCTCCAGGTATGGCTGGTGGAAAGGGAGGCTTTTCTGGGCGGCGTGGCCCAGGAGCTCAGATCCACCTGGCAAGGAGAGCCCATTCAACCCTACCTTGAAAAGAGGATCGAACAGGTTCAAACCCATGAGCACATCACTGTTTTCTTAAACACCCATGTGAAATCAACCACAGGCAGTCTGGGTAATTTTATCACCACCCTCTCCTCCGGAGAAGCCGTGGAACATGGTGCCACCGTCATTGCCACTGGCGGAAAAGAGTATCAGCCCAACGCGTACTGCCATGGTGAACATCCCCATGTTCTCACCCATCTTAAAATGGACAAGGTGCTTGAAAATGAAACACCCCGCATTAAAAAAAGCCGCTCCGTGGTGTTCATCCAGTGTGTGGGGTCCCGGAACAATGAAAATCCCTATTGCAGCAAGGTGTGCTGCACCCACAGCCTGAAAAGTGCCATGGAGGTGAAAACCCTGTCTCCCCAGGCCCGGGTGTATATTCTCTACCGGGATATCAGGGCCTATGGATTCCGGGAGGATCTCTATCAGAAGGCCCGGGGGATGGGCATTATTTTCATCCGATATGACCTTGAAAAAATGCCCACCGTAAAAATAGATGATGGCAACAGCTTGAAGTTAACTGTGGAGGACCATGTCCTCAAGATGCCCGTCACCATCCATCCTGATTTTCTGGTACTGGCATCGGGCATTGTCCCCCATGAAAATAAACAGCTCTTTGGAACCTGTAAAATACCAGTGAATGACGAGGGATTTCTGGTGGAGGCCCATGCAAAATTAAGGCCTGTGGATTTTGCCTCGGATGGTCTGTTTGTGGCAGGCCTGGCCCATTTTCCCAAACCCGTTGAAGAGACCATTGCCCAGGCAATGGCCGCTGCGGCAAGGGCCATGCGCATCATCTCCCGGGATGACATCATGGTGGGGGGCATTGTGGCAACAGTGGAGCAGGAGCAATGCGCCGTATGTCTCACCTGTGTGAGAACCTGCCCCTATGAAATCCCCTATATCCATGAAGAGGGGTATGCTGTCATTGATCCCGGGGAGTGCCATGGGTGTGGATTGTGTGTATCCGAGTGTCCGGCCAAGGCCATTACCCTGAACCATTTCACCGATCGGCAGATACTTGCCAAAACCCATGCCCTGTTCAACGTGGCATAAGGAGGAGACCCATGACGGATTCCTTTGAACCCCGCATCATTGCCTTTTGCTGTCAATACTGAGCCTATGCAGCCGGGGACCTGGCAGGTTCCATGAGATTAAGTTATCCCAGTGAAATTAAGGTGCTACAGGTGCCGTGCACCGGCAGGGTGGATATCCTGCATCTGCTCAAGGCCATTGAAGACGGTGCCGACGGTGTCTATGTGGCCGGATGCCTGGAGGGAGAGTGTCACTACCTCACCGGCAATATTAAAACCAAGAAAAAAGTAACCTATGTGAAACAACTCCTTGAAGAAATCGGCATGGAGCCGGATCGGGTGGAGATGTATAATCTGTCTTCGGCCCAGGGGGGGCGATTTGCAGAAATTGCCCGTGAGATGACGGAGAAAATCCGACAGCTTGGCCCCACCCCCATCAAAAATTAAAAATAGAGGTGAACCATGATAGTTGCCGATCGTAAACCACTGACAGAAATATTAAAGATGATAGAGGCAGAAAAAAAGATCCTCATTGTGGGATGCAAGGGCTGCGTCACCGTTTGCAATACCGGCGGGCTCAAAGAGGTGGAAATCCTGGCTGCCTCACTGGGTATTGCCCGGAAAAAAGAGAACTCAGCCTTAACCATAGACACCACCATCATTGAACGCCAGTGCGACAATGAGTATGTGGCCCAGTTAAGTGAAACAGTTAACGACTATGATGCGGTACTCTCCATGGCCTGTGGTGTGGGGCCCCAATTTCTATCCGAAGCCTACCCCGACCAAAAATTTTTTCCCGCCGTTAATACCACCTTTTACGGCGGGGCCGTGGCCCATGGCATATGGGAAGAGCGATGTGCCGGTTGCGGCACCTGTATCATCCACGACTTTGAAGGCCTTTGCCCCATTGCCCGGTGTGCCAAAAGTCTTCTCCATGGTCCCTGCGGGGGATCGTCCCAAACCAAGTGTGAAATTAACCCCGACACCCAATGCATCTGGGATCTCATTGTCTCAAAAAAAATGGAGCTGGGAAAACTGGACGATCTGTTAGGGGTCAGGGAGTTAAGAGACTGGCGATCCGCCAGGGATGGCGGACCCCGAAGAAGCATCCGGGAAGAATTAACCCAGTAACGGCCGCGTGAGCCACCGACACAACAAATACAGATAAGGAGAACACCCCATGAGTGATCTGAAATCAGGAAGCAACCTTGAAAAAGTGCTCACTGCCGGACATTTTGCCTTCACCGGCGAGTGCGGCCCCCCCAAGGGGGCCAATGTTGCACACCTTGTGGAAAAATTCCAGCACCTAAAAGGCAATGTAGATGCTGTCAACATCACCGACAATCAAACCGCTGTGGTGAGGATGTCCAGCCTTGCCGCATCCCACCTCATGGTGCACGAGGGCATGGAGCCCAATTTCCAGATGGTATGCCGGGACAGAAACCGTCTGGCCATCACCGCTGATATTCTGGGAGCCCAGGCATTGGGCATAAAAAACATGCTCTGCCTTTCCGGGGATCACCAGACCTTTGGCAACCATCCCCAGGCCAAAAATGTCCATGACATTGACTCCATGCAGTTGATTAAGCTGGTGACCACCATGCGGGATAAGGGTACCTTTGCCAATGGAGAAAAGATTGATGTCCGGCCCCGGCTCTTTGTGGGGGCCGCATGCAACCCCTTTGCCGATCCCTTTGACTATCGGGTCCACCGTCTGGCAGCCAAGATAGGGGCCGGAGCGGATTTTATTCAGACCCAATGCATTTATAACATGGATAAATTCAGGGAGTTCATGCGCCGGGCCGTGGACATGGGGCTCCACGAAAAATGTTATATCCTTGCCGGGGTCACCCCCATGAAGAACGTGGGCATGGCAAATTTCATGAGAAAATTTGTTCCCGGCATGGATGTACCGGACACTGTCATTAAACGCCTCAAGGGAGTTGAAAAAAAAGACCAGGCAGAAGAAGGCATCAAATTTGCCATAGAACAGGTGGAAGAATTTAAAGAGATGGAGGGCGTTGCCGGGGTCCATATGATGGCCATTGAATGGGAACATAAAGTGCCTGAAATTGCAGAACGTTGCGGGGTGCTTCCCCGGCCTTTGGTTTAAATCTTCAATGGAGGGCTTCCGGCCCTCCTTCACGCTTTTTTAAATCTGCATATTTTGTTTTATGTGGAACAAAAATAATACCAGATTGGAAGGACTCACTGGGCTCGCCTTCCAACCAAAAGTTGCAACAGACACACTTCGCATGCTGCTGAACTTTTGGATAACCAGAACAACATCATGGCTACTCTGGTGGCCCGGAAAGCTTAAGGCTATTTTATGTTGGCACCCTTTTTCTTAGAGATCCAGGGGACTTTTAACCTCTTTGAGGGGCTTTGTTTTCACCGTATGGGTATAGATCATGGAAGACGCTGCCACTTTTTTTCCACGGATAAGTCTACAAGTATTGACCTAAATTTTTATCAATAATTATAGTGTGTTTGAGGTATTGAAGAAACCATTATGCATATTGATGACCTGCATCCATGGTAACCCATAGGTCTCCCCACCAGCTAACATGCTTTGTTTCCTCCCGGTACAACAATTTTACGGGGGCATTTACGGAAACCTTTCATTTTGTGGGGTTGGTCATAACATGGGCCACTTTGAAACAATTTTTTTTGATCTAAAAATAAAGTCAATAATTACAGACAATTGGCAATAATATATATTCAGTGCCCGTAGAGTGGCCCATCTTATGACCAACCCCAAATAACCCAAAGAAGATATAAAAAAAGCGTTTAAAGAAAGCTTGATTATTACACAATGATCACCCCCGGGAGCGGGGTTCCTTGAGTACATTTTTTAATATGGCAATGTTCAGCCCCAGTTTTTTGTCCGCGACAGGTGACCGAAGTTTGAAGCAGGCAGGGCTTAATTTTGAATCGTTTCACCTTTAAGCAGGTTTATCTCCGGTGCAATATTTTGAGCCATAAAGGAGCCGGGCACCAGAAAAACTGAGACGACTAACAGGGCACCAATGGTGGCAAATGCCGGGTAAAAACTCCCCCCAAGCTCAAAGACCCATCCTGCTGCCATGGGGGCAACAGCCGCCGGGATATTGGCGGAAAACAACAAGCCATAAATCGCCCCCATGCGTTTATCTCCCCAGCAAAGCGCTGTGGAAGATGCATAAAGCACCAAAATGCCGCCATAATTAAAGCCTGTTCCCAGGGCAAAGATATAAAAACCTGTTTTTGATGACAGAAAAAAAGAGCCCAAAAGCAAGAGGAGTGCTTGGCACAGCAGATTGGCTTTCACAGCCGTGGCTGGGGAAATCCGATCAAACAACGCCCCCCAGCACACCCGGCCCAGGGCATTGGCAAGGGCAAACAAAGAAACGGCAAGCACGCCCGCATGGACACCAGAGCCGGTGTAAAGCTCCTTTAAATTGGCATTCACGGCAAAGCCTGCGGCCAGCCCTGAAAACATGGCAAAATAAAGAATGCGGAACATGGGTTGTGATATCATCCTGGAAACAGAGACGCCGTTTTCTTTCCCTATTTTCCCAGATGCCTGACTGGAAACACTTTCAGGAACCTTCATGGCACTTCCCGCAAGACAGATAAGCAATAGAAACACCATGCCCAAAAGCGGGAATACCTGGAAAGGAGTTTTTCCCATGTGGGCCATGAGCATTCCCCCCACTTGACTGACAATGGCTGCCCCGCCACCAAATCCGGCAACGGCAATGCCGGTGACCAGCCCTTTTTGTTTGGGAAACCACAAAATAGCGGTGGAAAGGGGAACAATATAGGCAAGCCCTGCCCCCACACCGGCAATGACACCGATTCCCACAACGGTAAACCCAAAGGCATGCTCACCAAACCCTGCAATCATCCAGCCGGAGCCAAAAAGAATCCCCCCCAGCACGGCACTGAATCTGGGTCCCATGCGGGTCAACACCGATCCGGAAAACACCATGGTCAGGGGAAAAACAAAATAAAAAAATGTAAAGGGAAGCTGAACGCCTCCCTGGGACATGCCGGTGATGGCTTTTAAAGGGGCCACATACACCGACCAGGAGTAGGTGGCCCCAAGACAAAGCTGCATGAGCACTGCACAGACAAGAACAATATATCGAATCAAAACGTTTCTTTCTCCTCAAAAAAATCAATGACAAACTGAATATGCGCTTTCATTGCGGAATAGGCCAGGTAGATGTCCCGGTTTTTGATACCGTCCATGATATTCTGATGCTGACCTATGATAATCTCCCCATTTCCTTTATACTTATGTAGACCTGCCAGATTCTCCCGGATACCATAGAAAAGATGGTCATAAAAATTGCGCATGACCAAAACCTGTAGGGGGTTTTTAGCGGCATAGGCAATGGCCATGTGAAAAGAGGTGTCTGCCTGGGTACCCAGACGTCCAGCACCAACCTCATGCTTCATCTCTTCAATGCTGTGGGCAAGGGCCTTTAAATCCCCCTCATCGGCCCGTTTTGCAGCCAGAGCTGCGGCATTGCATTCAAGACCCATGCGCACTTCGAGCAAATCCACAATGGATCCTTCCTGGGCCTGCATGGCCCTGACCAGGGGGCTGTCTGATCGTCCATCAAAGGCTTTAACAAAGGTACCCTGCCCCTGTTTTTGGACAATGAGCCCCATGGCCACCAGGCGTTGGGTGGCATCCCGTATGGTGGTACGACTGACGTTCATGGCCTCGGCAAGTTCTCTTTCAGGCATCATTTTTTCGCCGGGTTTGAGGGTTCCCCGGAATATCAATTCCCTGAGTTGATCAAGAACCTGATCTGAAATACGTTTGGGCTTTATGGGCTTTATTGTTGCACTCATATATTTTATATCCATAACTCAAGGGTCATAAGTTCTCATAACCTGTTAAAATTATTAGACCTGATAGATGTTTTTTTAAAACTCAATTTTAATAACTACCACGGGCAGGCCGTATTCTGGCCTTGGCCTACACACAAAGAAGCATGAAAGGGTATTAGATCTATCTACTATTTCATATAAAAAAATTTCAATGGGTTGTCCAAGCTCAAGACAAGCCATGATGATAACTTATGACTAACGAGTCCATAATTAGGTTAACAATTTTAAAAAAACACACTCACAGCCCTACCCTTTTGAGAACCTGTTTCCAAACTTCCACCGCCTGGGGCATGGTTTACATCCGGTTTCTCAAAAATTCTGCATAGAGCTCCAGGGGGTGTTTTACTTTGATGTTGGCATTATTTTTTGCCAGCATATCAGATATCTGCACCATGCAGGCAGGACACCCCGTTGCCACGGTATCGCAATGGGTATCTGAAATGTTCTGCTGCTTTAAATTCCCAATGCGGGAAGAAATATCATAATGATACAGGTTAAAACTGCCCCCCATACCACAACATTTATCGGCATCTTCCATCTCCACCAGTTCATGGCCCGAGGCTTTTATCACTGCCCGGGGCTCTGCTGCAACCCCCAATGATTTTTTCAGGTGACAGGGATCATGATAGGTGACCCGCTCCCCGTTTTTTTCATCCTTTGTATCCAACGGAGGAAACTGAATATTATTTACCAGTAGCTGATTTATATCAAGGGTTTTTTCTGAAAGCGCCCGGATTTTTGCTTTGATCCCGCTGCCCGTTCCTTCGTATATGGAGGGCCACAATTTTTTGATGGTGGAGGTGCATGTGGCACAGGCCGTGACAAGATAATCAAATTTTTCCTGGTCAAACAGCCGGATGTGGTGATCCACAAGTTTTGTAAAGGTCTCCCGATCCCCGGAGGCCAGGGCCGGAATCCCGCAACACCCCTGCCCCTCGGGGATATAAAGCCCAATGCCATGGTGTTTAAACACCTCAATGACATCATTGGCAATGCGGGGAAATACCTTGTCAATAATGCAGCCCGTGAACAGGGCCACTTTAATCCCGGATTTTCCCACGGGGGTGTTCAACCGGGGGGTCAACCGATGAAAGGATGTTTCTGCCATGGAGGGGAAATGGCGATTATCCAAAAGCGGGGAGATCACCCTGGCGCAGGAGGTTGCCTGGGGATTGTCCTCTTTTTTAGTGAAAACCCCCTGGAATTTTCCGGCAAGCTCGGTGAAAAAATCAAAGGTTTTGGGATCGGAAAGCACCTTTTTAAAAATCAATTGTTTGGCCGGGGACAACCCTTTATATTCCGTCAGAATGGCCCGGGCTTTGATGAAAATCTCCACCACATTGACACCGCTTGGGCAATTAGCGGCACAGGAACCGCACAACAGGCAACGATTTAATCTTTCTTCCACGCCCTTGGCATTGTCAAACATATTTTTACCAAGACCATCCAGCAATGCCAGCTTTCCCCTGGCCACATCGGCCTCCCGGTGGGTCTGCTCAAACAGCGGACACACCGACTGACAGGTACCGCACCGGATACACACCACCAATTGATCTTCAAGCTCTTTTACACGCCGTGCCAGGGCTTTCATGTCACTCATATTAAATCACTCCTGTTATTTTGCCCGGATTGAGTATGTTGTAAGGATCCATGGCCTTTCTCAGACGTCTTGAAAACAATATGGCGGACCGTCCGGTCTCTTTTTCCAGGAACGGGGCTTTGGCAAGGCCGGTACCGTGTTCGCCGGACAAGGTCCCTCCCAGTTCAAGGGCGCGATCAAAAATCTCTTCAATGGCCTGTTCCACCCGGTGCCACTCCGCTTTATTTCGCTTATCCGTGAGAATGGTGGGATGGAGGTTGCCATCTCCGGCATGGCCAAAGGTGCCAATGCTGATATCATATTTTTTGGAAATTTCCTGCAAGTATTTCACCATGGCCGGGATTTTACTCCGGGGAACGGTGGCATCTTCCAGTACCAGGGTGGGTTTGAGCTTAGCAAGGGCCGACAGGGCACTGCGCCGGGCAGCCCAGATGCGATCCCGTTCTGCATCATCGGTGGCCACTTTAACACTTTCTGCCCCTGTTTCACGACAAATTTCCGCCACCCGGAGTCCGTCTTCTTCCACCTGTCCGGGATGCCCGTCCACCTCTATGAGTAAAAGAGCTCCGGCATCCACGGGTAATCCGGCCTTACTGTAGGATTCCACGGCCCGGATGGTGAAGTTGTCCAGCAATTCCAGGGTTGCTGGTACAATGCGGTCGGCAATGATGGCGGCAACGGCTTCCGATGCCTGTTCAATGGTCTTGTACACGGCAACCATGGATTTGCGGGCCTTGGGAAGGGGAATGAGCTTGAGGATAATTTCGTCAATGACCCCGAGGGTGCCTTCAGATCCCACCATCAACCCGGTCAGATTGTAGCCGGTGGCGCATTTCACTGTTCTTGAACCTGATTTCACATGCTCGCCCATGGAATCAAAAAAGCTTAATCCCATGACATAATCCTTGGTCACCCCATACTTGAGTCCCCGGAGCCCCCCGGCGTTTTCAGCCACATTGCCCCCCAGGGTTGACACGGCCTGGCTGCCAGGATCTGGCGGATAAAACAGCCCTTTTTTCTCCACGGCAGCGGCAAGGGTGGCCGTTACCACCCCGGGCTGAACAACAGCATACATGTCTGCTTCATTGATTTCCAGAATTTTGTTGAGTTTCCCCGTCAGCACAACCACCCCCGAAGTGTTGGATGGAATGGTCCCCCCGCTGAGGTTGGTTCCAGACCCCCTCACCGTCATTGCCACCCGGTGCGTGGAGCACACCTTGACAATCTGGCCGAGCTGTTCGCTGTTTTCCGGCATAACAACCGCATGGGGTACCACGGGATCAAGAACAGCTGCATCATAGGAATAGGTCACCATATCCTCTTTCTGGGTGAGCAGATTGTCCTTGCCAACAATTTTTGTCAGTTGATCTATGAGTCCTTTCATTGGAATCCTCTCATGGTTATGTGTTTTTAATATTGGTAGTACCAATGTTTTCGTAGCTTTCAAAACCCACATGAGCATAATAATAATTATAAAAAAACAAAAATGTCATGGGAGCTGAAAATCCACAAAACGAATAAAGGCACTGATTTATTTACTTTTTCATTCTATATAGCAGAGTTGAAACTATTTTTCAAATAATATATTTTTTTCTTGACAAGTCAATACTCCTGCATTTATATTGGCCATACCATAAACCAAAGCAACAATCAATTTACCAAAACAACCAATTGGTCTGTTTAGTAGCCCTAACAAATCAGAAAAGGAGGTGCACTCCCAGCGTCCCCAAGCCCCAGGATAGACCCAACAAAGAAACCGTATGCCATTCAAGTCATTATTAATGGAGGAAAACAACAATGAAGAAAATTTTAAGCTTTACCATTACCTGCCTTGTCATTCTTTGCATGATTGCCCCCAACTCCTTTGCAAAACGCGAAAAATTTGGAGAAGACTTCCGCCACAAAGACGCCAAAAGAGTTTCGTTTAAAACATCCACGGAAAAAATCCGTTGGAAAATGGTCATGCCTTGGTCCAAAGGGCTTTTATTCTACGATATAGCCGTTCATTTCGCAGACAGTGTCCGTCTGGCATCTGCCGGTCGACTGGATATCAAACCTTTTTCCGCAGGCGAATTGGTTCCGGCCATGCAGTGCTTTGATGCCGTCAGTAAAGGATCTGCCCAGGTGGGTCATGACTGGCCAGGATACTGGAAGGGTAAAAATGAATCCTTTGTGGCCTTTGGAGATGTCCCATTTGGTCTTGACTCAGCAGGATACAATATCTGGTTGTACGAGCGGGGCGGCATTGATCTCCTCCAGGAGCTTTACGCAAGATACAACCTTTACGCCCTTCCCGGTGGCCAGACTGGGCAGGATATGGGGCTTTTCTCCAATAAAAAAGCCACCAAAATGGAAGACTTTAAAGGACTCCGCATCCGTACACCGGGATGGTATATGGACATCATGAACAGTTTGGGTGCATCGGTAAGTCCCCTTCCTGGTGGCGAAGTTTACCTTGCTCTTGAACGGGGTGTTATTGATGCGGCAGAATTTTCAGCCCCGGCCATGAACTATCCCATGGGTTTTGACGATATCACGAAATATGCCATTCAACCCGGTGTGCATCAACCCGGAGGACAGTGCAACCTGTTTTTCAATATGGACGCCTGGAATACGCTTCCTGAAGATTTGAAATACATCGTAAAAATCTGTGCAAAAGAGACTCAGCTCTGGAGCCTTGCCTGGATAGAAAACCTGAATTCCAAAGCCATGGAAAAATTCGGTGAAAAAGTTGAAATCGTCCAGATGGAAAAAGATACACTGATTGAATTCCGAAAAATAACCCATACCTACCTTGAAGAACTGAAAGGGAAATACCCTGATGTTAAAAAGGTTCTTGATTCCCAGGAAAATTATAAAAAAGATTCTTCCGTGTGGCGTAAGGCTAAAAGTGGTGTGACACCATGGCCCTATGAAACCTATATCGAAGGTCGCATCACAGATTAAATAAAATTTCTGATGCTCTGATGATTGATGATTGCAATCAATCAGACGACAACAAGAAAAGTGATAACAAGGGGACAGATTTAAAATCTGTCCCCCATCATCACGATTGAGATTGCGATTGAGTGCTTTTCAAAAACGCATAGACTGAAGAGCACATCACCATACGGCAATTCAGCCCCTGGGCTGAAGACCCAGGAATTTTTTACCGATTTTTCATAAATTAAGGATTCTTGCCATGTTGGACACATTTTCCAATACCCTTGAAACCATTACAAAGAAAGAGGGGGAGTGGGCGTCCTTTCTCATCTATCCTCTTCTTTTCATTGTGATTTACGAAGTGTTCATGCGATATGCCTTTAATGCCCCCACCACCTGGGGATTTGAAGCCACCACATTTCTATATGGACTCCACTACATGTTTGGGTTTGCCTACACAGAAGTTCATGACGGCCATGTAAAGGTGGATATCTTCACTGCCCTTTTTTCTTCTCAAAAACAGACCCTCATAAAAATCTTAACCAATGTCGTGTTTTTCATGCCCGTGATGATCCCCATGACCATCTGGGCCTTTAAATTTTCCTATACCTCAATGATAGGGCTTGAAGTCAACTCAACAAGCTGGGCGCCTCCCATCTGGCCCCTGAAAATTCTAATGGCCGTGTGCTTTCTCTTTTTGCTCCTCCAGGGAATCGCCAATCTGATCAATGACATCAACGCTTTGAGCAAAAAATAATTAATGAGGTATTTAC
>Ga0208900_1000398_pt1 | contig 27767 bp, 21 predicted proteins | sample AntAceMetag02UKK_FD_184763 | JGI IMG/M metagenome (GOLD analysis project Ga0208900, IMG submission 184763) | Saline lake microbial communities from Ace Lake, Antarctica - Antarctic Ace Lake Metagenome 02UKK (SPAdes) (version 2) | ecosystem: Environmental > Aquatic > Non-marine Saline and... | reverse complement strand
GGAAAGTCATCATTGTAAACGAAAAATTTGTTGAGGACTATGGCTGGGATGCTGAAACTGCTGTAGGACAAAGGGTAAGGGAAAGTGATACCATCGATTTAACGATTGTTGGTGTAGTCGAAAATTTCTATCCCTGGGGATTCTGGGCAAAGGTTAATCCTACACTTTTTAAGCTTGGTGTAAAGGAAAGGATGCGCATGCTGGTTGTAAGGGCTGATGTGGGCAAGCTTAATAGTGTAAATGATTTCATGCGCGGGGAATGGGAAAAGTTGATACCGAATTTCGTTTATCCTGGGTTTTTCCAGGAAGAAACACTTGCCGAAGCCAAAGAAATCAACAAGCAAATTAAAATCATCTTTCTTTTCCTGGCAATTGTTGCAGTCATCTTGTCGCTGGTTGGGCTTTACACACTCGTTTCACTCAACATCATTAAAAAGACAAAAGAGATTGGCATAAGAAAAGTTCTGGGTGCATCAATCCTTCAGCTTGCACAGCTTATAAACCGGGATTTTATTTTGATCTTGCTGGTTTCTTCAGTGTTTGGTTCAGCACTTGGATACTACCTTGCCGAAATGTTACTCAGCAGTATCTGGACTGTTTATTTAGACACCTCTATCTGGAGCTTTGTCATACCGGGAGTCCTGATTATAGTAATATCAATGATTACGCTGTCAGGAAAAGTTTACCAGGCTGCTGCACGAAACCCGGTTGATTCGATAAAGTATGAGTGATAAAAACAATTTGGAAATTTGATGATGTGTAAATTTGGAAATGAATATATTTTAAGTGGAAATGGAACAGGCATTCATTGGGAGGAAATAGATGAAGATATCAGCGTTTCAGGATTACTACTCGGAAAAAAAGATTATCAATATTCTAAGTCACATCCATACAAATAGACTTTATTTACTAATTGTAACCAAAAAAAAACATTGATTTCATTAGGAAACATTGAGATTCTAAAATCGATAATCTGGTTTATAAACCCAACATCAAACATCAAACATCTAACATCGGACATCGGACATCGGACATCTAACATCTCAGAGGCCTCGTTGCCACTCCTGCCTTAAATTGGCAAACTCCGGAGCTTCGATTGCCGAGTTGAGTTGATCGAGGAAAAGCTGTTTGTCCCTACCAAGGATCCCTTTTAGTGATAAATAGTTAGAGGCATGATCGCTGCGGAAAATACTACTGTCCAAATTTAGGTTCGAAATAAAAGTGTGCTGTTCACGCAATAGTTCAAGGATGTTCATCTCATCAAAATCACCGCCAAAGCGCTGTTTATAATGATCGACTCCAAATGGAAAACTTAACACCAGCGTCGAAAGAAATTCGGGCTGAATGTTGTTGATCACTTCTGCTGAATTTTTGGCATGTTGCGCCGAATGTTGCTTCCCTCCCAGCCCATTGATAATCATAACAGATGATTTGATACCCGCCATTTTTGCTTTCTGCATCGAAGCAATAGTACTTTCCGAAGTTTCTCCTTTATTGATCATTTTCAGCAAATCATCATCACCTGTTTCTATTCCAACATAAATCATTTTCAAGCCAGCCTGCTGCAAGGCGCAAAGTTCTTCAACACTTTTGTTCTTCATATCCTTAGGGATTGCATAGGCAGTAACCCTGGATAGTTTGTTGAATTTATCATTCAGATAACTAAGGATATGTAGCAGTTTGTCAGTACTTAATACCATTGCATTTCCATCTGCCAAAAATACTTTTCTGGTTTGAGGAAAATGGAGGGCAGCCTGGTCGATCTCAGCAAAAAGCTCCTCTTCATTTTTAATCCTGAATTTCTTGGAAGTGTACATTTCGCAAAAAGCACAGCGGTTCCATGAGCAGCCAATAGTGGGTTGAAGGATTAAAGAATAGGCTTCGCTTGGTGGCCTGAATATAGGTTCGTCGTAGGTAATTGGGTTAAAAAACATAGTATTCGCGTCAATTAAATTCCGCACCTGCGGAACGTTGATGTGCAAAATTGAAAATTAAAACCACTGTTTGGGAATAATTTCATAACTTTAACATATTGAAAACAGGACATTGATAGCAGAGATTTTGCAGATTATTAGAAGCCTAAAAAAAAGAAGTTCCATTTTAGTTGGGAGGGAGATAAATTGGGACTTCTGACGCGGATCAACACGGATGTATCGGATAAAAAAAATCCGTCCAATCAGTAAAAACCAGCCTTGCCCGCCTCGCTGTAGCTCCAGCGAAGCGGACCGGCCAGGCAGGTTATGGAATAATCTATAAATAATGAGCCCTAAAAAAAAGGCATTCAAAAATATTACGTCCCTAACGGGACTCGTGGTTTCATTATCTTGCAATTTTCTATAAATATAAAGTCCCTACGGGACTGGGGCCTTAAATTTTGACTATTGGCTATCAAAAGCTACATTTTTGAATACATCAAATTTTATTGATAAATTGAGGAGTATTGGTAGTTACTGTCCCGTTTGGGACAAAATATTTCTAGAAAATAGTACAAGTCAATTATTAAGTCCCGTATGGGACGTAACATTTTTCTGCTTTCAAAACCTTATGCCATGAATATTGGATGTACGTCAAATATCCACCTGTCAAAATAATTATCATCGAATTACGCTGATTAATCAAACTATCAGCAGTGAAAACTCAATATTGATAGCAGAGATTTTGCAGATTATTAGAAGCCAAAAAAGGAAGCTCCATTTTAGTTGGTAAGGAGACAAATTGGGATTTCTGACATAGATCAACACAGATGTAACGGATAAAAAAAATCCGTCCAATCAGTAAAAACCTGCGTCTAATTATTTAAAATTTAATACAGAACATTGATAGTAAGGATTTAGCGGATTTTCGTGTATGCCAGAGATTTGATTATAAGTGAGCACCTGATATCACGTGTCATCAGTATTCCAGAAAAAAAGAACAAATATTTATTGCAAACATTTTACATCCTATTCACTATATTTGCTGAAAAATTTCAAATCATGAAAAAACTAATTCTTTCATTATCGCTTATTTTGGTGGGCATTATATCTTTTGCCCAAACAGAAGTTACAATTTACGAAATCCAGGGACAACAGGATCACTCGCCTTATAATGGACAAGTTGTAAAAACACAGGGCATCGTAACAGGGGTGTTTAGTGGAAGTTATTTCATCCAGGATGGCACGGGCGCATGGAACGGTGTTTATGTTTACTCAGGTGATGATGTTGCCGTTGGTGATGCAGTCGAACTTATTGGGACTATAGAGGAATACTACGATTTAACAGAATTGAAAAGCATAAGTTCCCTCAGCATATTATCCTCGGGCAATCCATTGCCGGCAGCCTCCATACTTTCTTCCTGGGATGTGAATGATGAAGCCTACGAGGGGGTGCTGGTTACGGTGGAGAATGCCACCTGCACCAACGATAACCTGGGCTTTGGTGAGTGGGAACTGGATGATGGCACCGGACCATGCAGTGTTGACGACATGGGTGTAGTTTATTCAGCCGATGTTGGATTGAATTACACGGTTACCGGACCATTGAATTATTCGTTTGAGCTTTACAAGATCGAACCAAGAGATGAAAGCGATATCGTTATTATGGAAAACCTTTATTTCACGAAGGAACCCGAACAGATCAATCCGGAAAAAACCCTGGTTACATTGCAATGGGAAACAAATATTGAAGCTACAAGCCAATTGTTTTGGGGATATACTTCTGCATTAGAGCAGGGAACTGTCACTTTAGAAGGAATTAGGACTGAACACGAATTACAATTGCCGGGTTTACCATCCACTATTTTTTATATAAGGCCATTTTCGATTGCCGGGGGCGATACAACACCCTACTTTATTAGGCCCTATGCCACTGTTTCAAATTCTACGGGTGAGGTAAAACTTTACTTTAACCATAAAGTTGATCATTCTGTGGCCTTGTTTGAAAATGCCATCTGGACACCAAATATCACCGATACAGTTATCCATTATTTTAATATGGCGCAACATACCCTCGACATCACCATGTACGAGCAAGAGTCGGATGAGATAGTAGCAGCCATTAATGCAGCTTACGATCGGGGTGTGCAAGTGAGGTACATCACCGATGATGAAGGTAGAAATCCCGCTCTTGAATATTTGAATGAAAACATTCCGGTGCTCTATGGAAATACCGAAGCTATCATGCATGATAAATTTATCGTTATTGATGCTGATGAAGAAATGAACAGTTGGGTTATTACAGGCTCTCTGAATCACACACTTGCCAATCTGGGTTGGGATTACAACAATATGATCTGTATCCAGGATAAAAGTATGGCTTTAGGTTTCACCCTCGAATTTGAAGAGATGTGGGGAAGCGATGGCCCGATGTACGACGAAGCCAATGCTAAATTTGGTGCGGAAAAAACCAACGATACCCCCCACAAATTCCGTATCAATGAAATCCCCATGGAAGTTTATTTTTCACCTTCCGATGGTACCACGTCAAAAATTCAATCGGCCATTGATAATGCAGAAAAGGATATGGAGTTTGGAATAATGGTTTTTACCGAAAACTCCATGGGTAACGCCATCGTTGATGCACAGGAGCGCGGCCTTGATATTCATGGTATCATCGACTACGTGGAATATACTGGAAGTGAATATGAATACCTGAAAGAAAACGGTGTGACTGTGAGGGATTACGTGAACCCTGATGGCAGCCAGTGGCCCGACGGCCCAGTATTCCATCATAAATATGCAATTTTAGATTTCATGGATAACCAGGAAGATGCTGTCGCAATAACGGGGTCACATAACTGGTCAGCTTCTGCCGAATCTAAAAATGATGAAAACACAGTAATCATTTACGATGCAAACATTGCAAATCAGTTTCACCAGGAATTCAATCAACGGTTTAACGATCAGCTAACACCTCTTGCTGTGGATGATGATACGGTGACTTCTGAAAATGATGTGGTAACAATAAATTATCTCTCCAACGATTTTATCCCGGTGGACGTTATTGACAGCACAGATATAATCACGCTGCCAAAACACGGACAAGCCGGTGTTGATGATGGAATGATTTACTATGTCCCTGAATTTGGGTACAATGGTATGGATAGTCTAAAATACCGCCTCCTCAATTACATGGAACCTGAATTGTTTTCAAGTGCATGGATACGGATTGAAGTAGGCGAGAGTTCGATCCCCGAATTGAATAGGGCAGGTTTTACTTTGAGCATAAAAACTGTTCAAGCCCCCACAATCCTTTTGGGCATTCAATCGACAGGAAGCGACAACCTTCTTATAAGGATTATAAACCTAAAAGGGCAAGTACTTAAAGAAGAAAATCATAATGTTACAGCAGGAAACAATTCAATTCAGCTCAATTTACCTTCGGTAGCCGGTGGTGTATTACTTCTTGATGTCACAGGGCAGGAGGGACGTAAGACCTGCAAGTTGGTTTATTAACCTGATATTTACCAAAAACAAATATTAGAAATTAATAATGAGATATGGCAGAAATGAAAATTGAATGATGATTGCACAATGAAACAAGCTATTGATTACAATCTTTTTATCCGGTTTTTTGAATCCTATAAAAATCAAGGGTTTAAAAACATCGAGCCTACTGCCCCCCAGCTTGTTGAGTTGGAAGAAAAAATGATTGCCAGTAAATGGGAAAGGATGTTTTTGACTACAAATATCATGATAAAAAACAGGCATGGAAATTACATTGCAGAAGGAATGGTTAGTCAGCAAATTGCTGAAACATTATTTCTCAGTATTCATACCGTCACCACCCACCGTAAGAATATCCTGAATAAAACAGGGAAGAGAACAACCCACGAACTTGTGTTTGAATTGAAGGAAAGGGGCATGATATAGCCCTAAGCTGGACTGGCCAGAAGAGAGATTGAATGAGATTGATTTGTAGATTGCATTTAAATTTTTCTCAATCCTTATCAATCTTACTTGCCCCATTCCATATCTTGCCAACGAACGAAAAAAGTCCGCATGGGAAATAGCAACAATTTTAGTTTTTATTATTACTATTTTATGGTAAGTTGATTTTTAGGAAAACGACAACCCCTTGCTTAATAAGCTAGATTGCCGTGAACGATAAATGCAAATTTTCTGCAAAACTACTTTACAATTCTGATGAAAAAATACCCTTCAATGGGTATTTTTAGTTGGCCCTATAATTAAGTAAGCACTTTGGCTACTTTTGCAAAAATGAACAAAATTCCCGTATGAGTGTTAGCTTAATCTGATTAAAAAACAAAATTTTAAACAATGAAAACAAAAGTATCGATTGCATTTTTAATAATTTTCATGATTTCTGCCGGTCTTTTAGCCCAGGAATCGCAGGAGGAATTGGCGAAAGCGGCACAAAACCCACTTGCCAACATTATGAGCTTCCCCTTTCAGAACAACACCAATTTCGGTTATGGCCCTCAAAATGACCGGACACAAAATTTGCTGAACATTCAACCAGTGTTACCCTTCTTTGAAGGCAGGTTAATCACCAGGACTATCTTTCCTTTGCTTTGGCAACCTGATTTCCCTGAAACTTCAGGTTCAAATATGGGATTGAGCAATGTTCAGTTTACAGCCTTTTACGCGCCCAAATCAAAAGGCATTACCTGGGGAGTGGGGCCAATTTTATCTTTTCCTGCTGGTTCATCCGATTTTGGTTCAAAAAAATGGAGTGCTGGCCCTTCCATTGTCGTGCTTAAAATGGGTAAAAAATGGGTGTATGGATTCCTGATAAACAATGTATGGTCGTTTGCAGGTGATTCAGACGCGTCGGATGTAAACTCGATGCTATTTCAATATTTTTTAAATTACAACCTGAAGAAAGGTATGTATTTTACCATGGCACCAGTTATTACAGCAAACTGGATGGCAGCGGAAGGCCAGCAATGGTCTGTTCCTTTCGGGATTGGTTTCGGGAAAATTGTGAAACTTGGCGGGAAATTACCGATAAACATGCAGGCAGGCTACTATTACAATGTTATCTCACCTGATTTTGGCCCCAAATCTCAATTGAGGGTTCAGGTACAGGTGATGCTGCCTACTTCTATCTTGAAAAAAGGAAAGAAATAAAAGTGACTACACTAATTTGAAAATTTGCTGATGTGCAAATTTGTGCATTGCACCACTATGTGGAAAATTAAGGCCCTGCCTCGCGGCAAGGCGGGCACTTTGTGGGAATGATTTCCAACAGTTATTAGATGTTTAACCATTCACTAATTTATAGACCAATTTTATTGGGGGGGGAGACCATTTTTTTTGAATCTTGAATTCCGCACATGCGGAACTGAATCTTGAAATAGGAAAACTTCAATATTCGATGTTCATTATTGGATCCCGCATGTGCGGGATTCTTTTTAATAGTTTAAAAACATCGTTAACATGTTAGCAATGGTGGTCTTCGTAAGAGCCTACCCACCTCAACTCTTTAAATCCATTCCAAATTTCGAATATCTACTAACTTTCACAAGTTCAAAATAATAAATTTTGTTCCTTTGTTGGTTAGTTTTCAAAAATACAAAAACCAAAATAAATTTTAGATATGAATTTAGTAATCAAGGGGGCAGGGCTCACCATCGAAGATGTAGTTAATGTAGCACGCAATCGCCAAAAGGTTGAACTTCACCCCGATGCACTTGTCCGCATTAAAAAATGCCGGGCCATGCTCGAGAAGAAGATCACTGCAGGTGAAATTATGTACGGTGTAAATACCGGGATTGGTGAATTTTCGGAGGTGGTTTTATCGGATGACCAGGTTAAGGACTTTCAAAAATATTTGGTTTACAACCATGCTGCCGGAATTGGCGATCCGATGCCCGAAGAATATGTACGTGGTGCAATGTTGGGCAGGATCAACGTTCACGCTCATGGAAATTCTGGCATCCGCCCCATTATTACACTCACCCTTGTTGAGATGCTCAATAAAGGCGTAACACCCTGGGTTTGCCAAAAAGGTTCGGTAGGCGCCAGTGGCGACCTGGCACCCATGTCGCAGATTGCATTACTGATGATGGGTGAAGGCAGTGCCTATTACAAAGGTGAACTATACACCGGGAAAATAGCCATGGAAATGGCAGGGATTAAAATACCCGGCCTGGAGGCACGAGACGGTCTTGGCATTATCAATGGATCGAACGTACTTACTGCCATGAGTGCCCTGTTTCTTTATGATGCCAACAACTGGCTGAAGCAAGCAGAAATTGCAGCAGCAATGTCGCTGGAAGCACTCAAAGCCAACATGAAACCCTACAATAGCAGGCTTCATGAGGTTCGCGGTTTTAAAGGTGCTATTAGAAGTGCCATTGCCATAAAAAAGATGGTAACCGGTGGTGACCTTGCTGAAGGTAAGGTTCCCTGTAAAGTCCAGGATGCTTATTCGATGCGAAGTACACCACAGGTTGTTGGGGCCGCACACGATGCCCTTGCCTATGCCCGCTCACAGGTAGAAATTGAATTGAATGGCGTGGGTGACAATCCTATCTTTTTCCCTGAAGAAAACATGCAGCTTTCGGGAGCAAATTTCCAGGGTAGCCCGGTTTCGGTCCCAATGGATATGGCTGGAGCATGCATCACTATGATCAGCGTTTTATCGGAAAGAAGAATGAACAGGCTGAACAACCCAGCCCTTAGTGTGGGACTTCCTGCTTTTTTGACAAAAGGGGCCGGAATGTTTTCGGGATTGATGTTAAGCCAATATACCGCCGATATGATGATTGTTGAACAACGTATCCTAAGCGCACCGGCATCGGTACAATCAATTCCTGCCGCTGCCGACCAGGAAGATTTTGTTTCGATGGGGATGAATACAGCCATCAAAAATTTCCAGATATTGGATAATGCCTATGGCGTACTGGGAATCGAATTTATGGCTGCGGCACAGGCCCTGGATTTCCGTGAATATAATTTTGGCCCTGGTACAACAAAAGCCAAAGAAGTAATCAGAAAACATGTGGAGTTTTTGGATATCGACCGCCCATTATACGACGACCACAACAAGATGAAAGATTTGGTGAAGTCGTGCGAGATCTTAGAAGAAGTAGAAAAGCTACTTGGATCCTTAGAATAAATCAAGATGCTGTCTCAAAAGGTAAATATTTTGAATTTCAACGCTTTTTTACCCTTGATCCCTAAAGGGAAAGCGTTGAAAATCAACCTCCCTTTAGGGAAGGGGTAAAGATGATTTTCAACATTCCATTAGAATACAACACTTTTGAGACAGCTTTTTTTTCATCATAACACAAACACATTATGGACAACATTACTGCAGACAAACTGATTCAACTTACAGTTACCCCTTACCTTCAAAAGGCCACTGCACTGCGAGGTGTTGCCCGAAAAGTTGGCGGGAATCAATTCAGGCACATGATGGCCACTTTCACCATCCTGATTGATTATCATTACACCGACCATGTTTTACTAAAGGCCTCACTAATCCACGACTTGTTTGAAGATGTGCCCGATAGCATCCCATCAGACATAATCAACCTCGATGAACATGGCGCCCGGGTATTCGCCCTGGTGGATGAAGTAAGCCGTAAACCCGGGGAATCAAAAATTGATTATTTGAAAAAAATCCGGGATAATGGCACCAAAGGAGCTAAAGTGTTAAAAGTTGCCGATCGCATCAGCAACATCACCGATCTCCACCTGGATATTATCATCAAAGAAAAAATGGCTGATTACCTTGAACAAACTATGGAATATATTTATCCCATGGCGAAGGAAGTAAATAACTTGATGGCCATCGAGATCAAAGACCTTGTGGAGCGCCGCAAGATGTACCTGAGTTCATGGAGTGTTTAAGGAGTGCCGGTTGAGCAAGTAACAAGAATCTACATTAATTTGAAAATTTGGAGATGTGCAAATTTTCAAATTAATACCCGACACCATTTTTCTTGTTTACTTTTGTAATCAAATTAATTTCAATCCTTCTACATGGACGAACAGAATAACATACCTCAATTTTTTCCTGACAAACCACAAAGGCCAACATTGTTAACTGTGATCTGCATCCTGAGTTTCATAGGCAGCGGGCTGAGTGGCATAACGTTTTTCATGGTATATGCATCTTTTGAAGAAATGGCCCCTATGTTGCAAGAACTGAGTTCGGGCGTGCCAGGCATGGAACTTTTTACAAGGGCAACGAAAAACTTTTTCCTGGCTGGTGCAGTACTCTATCTTTTTTCCTACATCGGCATCAACCTGATGTGGCGCATGAAAAAAGTCGGTTTCCATTTTTATACTGGTGCCCAGATTTTTATCCTGGCCCTTCCAATGATATACATTCCGGGTTATCCATTTCCTATCTTGGATGCAATTCTCACCGCCTTGTTTATCGGATTATATGCAAAGCACTATAAATTATTCAAATAATTATTTGGCCCATGTCTGAAAATCAAAATCCGGAGATTGACAGTACTGATGATCTGACTAAGAAAAAGCGCAGGCCCCTGGGTTTATCCCTTCTGCTGATATTCTCGTTCGTTTACAATGGCTTACTTATGCTTGTGATGATTGCAGGGCTTATCTTTCCTGATATCGTGCAGCGTATTTTACAGCAATACTACAAGCAAATTTATATTTCGGGCACCACCGCAATTCTATTTACAGTGGCGGGTACCATCGTTTTCGGGCTTTCATTTTTTGGCCTTGTCCTTTTATGGCGGTACAAGCGCAGGGGTTTTACCTATTATGCACTTGCACAAGCTATTCTACTTTTCACCCTGGTTGTTATCCTGCGCTCCTACGATTATACTAACATTGCCATTGCGCTGGCGGTTTTGGTGATTTTTGGCCTGTATGCGAAAAATATGAAATAATGAAATTTGATTACACCAGCTTCAAACTCGATACAGCATATTTCGACCATCCTAGTACAATTCATGGCATCAACCATACTTACCGGGTTATGTACCATGTGATGAACATTGGCAGAATGGCCGGCCTGAACCATGAAATCCAACTGGCGTTTTGTGCAGCATTTATCCATGATATGTCGCGCTTACATGATGGCTATTGCACCGAACATGGTGGCTGGGCGGCTAAAAATAAATTACCCGAATTTAAGGAATTGTTTTACAGTTCGGGTGTAAGCAGGTTTGGCATCAGGGCGATTAAACTGGCGGTAGCCAATCATTCCGTTAGTTTCGAGATTAAAAAGGGAAATCCTTATTACAAAACAGTGGCTTTGCTTAAAGACGCTGATGCATTGGACCGGATAAGAATTGGAGAAAATAACCTGAAAGTTAAATATCTGCGCTATCCTGAAACCATCGAACTTATTGACTTTGCCAAAGAATTGTATTATCAATCAGAACCAAAGGAATTAGAAAGCTTTGACGAATTGATTGAGATTGCCAGAAAAATAGGGTGAGTAAGGTATTGGGTATAAGGTATAGGTGTGATGATTAACATTGACTTGCCCTGAAAACTCCTGATTACTATAATCCAATGAATTATGAAAGTTCGTTCGTAATTGAGGGCGTTGCCTTTATCTTTGTGTCTTAGTGCCTTTGTGGTAAAATAATTAGCAACCACGGAGACACGGAGGCACAAAGAAATAAAAAACTCGAAGCTAACTTCAGCTAATTTCCAAATCCGCTCATTATCAAATTTCCAAATTATTTTCCATCTTTCCACTGCAACGTACCAACCATCCTGTCGATGTCATCGATGATGAAATCGATAACGGGTTGCAGCGAATCGTTGTTTGGACGGGTATAAAAATACAAGGCCCCACGGATAAAATGCTGGGTGCTATCGCTAAGGTAAAACTGGAATGGTGATGCAACATCTCGTCCTTCGATGGTATAAACTGTTCCGAAAACTTTGCTTTCAGGATCATTAACAACCGATTCCCTGATGCCAATGGCCTTTGGTGCATGTTTATAAACCATAGCGTGTGCATCCTCAATAAGCTTATTCAAATTCGCTTTGTCAATACTTTTATAACTCAAATGGATTTTTCCCTGGTATTTGGGATAATCAACATTAAGCCAGTATGGCTCATCGGTATATTCATCGAAAGCAATGTTGGCATACACCGGATATTCAAATTGGTAGGGGAAGGTGGTATCGAAAAGACGGTATTCGTGTTGCGGCAAATCAATCCTGAAATATCCACGCGGTAAGGGCATATAATTGTCCTGATTGCAGGATGAAAGCAATAACATAAAAACCGGCAAAACAACAAGCATCAAGGTTTTATTGGAAATATGCATTTTTGTAAGCTTCATTCGATGAGCTATAAAATTTTTACAAGCACCTCTTCGATACGGCGGCCATCGGCTTTTTTAACCTTAAATTCAAAACCTTTAACAACTGTGGTTTCGTTAACTTTGGGTATTTTGCCCTCCACCTCAAGGATAAGTCCGGCCAGGGTTTCCGAATCACCTTTCACTTCTTCAAAAATCCTGTCGTCAATTTCAAGTATTTTACAAAAATCGTTTACCAGGGTTTTTGCATCGAAGAGATAATTTTTCGCATTGATTTTTGTATAACTGAGTTCGTCATCCTCAGTATCGAACTCATCGGTGATCTCACCTACAATCTCTTCAATAATATCCTCAAGGGTAACAATCCCCGAAGTGCCGCCATATTCGTCAACAACAATCGAAAGATGGATTTTCTTTTGCTGAAACTCCTGTAATAAATCGTTGATCTTTTTATTTTCAGGAACAAAAAATGCCGGCCTCAACAAACTTTGCCAATCAAAATCTGCTCCTTTATCAAGGTGTGGCAACAAATCCTTGACGTAAAGAATACCGGCAATTTTATCAAAGGTTTCTTCAAATGTTGGTATCCGCGAATAACCACTATCTAAAATAACAGGCAGGAGTTCGTTGTAGGTAGTTGTAATATCCACGGCAGTTACATCCACCCTGGGCCTCATAATTTCTTTAACGTCAATATCGCTAAACTTCACAATCCCTTTTAATATTTTCCGCTCTTCCTCGGGAGTGTCCTCGTCTGATGTTAGGTCGATGGCTTCGGAAAGTTCGCTCATCGAAAGTATGGTGCCTTTATTGCTAATCCGTTTATCGATAATGTTGGAGCTTTTAACCAACAACATACTCAATGGTTGAAATACCCGGATAAGTGTTTTTAAGGGCCTTGCCATAAATTTCGCAAATGGAAGCGGGTTGACTGCCGAATAAATCTTTGGCATGATCTCACCAAAAATCAACAGCAAAGATGTAACAACCACAACCTGAATGCTGAATGCCAGCACAGGGTAACTTTCGAGGTTAAACAACCCGGCAATGATGTAGGTGGAGAGGATAATGATGGCGACATTAACAAAATTATTGGTAATCAATATGGTTGCCAACAAGCGTTTTGGCCTTTCAAGTAAGGTAAGCAACAGGTCGTTAATCCTGCTTTTTTCAGTTGTTAACGACTTAATTTGTGATGGATTGAGAGAAAAAAACGCTATCTCTGATCCTGAAATCAAAGCTGACAAAAGGATAAGGACAAGCATCGCCACAAAACTGAACAGTATTGGAAATGTCAGAGGTTTTAAAACTGCATCGGCAATCACGAACAAAACCTCCGCATAAGGATCGATATCTTCCAAAATATTATTTAATTAGTTTAACACAAAGAAAACCAGGCTGCAAAATTAAAGCTTATTGAAATACTAACCTGATTAATTCATGAATTTACCCAATTAGTTAAATTATCAATAATTTTTCACCTTCCATTAAATTCGTGGTAGTACCAATTTTAAAAGGGAAGGTCATCAGTAGGGCCGGCTTCATCTGCTGCCGCTTCAGGATATTGCTCTTTTGTTGCAGGTGGTGGGACAGCTTGTGGTGGTGGTGTTACTTGCTCTCTCCTGGTCAATTGAATGATTTTATCGGGAGCAACTTCAGTGATGTAATGCTTTTTTCCTTCGGCATCGTCCCAGGAGCGGGTTTTTAGCTTCCCCTCGATATAAACCTGATCGCCCTTAACGAGGTTTCTTTCGGCAAGCCAGCGCCAGGCTACAATGTTGTGCCATTCGGTTTGATCAACCCAATTGCCCTCTTTGTCTTTATAACTTTCGGTGGTGGCAATTGAATAAGATGCTTTTTTCACTCCATTTTCAAAAGTCATAATATCCGGGTCTTTGCCCAGGTTTCCAATAAGAATTACTTTATTTAATCCAGCCATTATTTGTTAATTTTGGTTTAGATACGAGGAGCAAATTTATAAAAAAACTTTCATCCAATGATAAGTCACTTATGATTTGTAATTTTGTAGCGACAGATTGCCAAAAGTTTGGTAATTAAACTCAGCACAAATGAAATTATTTTTAAGTATATTCTTTTTATTTCTAAGCCTTTTCACCTCAGCAGAAACTGATGAAACGGATAGCTTGAAAATAATTCTTCAAACAAGTCCATCATTAACAGATGAGGCAAAGTTTGAACTGCTCATGGATATCTCCCGTGTTTATGTTAGTACATCCCTCGATTCATCATTAAAATATGGGCACAAAGCTTTAGCTTTAGCCGAAAAGATTAATAACAAGTACCACATCGCCAATGCTGCAAAGTGGCTTGGAACAGTTTATTACTGGCATAGTAATCCTGCCGAAGCACTCGATTATCTTCAACAAGCATTGCGTATCAACAAGGAAATAAACAATGTTGAAGCTTTACCAGCTTGTTACAACAACCTTGGTTTGGTGTATAATTACCTGGGGCAATATGTGAATGCTTTGGAGAGTCATTTGGAACAACTTAAATACAATGAATCCCTGGGAAACCAAAGAGGGATTGTCTCGACAAAGCTGAATATTGGTAATGTGTACAATAACATGGGCGAAAACCAGGAAGCACTGAAATCTTACCAGGAATCGAAGGATATTGCAGAGCAATTGGGCGATGCCAATGCAATTGGAAAATCATTGCTCAATATGGGTGTAGCAAATATGTCGCTCAAAAATTACGACCAGGCTTTGGAGAACTTAATGCAGGCCCTTGAAATTAGGCTGGAAACCAACAATATGGGCGATGTTGCCAAAATATATTCGAACCTTGGCTTGGTTTACCAAAAGGAAAAAAAGTATGAGATGGCGGAGGACTATTTCAAACTTAGCCTCAAGTTGCACGAAGAGAATGAATACGACAGGGGGAGAGTTGCATCGTTGATAAACCTTGGCTCTGTCTATCTTGACATTAAAGAATATGATAAAAGCTGGGGTTTTTTACAAAGGGCACTTTTTCTGGCAATGGAAATTGACATGAAAACCTCAATTGAGAAAGCTTATGGTTACCTGTCGAAGTGGTACGAATCGCAGGGACAATATAAAACAGCACTTGAATATACTAAACTACAGGCTGCTTTAAGCGATAGTTTAGTTTCCAAGGAAAAACTCTTTCGTATTGCGAGTTTAAGAATTGCGAATTATGTTGATAAAAAAGACAAAGAGATCCTTGAGCAAAGTATTTCGATACAGCAATACAAAAGCAGGCAGCTTTATTTTTTACTAGCCATACTTACCATTCTTAGCCTGGCATTTACTTTCTATTACAGATACCGCTTGAATAAACGACTGAACCGTGTGCTGGAAGTTAAAATCGCTGAAGCACTTAAACTACAGAAAGAACAACAACAGATCATTGTCCACCAGGCCAGCCTTACTTCACTTGGCGAACTGGCCGCAGGTATTGCACACGAGATCAAACAGCCTTTGCAAAATATTTCTCTATCCAACGAAAGCCTGGATATGGAGTTCAGGGAGCGTGAACCTGATAAGGGATATATAAAAAAAACGATTAAGGATATCTATGAGGACATCAAGCGCATTAAATTTATTATTAACGAGATCAGTAATTTCTCGCGCGGCCAGTTGGAAGAAATGCGTGAACCCTTTAGCGTGAATACCAGGATTGAAAATGCCTTTTCCCTGGCCAGGACAAAATTCTCGAACCGCAGAATTGATGTAAAATTTGAATTAGATGAACATCTCCCTGACATCGAAGGCAATCCCTATAAATTTGAACAGGTGATTGTAAACTTCTTTAATAACGCAAAAGATGCGATTGAAGAAAGGGCCGAAAAATCGGATGGGGAATTTAATAAATGGATGCTTGTAAAAAGTTTTTCGGATGGAAAAAGGATTGTTGTTGAAGTGATTGACAACGGTATTGGAATTTCTGAAGAAAATAAAACCAATATTTTCCTTCCGTTTTTCACGACCAAAGATTTAGGCAAAGGCACGGGACTTGGACTTTCAATTTCGTTGGGTATTATTAAAGAAATGGGCGGGTTTATCGAACTGGAATCGCAGCCGATGAAACAAACTACTATGCGGATAAAAATTCCGGTGGGAGAATGAGGGCATGGAGAGGTGGAGTGTTGGAGTATTGATGTGTTCGATTAACAACTAACGATTAACAATTAACTTTTCGCATGAAAATTATAGACCTATTAAAAAATACAGATAAACCGCTTTTTTCATTCGAATTACTGCCTCCGTTAAAGGGTGGTAACATCGAATCAATTTATCAATTGATCGATCCATTGGTCGAGTTCAACCCCGTTAATGTGAACATTACTTACCACCAGCAGGAGGTGGTTTACAAAAAACTTTCAGGCGGCTTGCTGCAAAAAAAAACCATGCGGAAGCGCCCCGGCACAGTAGCTATTTCTGCGGCCATCAAATACCGTTATCCGAAACTAGAAGTTGTGCCCCACTTAATTTGTGGTGGTTTTACAAATTCGGAAACCGAATATGCGCTGATCGATCTGCATTTCCTTGGGATAAAAAATCTGCTTGTGCTGCGTGGCGACCCACCCAAATCCCAAAGGCTTTTCAGGCCTGAGCCCGAAGGGCACGAATATGCCATCGACCTGGTGAAACAAATCGTGAACCTGAATGAAGGGATTTATCAGGATGAGGAGCTGAAAAATAAAGCTTCGACTGATTTTTCGGTGGGCGTGGCCGGCTATCCCGAAAAGCATTTTGAAGCAGCCAACATGGATGCTGACCTGAAGTTTTTGAAAGAAAAGGTTGATGCCGGTGCCGATTATATTGTTACCCAAATGTTTTTCGACAACCAAAAATATTTCGCTTTTGTTGACCGCTGCAGGGCTGCCGGCATTACAGTGCCAATTGTCCCCGGCCTGAAGCCTATCGCTTCGATGAACGACTTAAAACTGCTGCCACTAGTATTTCATATCGATATCCCCGAAGACCTGGCTGCCGGATTGCGAAAATGTAAAACCAATGAAGATGCCATCCGACTGGGCATTGAGTGGACGGTACAGCAATCGCAGGAATTAAAAGAATACGGCGTTCCGGCCTTGCATTATTTTACCATCGGCCATACCGAAAATATCAGGGATATTGCAATGAAGGTGTTTTAGGAGGGAATGATTGAATGTGAGAATGATTGAATGATGCAATGCGCCAATGATAAAACGTGGCAATGATCCAATGATAAAATGATTGAATGCGAGAATGATAGAATGAAGGGGTAATACACTGAAGACTGTGAACTGAAGACTGTGAACTGCCAACTACAATCCTCCCCCTCCGGCACTATTATTGCTTATATTCGCCTCATACAAAAAACATCTCATCATGAAGAAATTTAGCTTTATTTCAACACTATTATTAGCATTAACATTTTCCTTCCTTCAACTCAGCGCACAAGAAACTGTTAGCGAAGAATTGCGCATTAAAGAATGGATTGACGGACAAACAATCACAATTTTTGATCATCAAATTACACGTGTATTTGGTGAAACCTACGATAAAAACGCCATGCGTAATTACCACATTCCTGTTACAAATATTGGATATAAAGATTTAGATCAACTTAAAGACGAAACCCAGCTGACTGCCAAATCCCAGAAATGGCCTGCCGGGAAGTTGGATGAGGCATTACAAAATCTTGAACAAAACGCCAAAGGGGGACGCCTCTTTGTTTACCTCGAACGAAAGGAAAATAACAGGGCGAAGGCTATCTCTTTTTTTGTAATACTGAGAGACAGTGCTGACGAAGAATTTTTTAGGAGCAACGTAGGTGACCGTGTGCCTGAGTTTGGCGATTTTGGTTTTTGGTCGAATTATTTTGAAGTAGATATCCCTGATGAAATTAAGTATCCTTTTTTTGTTTATGTAAACGATCGTAAGAGTGGCAATTTATCAGATTTTAAATTTGAGATTATCCAATAACAAACAAGCTACCATGATACGTTTTCAATTGATCCTTTTCGGATTGCTGCTTGCAACGACTACTTTTTCACAGGATGGTGAAACCTCGATGTATTGCGAAGTTCTTCCTATCGAACAATTTCGGGAAATAGAGCGTTGTGATACAATTATTGGCCAGCTACATGTGCAACCCCGATTGACAACTGCAAATGCATCTTCAATTAAATTGCTTAGTAGCAATAGTTTTGTGGCTTTCGAGCAAACTACCGATTCCATCATAAAACAGCATGGTACAATCGAGCAAGGCGACATTAAACAAATCCTGAAAACCACTTTCAATAATGAAGAATACTTGATTGTAATTACCTCATATTTGGGTTTTGGCCATGCTTTTAAGTATGATGAGACGCACAAAGAACTTCAAAGGTTCGCAAGTCACAGCAGTTTAATCTTTTCGTTTGAGGGGGCTTTACAAATTGAAGCATGTGTTGGGACAACTATTTTACTTTTTGCCAAGAGCAATCAACAAGCATCAAATAAATGGATTAAATATTATACCATCGATTTGGCAAAGAAATCATTTATTAACACAAAAAATTGCAGCCTACAAAACGGTATTGAAGAATGTATAGAATTTAGGTAATCGAAATAAAAGAAAGTGTTGGGAAATGTACTATTCCAAAATCAACTTCTCGTATTTCACTATATCATCACCCGCAATCTTAACTACATAAATACCCTTCGATAAATCGCTCAGATTGACTGCAATATTTCCTATAAATTTGGAACTGAATACTGACTTTCCATCCAGGCTAAATATATCAACATGGTGATATTTGCTATTGTTGGCAAATACAATTTCAAATTCACCGGTACTCGGATTAGGAAAAATCATTGTACGATCCTCTGTCACACCTTCAATATTTGTAGCATCGAAAAGTAACTCACCAATCACTGATAAACCATTGTCGGCAAATTGACCAAAGCCACTTGCAAGTGTTTGATCAAAGGATACCCACAGATTGTATTCCTTTTTGGCAGATGGGCGGTAAAGCTTGAATGATATAAGATCACCCTGCATAAAACCATCAGTTTCAGGAGTAGTTATATCATCACCAAAAATAGTTATGGACTGATTTTTATTAAGATTTGTAATTTCGCATAAACCGGCACAGTAGCCATCTTTTGTGAAAGTACCTATAAAATCGCCCTCTTCAACACCAGCTAAGGCTTTTGCATGAACAGCAATATTGTGGGTTGACGGTGTTAAAGCCGGGTCATTCCAGGGAGTGTTATTTGTAATCTCCGGTGCATTCAAATTTTGGCTTTTAAGTGCAGACGTACAATCCGGGAAAGTAATCTGGGCATTTTGCGAAACGGCAACTATATATGATTTACCGGGCAAGAGTGTCTGAAGTGTACTAATACCCATTTCGGGCCAGAAAATATTGTTGCCTGCAATTTCCTTAACAATAATAATCCTATCCGATACCGGGGCAACTAATTCAGTAAGTTGCACATTGCATTGGGAAATTGTTGGGATCAGGTTCCAGGTAGTTGAAAGGCTAAGTTGGGTATCAGTTTCCGGGCATCCCATAACTGGAAGCACAACATCTGAATTAACCCTGATCTTATAACCATAGTAACTTTTCCATAAACCAATAGTGTTGATATTTTGACCAGGATAATACATTTTTGTAAGGGTCTGCATGATGACTAATTCATCGAGTATTGGCGCCATGGTATGCGTAACCAATTGGGATTTTGGGTCTAAATAAGTCGAAAAACCGCTCCAACCTTCCGGGATTTCAATGAAATGTTCGTTGTAAATATCCATTTCATCCACGATAGACAAAGCGGTTAAATGCCACTTATTGTCACAGGACAACATTCCACCACACTGAAAATCCGGTATGGCAGTATATTCCTTTTGGTCGGCAGTCCAGCGATAAACTTTCCAGTTAAAAGTTTCGTTAGAATCAAAGCCATCTTTCTCCGGAGTATATGGGTCATCTCTCTGGGCTATCACAGCTGTGCTAGCTAAACCGGTCCACATGCCGGCACCTCCACACTTCAACTCACCAAAATCATCAATATAAAAAACCCCTATATAATCGCCCTGCTGCAAAGGAACGCCACATAAATTGGGATTTGAAGAAACAAAAACTGAAATGATATGAACATCGCTTGTATTGCTATATTCCCAACCAGGTGGCAGGCCAAAGTAGTTGGGAGTGCCAACAAAATCCTGGTCAACGTGATTGTAATTAATCGATTGATAGTTGCGGGAGGCGGGATTAAAATTATATCCTTCCAAATAAGGGGTCAGGGTATCAGTAGTACATGGGATAAACTCAATGGAATATTCACCCGCTTCATTTGTGGTTATTATTGTTCCATTGCCGAAGTCAATCTCTTGGTTACTTATGGGATCACCTGTATCAAAATTAGTGAACTTGCCTGATACGGTAAACAGCTGTGTCGGCCCTCCTGTATAGTCCTGATCAAAATAATCTTTTTTCACATTGGTGTAATATATTTCAGAAGGTAGAAAAGTGTAATTTCCGTTGCAATATGTTGGTGTGGCAACACCTGTCCAGCCACGGGGTACATTTACCGAATACAGGCCATTGGCATTTGAAACAACGGGATCGATACCACCAGAAAAGGTTATGGTAACACCTTCAAACCATTCGCCTGTCCCCTCTTTATAAACATGCCCCGTTAATGAAAAATAAACTACCTGCGGTTCAGCAGGATTGTTCACATCAGCTATCATTTCGGTATCCAGATTGGCTTTTCCAGAAGGCTTCAGCTCTTTGGCATCTGTGGTCCCAGCCATAAAAATGGCAAAAAATACAAGGAAGAATGATACGGCTATTGATTTCATAATATGGTGTTTTAATTGGTGATAAAAACTGACTATGCTACAAAAATAGTTAAGTTTATTTAATAAAACGATGCTTTTTCAATTTCGAGATCAAACCCCAAAATAATACTATCCTGAGCAGTAATGAATTAAGCTGTTTGCTAAAAGATATGACAATAAGAAAAACTGATTTTGAAGCTTCCCGGTTAAATTGTTTCAATCAGGGTTTTTAAAGGTTTGCCCGATCCTTTAAGCCTTACTTCCTTGCCTTCACAACTAAGGACACAATAACTGTTTTTTTTGTTCACTTTGGTCAAAAACATCAACACAAATTGACCTTTCGAAAGTTTCAAAAGGAATTTATTTTGTGAAGATGATCTCTGAAAATGCTGTTAGGATTGAGAAAATTATTGTTGAATAGTTGCTCGGTTTCATAACACTTTTTTTGAAAGCGTCCGTTTGTTCGGGCGCTTTTTTTATATCTGTAATGAATTACTGGTGAATGAGTAAAATGCTTATCCCTTTCCAAGTGACTCCCTAAAGTCAACAAGAGAAAATAAGGTTGGTTAATTCATGTGACATGGTTTTTATACTAAGGTTAAGGAAGTAGATAAGGTTTTTGATTTACCCATTCTAAAGCAATAGAAATGAATGGCCAGACCTTCCAGGTTTCTCAATCAAGAATCCGGTAAAAATTTATAACAATGAAGGTCTATTAGCAAAAACCTGGAAGGTCTCCACCAATGACAAATATTTGTAAAGTATTGTGTTGAAAACAAAAAAGCCGGTCACTTAAGTGCCGGCTTTTTTGCTGATCGATTCAAATATTGTCGCTATCGCTGCAACACTATTTTTTTGATCATATTTATTCCATCACCCTTGATGTTAAGGAAATAAATTCCTTCGGGGTAGGATTGAAGATCAACTGTTTTATCCATACTTTGATTTGTATAAACATTAGCTTCACGGTAAACTACAGTTCCATGCATGTTGAAGATTTCCAAATCAACCGGGCTGTCGGTTTTGGTTTTAATCTCGATGACAAACCTGCCATTGGATGGATTTGGTGATACATTTATGGACCAGGCTTCGCTGAGCTCAGTTGTACCGGTACAGTCGTCAAAGGTGATCATGATTGTATCATTGTTTGTACAAGTTTCTGCATCAATTACTTCTACCCAAATTTCGACGGAGCCAATTCCAGTTCCCGTGGAATCAACCTCAATAGTTTGGGTCGTTTCACCAGTTGACCACATATAGCTAGCTCCAGGGTTTCCGGCGTCCAGGATAACTACTTCATTGGCACATATCGAAAAGTCTTCACCCAAATCAACTGTTGGCAGTTCATTCATTGATACCATCAAAGCATCCGACATTTCACCATCGCCGCAATCGTTAATGCCACCAACCATAATATCTGCTATTCCTGTAAAGTCTTCGTCCCAGGTAACTGTTGCAGTCATTCCGTTGCTGGCAATTGTTCCGGCTGCCATTGGCTCAAGTGTCCATTGGTATGTTGCCGATCCGGTTGATCCGTCAGTACTATAAACAGTTTGATATTCTCCCCAGCATAAAGATTCTTCACCCATTGGCATATCAGGTGTTTCGGGCAACTGGTTAACAACTACAGAAGTTTGCCCCGAAATGGAATTCTCACCATCATTCACCTCAACAAAGTAGCTTGTATTTTCCTCGGGGTTAACAATGGGGTCAGGATCAGTTGAAGTAAAACCGGCAGGGTTTGACGTCCAATCGTAGGTGTAAATTCCTGCACCTCCTGTAGGTACTCCCAAAGGAATGGTAATTTCAGCAGTATGAATACCTGACTCCTCGAGAAGTAGATCTTCAAGCAACAATTCATATCCATCGGGACTACAACCGTTATCCACATTATCTATATCTGCCATTGCGAAATCAAAAATACCATCGCCTTGCGTGCAAATTGCAGTTGGTATGCAGTAGTCTTTACCACCACCATCCAAAGGTTCGGTTGAAGCTGAAATTTCGTAAACCAGGTCAAGCTCTCCAACATTTTCAACTATAATAAAGCGGCTGGAGATGGTGTTGGGCAGAATGTTCTCAACGATTTCTTCGGGATCAACAGCAACATGTCCGTCGCCCCATTGAACTATAGCTTCGGGGCCAAATGATTCGCCATCATCGTGAATAGCGGTAACGAGGTAAGTATAAACCCCGTAGTTAGGGAGATTATCGGTATAAGTCAAATCTGTTGTTGTCCCAATCTCAAAATCATTGCGATAAATTTTAAAATATTGAAATCCTGCTATTGCTTCAAATTGCCAGTTAAGTGTAACTTCTCCCGTTTCGAAAACAAGGTCAGCAGTAAGATCCATCGAAGCCTGTAGTGGGTTTAGCTCGTAAGGAGAAGTGTAGGTCATTACAACACCATCACGGTTATCGCACCAAACCGGATAAACTTTTCCGCTGTGCGCTGATATGCCCAAATAGTCACCCATATAATCACCGGCAAGGCCGGGAATTGGTGAAGGTGTGAAATCAGTATCGCTCACCCTGAAATCTTCCCAGGTTTCGCCACCATCAATTGAGTTGGCGCAAAAAACTTCACACTTGTTTCCGCCAACATTGCGATCGTCATAAAAAATAACGCTGAGTACCCCATTGCTTGGGTCACAGGTTATCCACGGGAAATAATGTGTATGTCCCTCACCCATGACATCCTGGTTTACCCTGATCGGATCGCTCCATGTTTCGCCTTCATCTTCAGATTTTATTAAATATATATCCCTGTCATTACTTGAATTAATCCCAGGAACACCTTTGTTTGTCCATACAACGTAAATATTTCCACTCCAGGGGCCATCACTGCGATCCACTGCCATTGCCGGAAATGAATTAACCCTCTGGTTTTTTGGGAAAGAGGTATTTCTGATACCTTTTATATCATCGATAGCTCTTGTGGCAGGCTGAAATGTCATACCACCATTATACGAGCGGGCAAAACCAATTGCTTTCTCATCCTGTGGCCAGCTATCATAGATTGCCCACACTGCATAAACTTCGCCATTTGGCCCTGTTTGCAGGTTTACGCCCTGGTTATGGCCACCTGCATTTACTGCACTGCTAATATTTATCGGGCTGCTGTACGATTCTCCATCATTGATGGAACGGACAAATTCAATTTCATTGTTATTGTTTCCGGCAAAAGCTACCCATGCATTGTAAACATTTCCCTCGTACGGACTTGCCGTGCTGTTGTCGATGGTGAGGTGGTTTTTGTCGAGACTTGCTGAATTCGAGGCAGTTTTCTGTGTCCATGTCGTGCCATTGTCAGAATAGGATACACCCATACCACCCGTGGCACTTATATAACCAACGTATTGTCTGCCACTTAGGCCAATACCTGTAGCGGGGTCGCCTGAGTTTTGGCCACCGGCATCCTGGATCTGTCCGTCCCAGGTTTGTCCAAAATCCAATGAAAAGAAAGCATTTGCCCCAAACAAAGTACTGGTTGGATTGGTAGTGGAGTTGTTGGATTGCAAAACATGATCGGGATTGTTGGGATCCACAATAATCGAATTTTCACTCTGGGTTGAACTTTCATCTGTTACCGGAACATCAGGAGAATCATCCCTAACGACTTTTAAAGCGTTGATCCTGCTGGATTTTGGGATACCCAAAAGAACGTCAACCTTTGGTGCAACAGGTGCAAGCCCTAATTCGGCAACCTTACGCCAGTAACTCATGTTATCAATACGTGTATCGAGGACTTCATAGGGTTTGTATTCCCCATCGATGTAACCGTTTTGGGTGTTGTTGGTTCTTTGGGTAGATGATTGATTTTGCGCAAAAGCCCCGGTAATTACCGTGAACAGCATTACAACCAATGCAAATCTTGGAATGATGTTTTTAATAAATTTCATAATAAGTAAAACGTTGGTTAATTAAGTTGATTTTTTACTCGTTTTGAGTAAAAATCATTGTTGATGCAAAACAAACACCTTTAATTAGGCTGGCAAAATCTAAAGGCTTACAAAAGGTTTACCGGATAAGATAACTTCATTACAAATGCCTTACCGGGGTCTTACATTAGCAATACAGGTGAAGTTAAGTTGTTGAATTTTAATGCAAGGTAGTGGATTCTCCCTATGTTAAAAATTTCCTTTGTTAGCTGGCATTTATTTGGCTGATAAACTCCAACAGAAAGGTAGGATTACAATTATTGAGTTTAAAACAGGTGTCTGTTTTTAACGAAAACAGACAAAACAGGTACCTGTTTTTGTCAATTAATGGGTAAAATCGGTACCTCATTAAAAAGTTCAGCGAGCTGGTTGAATAAATTTCTTGAGGACAGTCACCCGGTGAATAACTACTGGCAATATATTAAAACTATGCGGCTCTACTTTAACAGGATTTACCGGGTGACTACCAAAGCAAAAAAAGCCGGAGGATATCTCCCCGGCTTTTCAATTATTTTGCTTAATCCAATTGGTATTATTTGTCGATTAGGTGGTATTGAATGGATCAGCTTATCGTGATGCGAATTCTACTTCATCAATACCAATTTTTGCATGGCACTGAAGCCCTCCGCTGTTACCCTCACGTGATAGATGCCGCAGGTGAGCAAACGTCCGGATTCGTCACGACCATCAAACAACATGCTGTGGGATCCGGCCTCCAGTTGACCGTCGACCAGTGTCCGTACCAGGCGACCGTTTGCATCGAAGATCGCCACCTGCACCCTGCCGGAGCCAGGCGTCTCGTAGGAAATCGTCGTTGAAGAATTGAAGGGATTTGGCCTTGGCTCGTTCATGACGATGCGCGCACCGACACCTGGCGCCTCCACCGGGTCGATCGCTGTGACCTGTGAGTACATGATCGTGGTGAAGTCGTTGCTGTCGTCGCCCCAGGAGTGGGCTGCTACAAACACATTTAAGTCTTCATCTACCTCGATCGCGTGGGGATAGTCTGATTGCGACTCATAGTCCGTTCCAGCATAGATCTGAGTCCAAAGCAGTTCGCCATCAGGTGAGTAGCCCAAAGTAATGATGTCTTCCCAGTAGGTGTAGTTATAGCCGAAGCCGGTAACGTAAATGTTACCATCCGCATCAACAGCCACATCGTCGCCACTGGTGTGCGCATACCCGGCTTTCTCGAGCTGCTGCCACAGCTTGGTGCCGTCAGGAGCATAGCGTATGGTGACGATGCTGATGTTGGAGGGCTCGTCCCAGCTCTGGCCACAAATCACTACGCCGCCGTCGGGCATAAGGGCTATACCGCCCTCGTAACAGGCATAATCATGGGTGCCGGTGTAGTTATCTTCCCAAAGGATGTTGCCGTTGGGATCGTACTTGGCCGTCCAAATGTGATTGCCCTGGCTCGGCGGGGATATCTCCCCGAGAACATAGATGTTGCCCGACCCGTCGATCTCTATCTCCTGCCACCAGTCATGGGTCGAAAAGCCCACGTGTACGTCCTCCCAGAGTAGGTCGCCGGTGGGGCTGTACTTTACAAGATAAGGGTTGGGTTCGGCCCAACCGGCCACGATCGCGTTGCCGTCCGGATCGATGGCCAGTTTGTATCCGGCGTTAGAATGGGTGCCCCAACCGTAGCACGTGCGATCCCACAGCAGGTTGCCATCGGAATCGTACTTGAGCAGGAGCAGGTCAACGTCGTCTCGCTCATCGTTATCCGAGGAGCCGGCGATGTAGATGTTTCCCGACGCATCGAAGGCCATGTCCTTCGGTTTGTCCGGATTGCCAGCAGGATTGCTATAGCTCACCTGCCACAGAAGGTCGCCGTCCGGGCTGTACTTAAACGTCCACACATCGATGATATAATTCTCGGCGTTGTAGCCGGTTACGTAAACGTTGCCGTCCGCGTCCACCAGCATCGCCTCTGCCTGTCCGGGGCCCTCCTCAAATTTACGGACCCAAAGCTCCTGCCCGGCATAGTCGTACTTCACAGTAGCCCAATCCAGGGAACCAAAACTGTCCTCATATCCGGTTACATAGACATAACCGTCACGTATCACCATATCTCTTACATAGTCATTGGAGCTGATTTCAAGAATCTCCGGTCCGTCGTGACGAGCCACCCAGGCCTCATAGTACTGGGCGTTGGCCACTGGTATTGTAAGGCAAAGGGCCATGAGCACAAGGGCAAGGGTTTGCATTGTTCTTGTAATCTTTTTTTTCATAATAAGTTCCTCCGTTATTTTTTTGTTTAATAAGTTACTCTGTTGATTGTCATCGAATTTAGTAATTATTTATGTATTTATAATACTTCACCTAAAAATTATTCTATAATCCATAAATTACTGAATCACGATTTTCTTGATAATATTTACACCATCGCCATGGAGCTTGAGGTAAAAAATGGCACAAACGTCCGTGCAGGCAGGTAGGCATTTACCATTGTTGAGCATATTTTTAATAGACACTAATGAAACTAAACCACTAATCCTTAAGGCAACGGACACTACGACCTGCTGTTTTATAATCGTACCACTCGCCAAAACTCCCAAGGTCGTAAAATATGCTGCGTCCCCAGGAGAACCAGAAATCATACTCCTCAGTAGACCACCAGGCACCGTAAACGCCGACTGCATCGAATTGCCCCAGGCCGAGACGCAAACCGGCAGGAAGGAGTGAGAAACCATAGTCGTCTGTGCCAAAAATTGAATTAGCCGTATTTTCCCACCGGGGGTGGTCTAAAGTGTTGCACTCACCACCCAAAGGTGAAGCATCCTGCCTGCACGACCTTAGCTTTT
>Ga0208900_1000397_pt1 | contig 27849 bp, 24 predicted proteins | sample AntAceMetag02UKK_FD_184763 | JGI IMG/M metagenome (GOLD analysis project Ga0208900, IMG submission 184763) | Saline lake microbial communities from Ace Lake, Antarctica - Antarctic Ace Lake Metagenome 02UKK (SPAdes) (version 2) | ecosystem: Environmental > Aquatic > Non-marine Saline and... | reverse complement strand
ACTGTATGAGTATAAATAGTCCAGGGACTTGCTTAATTTAATTATTGTATCAAAAAAATACAATACCACGATTAGACCAATTGTTTTGCCGAGTGCCTTGCCTTTTTCAATCTGAAAAGTACAAATCGCTAAGGCCATTGACCCCATGCTTAAAAAGAAAACAAAGCCGACAAAAGCTGCCTTCCCATAGTCGGCAATATTAATCTGCAAATCAAAATAAAAATTACCTGCAATTGTTCCTAAAAATATTGCGATGAACTGGAGCCCCAAAGCAATGATTAAAAATGTAAAAATGCTTAAAGGAATAATAAACCTTTTAAGGGGTTTGGTTAACAAAATATCAAACGTTTTTAATTCAATTTCGCCTGTAATATACCTTGCCGGTATACTGACCTGCAGAAACGCAAGACTTATAATAATGATTGGATGTGTATATCCAAACGCCAGCATTTGTGTGGCAAACTGCGCTGTCCCGCCCTGTACACCTATAAAAGTTGTGAATGCAGGGGGAAGTCTTTGTATAAAGGAGACCACGATCTTACTGACTCCGGATTCAAAAAATATCCAGGCAAACAAATATTCAAACAGAAAACAAAACAATGTCAAGATGATCAGATTGTATTTTTGATCCGACACTATTTTTTTTAAATGTGAATAATATTTTAGCATGCCGGTGTTTATTATTTTTCGTAGAAGGTCATAAAAGTATCCTCAAGTGAAGGCTCTGGAAAAATAAGGTTCTTTACTTCATATTTTGCAATTTGTTTTAATAATAAATTAATATTCCCTCTTACATTTAAAACGAGTCGATGGTGGTCCTGTTCTATAATAGTCGTATTTTGCAAATCAAAATCGTCCACTAAAAAAGCTTGTGCAAATGTAACTTCAAGCCGCCGGATCATTTTTTCTTTTAACGACGATATGGTTTCGCTGGTAATGAGTTTACCATTTTTCACCAGCCCCACCCGGTCACATATCTTTTCCACCTCTGCAAGATAATGTGACGAAAAAAATATGGTTTTACCCATGGCATTAAATTTTTGAAGATAATCATACAAAACATTTTTATTTATCGGATCAAGCCCTTCAGAGGGCTCGTCCATGATGATAAGTTGCGGGTCATCCTGCAAGGCTTGTATTATTCCTAATTTTTGTTTCATCCCATGGGAATAATATTTTATTTTTTTATTTAAATCTGTATTGTTTAAATGAAACGCATTAATTAATTCGTTTTGCCATTTGGGCTCTTGATTAGAAAATTTATTCATGAAGTTTAAAAAATTATGGCCGGTCAATTCTTCATACAACCTTAATTCACCTGGAACATTACCAATATTATTAAAAATTTTATCATAGTGTTTCTGCACATTTTTATTAAAAATTTTCACACTTCCCAAAGAGGGACGCAGCAAATTTAGCATCAGGCGAATCGTAGTTGATTTTCCAGCCCCATTGGGCCCAAGAAATCCGAAAATTTCACCTTTATGAATCTCAAGGTTTATATCCTCTATTCCAAGGGATTTTCCATAATATTTTGTTAAATGCCTGACTTGAATTATTGGTTCCACTCTCTGTCCCAATACGCTACAACCTTTATTCATTAAAAAAATCTAACTCAACAGCGATCCATGCAAAAGTATCATTTTAATTGCGGTTTGGTAAATCAATAGGTTTTGCCATTTCCGTTTTCTACTATGTCACAATGCGACATAAATTCAAACAACTTGTAAAACCAAATTCTGGAATAACATGATCATTCTCGGCAGCAATCAGAGTAAGCGGTTCTCTTAAGGTGTGCTGGATAACTCTTGCAGCCTGCTCCGTCCTGCCATAAAGACTGGTCTCTGTAATCTCACCGCCGGTTTCACCGTGCCCGATGAAATCAAAACAAAAGTATGAATACTTTTCAGGGATTAAAGAATACTCCTGAATAATTTTTCAATATCTTCTTTTGTCAGCATTGCGGGATTATTCTTCAATCTTTCAAGATTGCAATTCGATAGTTTTGAAATCTGATTTTCCTCAATACCCAATCGGCTTAATTTCATACATAAGCCGATTCGCTCCCAAAATTTTCCGATTTTTACGACACCATCAGATAGATTTTTTGCATTAATCAGTGACAATATTCTCTGAATATCTTTTCGGGCATATTCATAATTTGCCTTCATCACAGGAACCAAGGTGAGTGCAACCGCATGTCCGTGCGGCACATCAAACAAGGATGTCATTTTATATGACAGAGCATGACTGACCGTTGTTTTGGAAATATTAATTGCTTTTCCAGCCCAATAAGCACCCTCAATAACGGCATCTTTTGAAGCGTGATCGTTATTGACAACGGCTTCTTCGAGATTATTCCACACCAATTGAATTGCCTTTTTTGCATATTCTTTGGATTCTGTATTCCCTTGGTTTGCCCACATGGACTCTATCCCCTGGCAAAATGCATCGGCGCCGGTACAAGCGGTTAGGTAGGCCTTCATAGAATAAGTAAACTGAGAATCTACAAACACATATTCGGGTAGAATATATCTGTGTGCAAATGAGTGTTTTTCTCCATTAATATACATCACCGCGAAGTGAGTCGCCTCACTTCCAGAACCTGCAGTAGTTGGGATTGCCGCAAAGGGAAAAGGTTTTTGGTCAAGCCGGTTGGCTCTGATCGTTTTTTCCAGGTTTCCCTGAACCTTAGATAAACTGTTAATCAACTTGGCAATATCAATGGCACTCCCCCCCCCGATGGCGATTGTCAGTTCACAATTTTCTTTATTGAAAAGCGCAATTCCCTTCTCAACATCTTCCAATTTCGTATTTTTTTCAAATTCGGAAAACCGAAAATATGGCATCCCCTTTAACAGCGACTCCATAATTTCCTGAGCACCGGATTTCTCATAAGAGGATTTACCGGTTACCAGAAAGACTTTTTTGCCAGAATACAATTTTAACATCCCGGATAAATTAGAAATACTGCCCTTACCAATGTAAATATTCTCAATCATGATTTCAAAAAATCCATCATATTTTCCATATAAAAATCACCGGTTTATATCGTACCATTACAACTTCTGGTGAATTATATGCTGCTTGATAACCAAACAATGGCTCAGGCCAGTTTTTCAGACAATACTGCGATGTGCTCGGGGGCGATTCCGCAACAACCGCCGATCAAAGTCGCGCCATCTTGAATCCATTGCCGAGCCCAATCCAGATAGGATGATGGGGTCAAATCCGCACGTAATTCATTCAACCCCTCGTTTGCTGTTGCATCCTTGGGTTGCGGCGCAAAAGCGTTGGCATAAGCGCCGATCTCGATGTTTCCGGCACCCAAGGATGCCAACTGATCGAAAGTTATCTTAACGGACTGACTGATGACCTCCGGTTGGCAACAATTAAATAAAATAGCATCTACGTTGGTATCTACCATCGCTTTGACCGCATCGACAACAGATTCGCCTGAACGTAATAACGGTTCATTGTTTAACTGTGAATCTTCCAGGGTGAAAGAAACCCAGAATGGCTTGTTTTGCATGTCCAAACGGTCAATCAATGACTTGATACGGATGGGTTCATCAATTAAACTTTGTGTTTCACAGAGCCATAAGTCTACATGTGTGCGGAGTCCTTCAATCAAAGGGGATGCAAGTTCAACAACTCGATCCGATCGATACAGATCGGCACGGTAGGAACCGAACAACGGGGGAATGGAACCGGCAATACGGACGCCGGTTTGGGTTTCATTGACTGCTGCACGCGCCGTCTTACCAGCGCATGTTGCCAAAGCCTTTCCCTGATCTTTAAATTGTTTTTCGCCGATATGAAAGGGGACCAGGGCGTAACTGTTGGTCTTTATCACCGAGGCGCCACTTGTAATAAAGGCCTTATGGACCTCTTTGACGCTCTCGGGGGCGACCATCATTGCCAATGCTGACCACTCCGGTTGTTTGAACGGCGCACCCCGCTTTTCCAGCTCCCTTCCCATACCACCGTCCAGAATGGTAATTTTATCCACCATTGCCATTCCCGGGTTATTGGTTTTCTATTTCAGAAGAATATTTTCCAAAGCGGGCAGCACCATTGCATTTGGCCCGATGAAAAAGAACCTTTTGTGCCAGACCTTTATTTGCTTTTTCCCCTTTCCAGGCAACAAGGCAGTCTTCCTGCAGCGCCCTGCCGTATGAAAAACTTAATTCCCATGGGAGGTGTTTATCTTTGTTCATAGCATTTAAATGAAGGGTGGCAAGCTTTGAACTCTGCCCGCCGGACAGGAATGCAATTCCCGGTACTGCTGCCGGAACGCTGCGTTTGAATATCTTGATGGTGGATTGGGCCACACTCTTTGGATCGACTTGTTCCGGACAAATATCCCCGGGTGTCACCATGCTGGGTTTTAAGATCATGCCTTCCAGAAAGACCCGCTGAAGGGTCATTTCTTCAAAGACCCTTTCAAGTGTAACTTGGGCAGCACGTTCACAACGCTCAAGGGTGTGGCTGCCGTTCATGAGAATTTCAGGTTCAATGATAGGAACAATCCCTTTGCTTTGACAAATGGCTGCATACCTTGCCAGGGAATGTGCATTCAGCGCAAGACTCAATTGGGACGGCTGATGAGTTCCAATATGGATGACTGCCCGCCACTTGGCAAATCTGGCACCAAGCGCCCTGTATTCGTCAAGACGTTCTGCCAGGCCATCCAGACCTTGTGTCACTGTTTCATCCATGGTATTGGGAATCGGTGTCAGTCCTTTGTCCACTTTTATGCCGGGGATAATACCTTTGTCAGATAAAATTTTTGAAAAAAGCGTGCCGTTTACAGCAGATTGCCTCAAGGTTTCATCAAACAAGATTATCCCACTGATATGGTCTTCTAATCCATGGGTGGTAAATAGCATTTCCCGGTAGAATCGCCGATTCTCTTCTGTGGATTCAACATTGATCGTATCAAATCGTTTCTTTATTGTTGGATTGCTTTCATCTGCAGCCAGGATGCCTTTGCCCGGAGCAACCATGGCTCTGGCAGTCGCTTCCAGTTCTTTAAGGATGGTGTCGTTTACGTGGATTGTTGTCGTCATATTATTGAATCTCCCTTTTTTATCTGTGAAGGGTTTTATCTGGCTTGAAAATGAAGCCAGAAATTATGCCTGATTTAATAAGGATAAGATGTTATTTAAAATTAGCAAGGATGGTAAACCTCCCGTCAGCATGTTTTTATTTGAATAAAAAATGTGGATTGAAATACAGATTTTACTGATTTTATAGAAGAGAAACAATCTCATTGGGCTTAAGAGGACATATGATGCAGCCATCCGGGGACACACTCCACAGGTATCGGCAAAAATTCACGGCGGTCTGCTACAATGTTTTGTTCGGTGCTTATCCGTTTTATTTGTACTTATCTAAATACCAAGGCAAGGTAAAATTTAAAAGATTCTGTCTTTGAAATCTTATGTATTTTGGCTCCACTACAGCATCAGTTGCGGGTCCGGCTTTATTGTGATGGAGAACCAAGAGAGGATTGTCCTTATTGTGGTGAAAAAGAAAAGGACTGAACTATACCTCCCAGGGCTCGCCGGACGGGGTGTTATTATTTCATTGTCAGGTAGAGCGGACCTGGTTTTAGGATACCAGCCAGCTGATCGGTTGTGGCTGTAAGGCCTTTGACTTCATCATAGCCTTTGGTGAGCAGATAGACATAGGCCATGGCTGCTCGGAATACAGAAGCACAAAAGGGAACGATGAATTTATCTTTGGGGACTTCATTCAGCCGGTCGGGAAGTTCATTCAAAGGGATATGTTTGGCAAAGGGAAAGCATACCTGGCTGACCTCTTCATCGGTACGAATATCCAGAAAGATAAAATGATCGTTGGACAGAACGCGCTGGGCCTCCTCCAGGCTCATGCCGTATTCACCGGTGCCAAAAAAATTAAAATCCATTTCTTTGAGTATATCATCAAAAGATTCCATTAAAACGTATTCTCCTTTTTCAATAAATAAGGTGGTAATCAACTTATGTCAAAAAAATGAGATATTAAGGGTCCTTGAAAAGTCAAATTGAATAATTTTTCACACCTTACCGTTATATTCAGAACAGGTGTTCATCCTAATTATAATCATGTGAAAAACAGCATTTTCACTTTTTATGAGCCTGTTAATAACATCATGCTCAAAACGGAATTAACTCTATCCAAATCCGGATGAATTTGTCAATAAATGTTTTAATAATTCTGATTATAATGCTAATTTTACGATTGCTCGTTATTTTTATCTTTAGATATCCATTGTTGCTTCAGTCAATTGGCTTTGTCCGACTTCTGTGAGGTGTACATCATTCATTGTTAATTCACCGCATTTTGGACAAACCAGTTTTTTTGTTAATTCTTCTTGTAAAGAGAAATGCTTAATCCGTTAAAAAGTTTTCTTTCGGATTTAATAAATTCGAATTTTTCCGGTTTTAGCAGGCTCGATAACCCATTGTTCTTTATATAGCTTCTAAAATTCCTGTAATGCTCTTTGCCTGCCATCCTTTCTATTAAAACAATACCCAGCTTGCCAGGCAGCATTGTCCTTTCATCGAAAACAAAATCAACTATTAGCAGTAATCCGTTTTTTTTCATAATTCTATGTGCTTCGTTCACCATAGTTTCCTGCGTATTTCTATCTTTTTCATGTATAGCTAAGCTGATAATTAATACATTGAACGATCCGGTCTTAAGGCCTGTTTTAGTGGCATCTTCAGCATATATCTTAATCGGACAATTGCCTTTCCTGACGATCTTCAGCATAGAATCCGATAAATCCAGACAATGCAAATTTCTAAACCCATTTTTTGAAAGAAACTTCAGCTGGTCTCCTGTCCCGCAGCACAGGTCCAGGATGGGTTTGTCCTTATATTTTAAAAGCTCGTTCATAACAGCTATCCTTATCTGTTTAAGAGCCAGGTAAAGCAGAGGGTCATATATTTTTGCAATGAAGTCAGAATAATTATCCATATAATATTTTATTTCTCCGAACTATTTCGAACCGAACCCCTTATCGTCCGCTCTCCAAAAAGAGTGCAAAGTTCACCACGGCCTGCCAAGCAGGTCATATATCAATGTTAAGTTCATATCCGAACCTTATCCTCCCTGACCTGAGAGAATAAGGCCATTATTGATCCGGACCGTATGGATACTAAATGATACCCGCGTAAGTCTCTTTGCGGAAGCACACTTTTTCGGTGGTCTCCCCCCAGCGTTTTCTTTGTTCAAGACGCCGGATTAACATATCTCCGTTTTTAACCACCCGACCTCCCACCACGTCCACGCCACGGGCAAACAGCGGGTCCGGAAAATATCCTACCGTGGGGCCGACCACTGAAATCAGCGCATTCTGGGAACAATGGGTCAGAATGTCGTCCAGAGAATTGTTTAAAATCGTCGTACCGGTGCACAGGACCTTGTTACAGGTCTGGAGTTCGGCGGGTTCCAGCGTTATCTGCAGGTCAGGAAAATTTTTAATCAAATCTGCTTTTTCCTCGACAACGACCAGTTGGGCACCGGTTTTTTGAATGGTTTTAATCAGCGGGTGGAACAAACCGACCATGCCAACCCGGTCATTTTTTGAGATGGACAGCAATCCCAGGGAATCGGTGGTGGTATCCACCTCGAAACACGTCATCCGCATTACCTGCTGGCAAATCGCGTTGATGGCGGCCAGGCTGGTCATCTGCCTGATCTGATCGGTAGTCCCGAATTCAAGCGCATATTCTATTGGATTTTTGCCGATAAAATTTTCAGGCAGCAATTTCGTGTAGGCCTGTTCTTTGCTGTCAGGCAAAAGCATATAGCTGAGGCCTGCGGCTCCGCCTTCTAAGCTGATCGCCATAAACTCGGCATCTTTGGGCTGCCCGCCTTTATAAAAGGGCGGAAAGAAGACTTTCTCGATGGGTGGTATGGTAAATTGAGCTGTCAGGTGTGTAACAATTTTTCGAAATTCATCTTTAAGGTGCATGTTAAATATCCAATCGTTTCTATTGTGGTTTGATATTCCTGCCTCATGTCCATTTACAAATAACTCAGAGCTTGCGCCAATTTTTAGCGTCTGTTAACGGAGCAATATCCTTGGACCTGTGCATCTTGATCCCGTTGATTTCTAATCAAAGCTTTTGTCCGATGCAAAAGCCATGTTAGCGCAAAGCTTTAAATTATTTACTGCTATTGCAACACTTCTTATACTTCTTGCCGCTGCCACAAGGATAAGGATCGTTTCGACCAATTTTTTCTGACCGGATTAACTGCGGTGGATTCAATAATTTTTCTAAATCCGATATGTCTTCTGGCTTGTCAGGCTCGTAGCCAATAACATAGTGCCAACTGTTCTCCTTACATTTTTCAGCAACGTATTTTGCCTTCTCATCAGTATGAACTCGGACGACGGCTCATTGGAAATAGTCAACTCCTTTATATTTCAACCGTATTCTGTACTTTTTCCTCATCTTCATAAGAAACCAGCGACCTCATTTTTTCCGGAGTATATGGTGCATTTTTATTTATGGGAATTTGCCAGGCCGGCAACACCCAATCTGAATCAGCCATAAATTCATCAAAAGACACCCATTCAATATTATGCGGTGTATCATCCCAGAATTCTTTCCACATATCATGCCATGGTTTCAAATATCCGCCAATCCACGTATGTGAAACAGGTGTTATTTTATGGTGAATACCATATCTTATTTTTTCTTTGTCTGTTAAGGGTTCAAGCGCTCTATCCAATTCAGCCCTCATGTCCTGAGGTGTTCCTGCTCTTTCAAAAAAAGAATAATCACAAAGACTGCCATATTTAAAAGTTGCTATGGGAATATTGGAAACAGATAAAATTTTTGTATGATACCCTTCCGGTTGATATACTGTTGCCTTGGTGTCTGTTGTGCCGCGAGAAGTAATATAAGGAATGCCTAATTCTTCAGCAACTCTAAGCGTTGTCATATCTGAGGCCATGTAGCGGGAAGATATAATTCTAACGGGAATACCTGTACAAGCTTCTATATTGGTCACCATCTCACTAATTCTTTTCTTTTGAACCTCATAAGAAATATCCCAAAAAGGCGCTTCAACATTTGTCCCGACTATTTCCACCCCTTTTTTAAGGACCGCCTTTATTTTGTCACAATTATCCTTAACAAATTCAGGTGTAACCATTAAAAGTCCATTAATATTTCTTTTTTCCATTTCATTAGTAAAATTCTGTAAACCCACCATATCTTTAAATTCAATCAGAATCATAATGCCTTTGGCTTTTTGCTTTTCTTGCATCAATTTAGTTCCCGCCTTGTTTTTAAATAATCTATAATGGTTCGCTTATTACTATTGAATCCGGGTGCAATATATGTTGAGGGAAAGGTTTAACTTTCTGCCATTCAGTTGAGGCTTGTTCTGCTGTCCATAAATCAAAATTCTTTTGTAAATTTAACCAAAAATATGGAAAAGTATCAAAAGCTCAAGATAATCGTAAAACCATATCCCCCTATCTCTTTTGTTTATACTTTTTATCCATAATAATAAAGCATCCTGCCTTTTTTTAATAATCGACAGGATGCTTTATAGAATAATATTCTGCTTAAAATAACCTATCCCTTGATGTCCGGTTGATACATTAATTTTTTATCCATTTTATAGGTCCATGGAAGCCCTTCCAGTTTCCATCCACCGGCCCAGCGTTTGCCATTGTAGATGCTGGCTTTATTTTTATTCTTTCCGCCTTCAAAACCGCCCATCATGTTGAACACCTTATTTTCATCAAAACCGGCTTTGATGGTTTCATTGCAGGCAGTACAGCTGCGGTTGCCGCTGCGGCATAAAACAATCAGCGTATCTGTTTTAGGATTAAAACGGCTTAAAAGGTCTTTACCAAAATTTGAATTACTGACTTCTGTATAGCCTTTTTTACCGACCTTAGTGGTCAAAAACCGTAAGGGAATATTATAAGCATTATCTATATGACCTACATATTGATATTCGGCCCGGGTGCGGCAGTCCACTATAAACGTATGGTCTGGATCTTTTTGAACCATTTTATACGCTTTTCCAGGGGTTATATTTTCGCCCAGATGATCTTTGTTTGACTTGTAGGTGTATCCGCCTGCATAAACCGACGAAACCATAAATAAAAAAGCGATTATTGATAAAATACCTTTTTTCATACCTTGTCTCCTTTATTTTATTATCAGCCGATTTTCATTGTACGGCTGTAAAGTTTATTCCTTTATCCTTTTTGGTATCCTGTTTAATGGTACAATTACATTTTCATTGGCCATCTTTTCATTTTCGATCAAATCCTTTTCCTGTAAAAAAAGTTTTGGATTATTGTGACAATTATTACAGGTTTTGTTCTGTTTTGTTTCCCGTTGAATATTGTGCGGTGTATCAGGCTTCCAGGTTGGAACAGTATCAAAATCAGTTAATGCATGGGCAGCATAAAAGCCGAATGTATCCTTAACAATAGGGGCATGTCTGAGCACAGTGTATTCATATGGACGTTCCAGGGTCTTGTATGGATTCAAACCGATTTTAAAGTCGGTTTTTGTCTGATCACACTTGAAATAGGGCAGTCCTTTTTTATCAGTCCCCACATGGCATGAAAAACAATTTTTAACAGCCTGAGCGTGACAGACCTGGCAGGCCAGTTTCTGTCCATGACTGGCATGGGCTTTGTTTTTAGAATTTTTGGAAAGAATATCCTCATGGCACTGACTGCAATCAGGCCTTTCCGGCAATGCATAACGATTTTTGACATTTGTACCGTCAGCATGAAATTCAATTGCCTTATGGCAATCCATACAGCTCATCTCCTCATCTTCATAATGTAAATCAGCAGGAAAGTCCTCATTTGCACCTGTAAATTCACCATAAACCCTTCCACCGTGGCAGGAAGCACAAGTGGTATCCATGGGAGGTGTCTTTTTAAAGTGGTGTTTGGCCAAAAAGCCTCCTTTCACATAATCAGGTCGGCTGACATGACACTGACCACAGCTGGAATGGCATGTACTGCAATGTTTTTCCATGGATTTTTTCAGCACCTTCTGCACAGTGGGATTTTTTTTGTCTGATCTTGCCAGAACAGTGTCAAACATGGGTTTGAGTGTATAATGAAGACTTTTTGTGGCAGATTCAACAATTTCAGAATGACAATCTCCACAGACCTGGCCTGCAGAAAGAAAGGTTGGATCCTTTACAACATTATCATGGGCTGTCTGCCAGTTACTGTCCTTTGGATCTCCTTTATGGCATTCTTCACAGGCTATTTCACCATGCGGGCTCTCTAAAAAAGAGGGTTCCACATAAATTTTTTGATACAACTCCAACGGAGCCAGAGGGCCGCCTCATCCCTCACCACTTGTCTGGTCAGAGGCCTGAACCGTTGGTTTTATTTTTTCAACTTCCCAGCAGAGTCTGATTAATTGTTTCAAGTTGGTATGGCAGTTAATGCACTGGCTTTTGTTTTCCATGGTCTGTCCTGCCAATACAGGACCACTAAAGAAAAAAAGGCACACTACGCAAATCAGCCAGTGCCGTAAGCAATTCGATAATAACAAAGGTGGTCTCCTTGATTATTATAAAAATAATTTTCAGCTTTTCTGCTGTTTTAACGGACATTCCGCACATTCAAAAAAGAGTTTTTGAAATTGATTAATTTGCAAGAAAAAACAAATTAGTAAAAAAAGTAAACAATTGTTTAAAAATAGTCAATACTAATCTGGTTTTTATCAAAAATAAAAAAAGGACCAGATTATGCGAGCAATGGATACCAAGATTAAGCCAGTGGATGTTCTACCAATAGTTAAGCATTACATAACTGAACTCAGGTGCTACTGAATACATCAAGCCTATCTCCTTCAGGAGTATCTCTTTGAGCAAACATTAATTTTTCAATTTCTTCCAAAGCCTCATGATAATCATTAAAAAGAAGCAGACCCTTGCTGTCCGGTTCACCCTTTCGTTGGGACTCGTGACATTTTTGTTTGTTTATTGCTAAACCTTTGAAGTTCATTTACCAGTGTGGTGTATGACCACTTCCTTCCGGTTCTTGTTTTAAAATCACGTTCATTCAAAAGGCTTACAATACCCTTCTTGGGAACTCCTTGATCTAAACAATCTCTTACAACAGTCATTGCTTTTTCAAATTGCTCCTTATAAACATCTTTGATGGATAATTTAGAAGCTGTCAATCCGTTGCATATTTTCCAATCAACTACCGGTTCAAAAGATTGAACAAACTCTGGCTTTCTTCTTTCCTTAATTACATGCTCAATTTCTTTGTACACTGGGCATGTGGAATCACAGTGCGCCTTGAAAGGATTTCCCTCACGTTTGCACTCGAATTTAATCTCAGAATTGTAAATGTACTTGATATTACTTTTCGTACTATGCCGTATTCTGGAATTCGAACTTGAGGATAAAACAGATAGTACATTGGTACAATAGTCAATCATCCATTCCAGACATTTATCTGCATCCATCCCAATATACTTACACCAAGATGCCATGTACTGAGTTATCTCCTGACGTGAAGGAGGGTAATTCCCCTCAGGGAGTCGTTCCAACTTGAAACCATTTACTACTAAGTCTTTGATGCATGGAAACAAATATTTTTTCTTCTCTTCGTCCAAATTTTCTTTTAGTGTATTCAAATGCATGGTAGTCATAATTTAAAAACTTTGCTCCTGGTATTTCCTGTTAGGCCCTATTCTTCCATTTTTCCCCGGCAGATTTTATTTCTTCCTGTTTCCTTGGCTTTGTAAAGGGCCTTGTCAGCAACTTCTATGATTGATTCCAAACTCATTTTCACATCAGGTTGAATGCTGATAAGGCCGTAGCTTAAGGTGATATAGGTGGATACTCCGGAGTTTTTATGAGGTATTTCAAGGGTTTGAATGGCATGTTTGATCTGATCGGCCACCTTATAGGCCTCTGCTTCATCGGCATAGGGTAAAACCGCCACGAACTCTTCCCCGCCGTAGCGGGCAACAAAATCTCCTGCTCTTCTCAGGGTGGTCTCTATCATCAGGGCGACCTGTTTTAATGTATTGTCTCCCTTTCCATGCCCATAGGTGTCATTATATCTTTTGAAAAAATCGATATCCATAAAAAGAAGGGATATAGATTTGGAAGAACGGCGGGCCCTGAGTACTTCATTTTCAAAAACCTGATCAAACCGTCTTCTGTTGGGTATTTCGGTAAGGGCATCAATAAAGGCGAACTCTTCCAATAGCTTTTGTTTTCTCTGGTAGGCAAGGTGAAAGTTGACCCGGGCCAACACCATGGGCGGATGAAACGGTTTGGTGATATAATCCACGGCACCCGCCTCAAATCCTTTGGTGGCATCCATTATCTCGGAGACAGCCGTTACGAAAAGAACGGGGATATGACGGGTGGCAGGGTCATCTTTGAGGGCGGCACAAAATTGGTAACCATCCATCTCCGGCATGAGAATGTCTGAAAGAATAATATCCGGCGGATGACCAGATTTTGCAATTTTAAGCGCTCTTTCTCCCGATATTGCAGGGACCACCCGGAATTGATTTTCAAATAGATTCACTAAAAGTTCGATATTCTGCCGGTTATCATCCACAATGAGGATTTTGGGCAAGGATTTTCTTTGGTTTTGCATTAAGCATGATCTCCTGGTGTTAAAGCATCTATCATGATTTGAATCTGTTTCTCTGCTTCGTCAAGGGCAAAGTCAGACAGATAGGATTTTAAACGTTCAAAGGCTTGGCTTCCCACATAATGTTTAAAGCTGTGGGTATGTTTATTGATATGGTGATTCACCAGACTAAGATCATCAAATAGTTCCTGTTCAACGTTTTTTAAGATGCCGATAAATGCTTTAGCATCAAGGATAAGCGGATTTTCTGGCAGCTCTGGCGGAAAAGATAGGTCTGTTATTCTCTCTTGATCGGTATTTTCAAGAAAGTCAGCAAGCCCTGCCATCACTTTTTGGGTTTCCCGGGCAAATGCCTGATACTCTTTATCTGAATAATCGGTTAAGGATTCCAAAACCGCTGCTCTATCGGACAGACCCTGGATGCCAAGGTTTGCGGCCACCCCTTTTATGGAATGAAAATACCTTTTGAGGTCATCAAATTTATTGTCTGCCCTCAGGGTTTCAACCGTCTCAAGGACATCGGAGAAATCTTTATAAAAACTGTTAAGCAGTTTTTCATAGAGCCGGGCATTCTGATTGGATCTAAAAAGACCTACACCAAGATCGATACCGTCAATATCGGTAACGGGGAAATCCGATTCTTCTTTGGGTGAGCCGGTCTTTTTGGAGACGGTCATTGGAAGTGGTTTAAGGTATGTGGCAAGTGTTTTGAAAAGAAAGGCCGGGTCAATGGGTTTGGTAATATAATCGTTCATTCCGGCGTTTATCCCTTTATCCCTGTCTCCCTTTAATGCATGGGCGGTCATGGCAATGATGGGGAGGGCGTCAAATTTTCCCTGGGACCGAAGGATGCGGGTCGCCTCAAGACCATCCATTAAAGGCATCTGAATATCCATCAACACAAGGTCAAAGGGGTCTTGCTCCAGGCGATCAATGGCCTCACTCCCATTTTTAGCACAATGGACGACTAATCCTGCCTGGGTGAGCCACTCCTGGGCAATTTCCCGATTTATTTCATTATCCTCCACCAGCAGGATGGTTCCGTTCATCTGGGGGATAACAGTGCTGAGGTTGGTATTGACAAAAGGGTTTCTCTCCAAAAATCCTTTCGCCGGGAGATTCCGACCATATATCTCCATTATGGAGTCAAATAAAAGAGACGGATTGATGGGTTTGTGAAGGAACGCATCCAGAAAAGATCGATCTGTTTCATGAATAAGATCCTCTCTTCCATAGGATGAGACCATGCAAATGATGGGCAGCTGATCAATATTTATATCTCTTTTGATCCTTTTTGCCGTTTCTATTCCGTTCAGGCCGGGCATTTTCCAGTCAAGGATAATAAGATCATAGGTTTGGTTTGTCGTTTCCAGAAGAAAAAGGGCCTGCTCCCCTGAATCAGCCGTTTCCACAGTCATGCCAAAGGATTCAATTATTTCACTGATAATCTGCCGTGCAGTTTGATTATCATCCACCACGAGCACCTTTAATCCCTGGATATCCTTCGGTGGAAGGATGGTCAGCTGGCTTTCCATTGGCTGGGATTTAAAGCAAACCCTAAACGAAAATGTACTGCCAAAACCCAGTTGGCTTTCAACCGATATGGTTCCGCCCATTATTTCCACCAATTGTTTTGTGATGGTAAGGCCGAGTCCTGTTCCCCCATATCGGCGTGTAACGGATTCGTCTTCCTGGGTAAAAGAATCAAAAATATGGTCCACTCGGGAGGGTTCAATTCCCGTTCCCGTATCCTTGACAGAAAAATCTAAAACAGGAGAGTCATCTTTTTTCGTGGACCCAAGGCCGATTTTGATGACGATCTCACCTTTTGAAGTAAATTTCAGGGCATTACCCGTAAGATTAATAAGGATTTGACCCAGGCGTGCCGGATCGCCGATCAAGGCGTTGGGTATTCCCTTTTCTATTGCAACAAGAAGCTCGATATCTTTCTCACTTGCCTTGTGGCTGAACATTTCAGTAAGGTTTTCTATCACCGCGTAAAGGGAAAAGGGAATCTCTTCCAGTTCAAGGTGACCGGCTTCTATTTTTGAAAAATCAAGGATATCATTGATAAGGGCAAGAAGCGCCTGGGAGGAGGATTTCATCTTGCACAAATACTGTGTTTGTTTCTCCGACAACTCTGTTCTTCCGAGAAGATCTCCCAAACCGATGACCGCATTCAGTGGGGTTCTTATCTCATGGCTCATATTGGCCAGAAATTCACTTTTTGCCATGGATGAAGCCTGGGCTTCCAGGCGGTCTTTCTCCGCTTTTTCGGCTTCTATACGTTCTGATATGTCAACGATCATTCCTTCGAAAAGGTTTTCACCTGAAAGATAGTGGGTGTTCATTTCCGCCCAAAAAAAGGTGTTGTCCTTTCGGCGAACCTGGAAGCGAAATCGGGTCACCTGTTTGTTTGTCTCCATCAGCGCTATAAATCGTTTTCTATCCTCCTTAACTGCATATAAGTCTGATCCCAGATTCTGTATTGTTTCAATCATATCCCGTTCCGAGTCATAGCCTGCCATGGTAACCAGGGATTTATTGACGGTGATGAGTCTGCCGTCAGGACTGGATTGAAAAATACCTTCCAGGGCGTTGTCAAAAATCCCTCTGTATTTTGTGATCAGGGCTTCCATTTTTTCATGATTGTCCTGAAGATGCTGGGCCATTTTATTAAGGGAGTTGGTAAGATCGCCCAGCTCATCTTTTCGTTTAATCCGAACCCGTTGTTCAAAATCACCTCTCCCTATCTTTTCAGCGGCCCGGGTCATCAAAATGATGGGATTTGCAAGGGTCTTGCCGATAAAAAAGCCCAAAAGAAGAATAAACGGCAGAGAGATAAGAAAAATTAAAAACGACTGGATCAACAGTTTGTCAGTGTATTGGGCAATGGTTTCAGCAGAAATATCCATACCAAGGATAATGGAATATTTGCCGCCCTTTAATGGGACATATCCTGACATCCAATCACCCCATTGATCGGTATATATCTTTTTTTCTACGCTGGGCCCTGACATCTTGTAAAAATATTTTTTAAGTACAGGGCCGGGTGACTCATACACCTGACCCATTTTTGCGGCTGTTAGGGGATTCACGTCGGCATCCACCAGAAAAACAATTTCCCCCTTGTCATTACCCGTCATGGTGTACACATAATAAACATCGTCTATCTCATCGCGAATATGCTGAAGGTTTTTTTGAATTTTACGATATAGTGCCATGTCCGGCTTTTTTGAATCGAGCAGGCGTGTATGGGAATTGTCGTCCACAATATAACGGCTGACAGAAACAATATCCAAAATTCTGGATTGAAGATTGGATATCATATGGTTACGGCCCGTGATGAAAAAAACAATGGAAAAGACCATGGACAATAAAATGCAGACCGCCAAAAAACAAATAGTGAAGCGACCTGACAACGACAGAACCTTTTTTTTATTTTGTGCCACACCCTCCTCCTTGTTACATCCTTCTTTTTTTCTTCAACGACACCCTTCCTGGAAAACAAATTTTTATCTTTATTATTGGTCAGGCAAGTGCTGGTCAGTAAAGCACAAATTCATACCAAATTCCACTAAATAGAATATCCATGGACCAGATCAACGAATATTTCAGTGGAAACAGAACCCAGTTTGATCTGGCTCTGATTCCGTCGGGTACCGCCTTTTTGCAGCCAGTTAAACTGGCTTTTTTATCTCTTAACATTGAAGCTGAAGAAGATGCTGCAAAATTTTGATATTTTGAGAATCGTATATATTTTTTCCCGGTGATAGCAGACAACCCCAAAAATCTTTTTTTTCTGCATGGCTGACACAACACCTGCATTAAATCGTTCTGAAAATAAAGGCAAGACCCCCAGCCTAAACAGCAATTTCTTGTTGAGATTAAATTCTTTCCTTTCTTCCTGAAAAACTATTCCACAACATTCCCATGAGTCCCATGCCGGGTTCATATTCTTTTCCGTTTAAAAATAATTTTTCCACCTTTAAGGAACGAAGCTTTTTCGGCTCCAGTTTTAAGGGATTCTGGTTTAAAATTATCATATCCGCAAGTTTCCCTATTTCCAAGCTCCCGCGTTCTTTTTCATCAAAAGAGGTCCAGGCCACTTCGTATGTATACATTTTTAAAGCATCCATAATCGAAACAGATTGATCCGGATCATAAGGATGATTACATGCCCCATAGATTCCTTCGATTGGATCAGGATGGGTTACGGGTGCATCAGATCCGCCGCTAAGATGTATTCCAGCATTCAAAATAGATTGCAAAGGAGAACTTTTTTTGAGACGTGGGCCAAGGATTTCATTTAAATACTCTGCAGGTTCTAAGGGGCTTATAAGAAATCCTGGCTGAACCGTTATTCCAATTCCTAATTCGGCAATTTTTTTTAAATCATCCGGAAGAATCAGACACGCATGAATAATCGTATGTCGATGATTTTTGCGAGGATAGTCCAGAAGTGCTGTTTCAATTGCTTTTACTGCACGGGAAACAGCGGCATCACCAATGGCATGCATTTCAATCTGCAAACCAGCACGATTTGCCTTTTTTGCAAATTCGATCACTTCTTCTTCACTTTGGAAAAAAATACCTGTATTATCAGGGTCGTTATGATAAGGCTCATTTAATGCAGCATCACATGCACCAAAGCACCCATCAAGAGCTGTAGCAAAACATCCGCCAATGCGGGGCAATTTGCGTTTTATTACCTTGTCCACTTCCATGGTTTGAAAAAATAATCGTGTTTGGAATTGATTTTTTTTTGCCCTGGCTCTGGCAATCAAACTCACCAGCGTAATATCAAGATCTTTGGGAAACCCGATCCCTTCTGTTGCATGAATTAATCCAATCCCTTTTTCTGCCAACAGGTCAAAACTTTTAACTATACTTTTTACAAGATCCAAAGAGGGAACCAATGATGTGGCATAGTCCGTCCCTGCCAGATATGCTTCATTAAACAAATGGCCTTTGTCTTCTATAAAACCTCTCAAATTTTTAACTTTGTCAGGAAACTTTTCCTGCATTTTTGTATTAAAAACTGCTGAGTGTCCATCATAGCAAATAATTATCAATGGCATATCAGGACAGACTTCATCCAGTTCCTGTCTTTCAATCAGACGTTTTTCTTTAACACTGTGTTTAGAAACCCCAAAGGCAATAATTGCTTTTAATTTTTTATTCTGGGTCATGTATTTTTGGATAATTTCCTGGATTTCTCGAATATCTCTTGCGTCTCTCACATCAAAATAAGAAACCGCAATCAGTGCCCAATTTGAGAAATGCATGTGTCCATCCCCAAAAGAGGGCAGTAAAACACGATTCCCTAATTCCAATGGTGACTTATGATTTGCATATTCTATGGGTAGAGAATTTCCCAAATAGACAATACGCCCTTTCTCCTCAACAAGATAATTATAAACGGTGTTGTTTTTATCTAAAGATAAAACTTTTCCATGGTAAATGCGCATAACGATAATTACTCCTTTTGATTAGAATAGTCATTAAACAAGATAATATTTTCAGGTTCAGCATGGATGGTTATCCCCCAAAACCAGGTATCCGAGGAAGATTCCCAGTATCTGTCACATAGAAATTCAAGGAGCATACTTTATCATTTGGTGTGCCGGCGTATCCAGGCTTCCAGACCGGACCTATGTATGCATTCGAGTATTGTAAGTGCCTTGTCAGCCTTCCACTGAAGCAGCAGACGATAATTACGGCTGATGCGAATCCGATAGCAGTTGGCAATTCGTTTAATGGGTTTGGTCTCTCGCCAGATGAGCTCATCACTGACGGCAAAACCTGCGGCTGCCTTAACCGCCTTATTTCGAATTGGTATTGGGATTTCTTCACATGAACGCTCAAAGGCTGGGGTAAAATCAGGTGTTAAGAATTTGTTAGATTTTTGCGGTGGTGAGAGTAAAGAAGTGGATTCCTGATTCGAAACCTTATCGGCTGATGTAAAATTGTGTTTCCTCGATTTTTCCCGTTCCTGCTGAAGTTCCTTTCGCAGGTCTTGTCGTTTTTCCTGCTGTGCGCCAATTTCAGTCTTCAGGGATGTGACACGACACCGCAGGTGGGCAATAGTTTCTTTGTCCTCGGTATGGGGTTGGTTTTGGGCCTTATGTCCTTTGTGTACGGCTGGCACCGTCTGCGATGATTGCTGCTTGAGTCTGGCAGCCAGTTCATCGAGCTGATTCTCCTTATCTTGCAGCTCATGTTGCCCTTTGCGGATGCTGTCCTTTGCAGTTGTCAGTTTTTCGTTGAGTGCCTGTAGTGCTTGTGACATCTTCTTTTCTTCGGCTTCCTCCAAATCCCGTTGGAGACACCATTCCAAATAGTCTTCGATGGGATCATCCCAGGCTTCCAGGTCTATTTCAGCTCGTGCCCGGCGAATAACGCTTATCAGTACTTCATTCTCAAAGGAATTATCAGGATTACCTGCAATGTAGGCCCTGGCAAAGGCGATACTCAACCCAGGAAATGATTTTTCAAAACCATAGCTCAGTCGGAGCAGAAGTGATTCCATTGGCAAATCCGTGTGTATCAACTCACTGCGTAATTGATCATCCATGTCATCCAGCAATGGCCGTTGCCGCAGCAATTTGAATTGAGTTTCTATGCTGCGGTTTTCCGGCCACCACTCAGGTGGTGGATGGTAGTCATATATTTTTTGTGCCAGATCTATATCATCGGCATCCAGGGTGGAGAGTATCAAATCAATGAAATGGCCGGTATCGAAATCGTTATTGTCCGGTCGTGTGTGGAGTTCTTTGAGCATGTCAAACGCCTGGGTCCTCAAACCGAACGAATCGCAACGCCGGTATGAGGCCAGCAACTGGGTTGGATTCAATCGGGCGGGATCCAAATTTTTAAGCTCGTAGGCACGCATTTGCTCAATCATCCCAGCGTCGTCTACGAGATTGGGTGAGTCGCGTATTTGTGTCCGGGTCAATCCTTCATAGGAGGAGGCATCCCGGATTAGTTGCTGATCCGATTCCATGCAGCACTTCTTGTATTTCTTCCCGCTTCCACAATGACAAGGAGCATTACGGCCGGTTTTAGGAACCGGCCTGCGAACAGTCTGCCCGCTGCCGATGACCACAGGCGGTGGTTCATCAGGCAACAGATCCAAAATATCGGTTTGGGTAAAAAATCCCTTTGTGACGGGTTTCGGATCTCCGAGCAAATTAAGCGTTGTAGCGATCATCATAGCAATTGGGGTTGAGTAGACAGATGTTTGCTCTAGGATCTTAACCACCCGCTTCACCGGTTGCCGATCAGAACCGTGGACAATGGTCATTTCAGCGGCAAGAAATGCGGCATATACCTGGCGTTCGTGCGAGAGGGCTTCATCCACAGCCGCCGAAAGAAGCGCTGGAATTGCATTCGGCCCCTGAAATCGATATAGTGAGCCAAAATCCGAAACAGGCTCGATCACCTTTAATACATCGCCGAGAAGATCCGAGTCCAGCTTGATCTGCCGAACGGCACAGACATTCATCAAGATACCCAATGCCGCATCTTCGCCATTGGCAATAAACTCACGAGAAAGCGCTTCAAAATCAGCAATATCAAGGCCATCCATTTTTTCCGCAGCATCCAGAATTTCCGGATGACATCGCCGAGTCTGGCGGATTATTTCAAAAATATGTTCCATTGTTTCCCATCGTTGTCATATCCGCAATTTTATGCGCGCACGTATAAATTTATACGCGATCTTGTTACTGTCATTTTTAGCCCGGTGTGTAAAATGTTCCTTTCCGGAAGCGGGCTGTCTGTAACCCGTCTGTAGAAAGTTTGTTCATAAAATCAAGTGACAAGTGCATGAGCTTCTCTACATTCATTCTAGCAACGTTTTGTTCATCCTCAGTGGCAGACACACGATTAACGATCTCATCTACTACGTCATCAAATGTTCGAGCACCATCGAAAACCGCCCCTGCTGCCGAAGTTATCTCGAACATCATGCCGGGCAGGCTTTCAAGCAGCTCTATTGGGAGGCCGGCCTCTTGGCCTTGTTCAACAGCACTCTGCACTGTTCCCTTATGCAGGTAATGAAGCACGAGCCCTTTGATAATATTGTCTAACATCTCACTCAACTTTCTGTTCTCCTGTTTTCAGCCAACGACGCTTTTCAGTGGGCACTGCTGTTTGTGCTCCGCGCTTAACGGGGTAATTCGGTTCCTTCGCTCATGATCCGGATATACTCTGCATAAGAATAATGGCGATTACGCTTCTGGCCGGTTATTTCTTTCACTATACCAAGCTGTTCAAGTTCACGCAGGCAGACATTAACTGTAGCCGGTGAAAGTTGCGTTTTCTCCTGGACCCAATTCGGTGAAGCCATTGGGCGCTCGAGCATTGCCTTATGAACGAGATGGGCCGAACCGGATATACGCTTCAGTCCGTTAATGCGCAGCCCATCTTCAGCAGATAGTTTCATCAGTTGCTGAGCGGCTTCAACGGCTTTTGTTGCTGTATGAATAACGGCATCTGCAAAGAAATCGAGCCAAGCCTCCCAGTCACCGGTCAGCCGTACTTCGTTCAGAAGTTCATAATAACGTTGTCGGTATGTTTTGAAATAGAGGCTGAGATACAACATCGGTTCCTTGAGGACTCGTTCAGAGCACAACAACAGGGTTACTATGATTGAGTGCCCTCGATCATAGATGAGAGTACTGCTTCCTTGCGCACATACATATAAAGGAAAAGCGATGTGTCGGGAAGCAGTACTGAGACACTGTCCAGGCGGCCAAGGGCCAACAGAGCCTGGTCAAATTTTTCCCTGAGTTCGGATGACCATTCAATGGGAGGTGCCGGTGGTAACGGGGCTGGAACGAATGCTTGAGCCTCTTCTCCAACTGTCGATATATTGATATATTGGCCTTGCAGATCTCTGTTCATATTTTTATTTCAATTTATGAATTAACAGCTTTCTTATTTTAAATTACTGCTTAATGTAAAATAACGCCCTGCCGACATATTGTCAAGGAACACTCCACAATTGACCACATGTGTTGGGCTGTAGCTTGAATTGAGTCCTGAAAAAGTTTTTTATCAAGATGTAGCTTCATTCAATAAACCAGTTTTTAGAGTTTTGGAGAATGTCTTGACCCACTCCAATAGTGTATGAAGACAAAGGGTTTAAGCTTTGCTTTAGAGTAACTAATGTTTCTCTTTGTTCTATTTTGATTGATTCCAATATCCGAGGAAGATTCCTTGTATCTGTCACATGGAAATTCAAGGCGCTGTTCATGGGAAGCAACACCCCAAATAACCGGCTTGCCCGGTTCATTTGAATGGTTGGAATTAAGTAATGTCCCATGATATAGCTGATATAGGTGTCCCTTGATCTCATAAAAAATATCAACTGCGATGAGTTCCTTGTAAAGGTACTGCCAGGCTTAAATATTTGCCGTTTTCTTCAAACATCAATTTTTTATCCGTCATCATTTTTAAAAAGGGCGTCACCTTCTCCTGGGTCAGCCCCTGAAAATGATGAAGGATTTTTTCCAGTGACCGATGCTGCCCGCAATAAAGGTACACTTTTCTGGAGAGCCCTTCCAGGCGATGGGTAAAGGGGGCTTTTGAGAGCCGCTTCTGGCGGATGATCATAAAATCTCTTCCATCCCGATAACTCAAAATCGGCGTATCACCCCCGATCCGATGAATCCGGGTATAAGTTTTTTCCCAGTCATGAACCTTTTGCTTAACCGGCTGCCACAGTTTTTTCTGATATTTCATATCGCCGCGGTACCTCTGGATCAGAAAGGTCATGTGGCGGTGAATATCTTCCGGGAATATTTTTGCATAATTGGGATGGTTGAAAATTGCCTTGACGCCAAAAGACGCTGGATCATTATATACACTGCTTCCATGTCCCAGCCAGAAATGCACAAGCCTCGGGGGACGGAAAAAAGCTGCAAACTCAAGGTTCCGGAGGGTTTCATTTATGTCCTCGAGATCACTGCCGGGAAAATGGAGTATCAGGTTGGCGTTGTTGGCGATACCTAAGCCTTCACAGTGCTTCATGATTTCCAGATTCTGGATGGCGGTGGTTCCCTTGTTTAATTTTTTCAGCAGACGGGAGCTGAGGGATTCGATACCGATCTGGATCTTGCTAACGCCGGCAGAGCCCATTTTTTCCAGTACCCGTTTCTGAGTGGTGGCTCTGAGTTCACAAAAAAGATCGAGATCTTTTTTCAATCCAGACAGCTGATCAAACATCTCCATGGCGGTTTTGGAAGGTATGAGGTTGTCCATGAACGCCACGGAAAGAGTGCAATATTTTGAAGTTAAATGATCGATTTCGCCGCATACCTGTTCCGGGCCTTTACACCGGTACCCCTGCCAGTTACGGTTGAGATTGCAGAAAGCACAGCCTGAATGTCCTGAATTGGAAGCCTGCCACCGGCATCCCCGAGATGCTTCGGCCGGGAGTGTAGGAAAAAAATTATTATCCGGAGCAGCTGTTTTCATCAAATAAAAATAGTCGTCATAATCCGGAACGGGTAGATCCTTGAGGTCTGCCATTTGGTTAAAGGTTACCGGTTTTTTACTTCTACAGGAGCGTGACGTAACAAGGCCCGTGATGCGGGAGATCTTTTCAGGATCGGCGGAATTCCTTAAGTGGTGCACCAGGCTGCACAGAGGTAGTTCTCCTTCTCCGTTAATGACAAAATCGATTTCCGGGAATACCGTAAAAATATCCTTGATGGAATCTCCCGCAAACATGGAACCGCCGATTACAATGTTGAGTTTTGGAAAATTTTTTTTTATGGAGCGGATGAAGTACAAAGAGGAGGTGAGCTGACAAAGACAGATTGAAAAGCCTGCCAGACCAAAGCGATCCCAGTTGATACTGCTGATAAATTCATCGGCAGCCTCTGCCGCCTGATGCGTCAGGGCTTTGAAGTCGACCTTAAATGACAGAGGGTTGCCCTTTGCTTCCCTGTAGAACAGAGTTTGAATAAGGTCGAATCGCTCCGGATATAAGAGAGCCGCATAAACGGATTCAGCCAGCCAGGTTTTTTCGGAAATTTCATGATAGAGGGGATAGCCAATGGCAGCCGCTAATTTCAGATAAAAATGGTGGGTCTTCACCTTAAGGTCGGGAATCTCCTGCCTCAGATATGATTTCAGCGCACCGAGCTGAATGGATGGACGGCTGAAAAGCGGCCAGGGGGCGGATATAAGAATAATACTTTCTATTTGATTTTTAGTCTCTGACGGACCCATACAGCTAGCTTCTCCCTGAAAATTGCAGGTGATCTATGTTCAAGATCGACCAAAATTTGATATTTCTTAAAACGTTTAAAATATTTTCTTATACTTGTGTTGACAAAAAATAAGTTCCGGTCCTATTACTTGACTTGGGTTAAGAATATTTCATATATTTCCAGGCCCTTGTAAAAAGAAAACTTTTTATAACCAAAATTCATGAAATATTTATGGAAATTTTCCGGACCAATGTCATAAAATGAAAAAAATGAAAATCCATACTTGGCGGCGAGTTATACAGATAGGTGTTGCTGCCCTTTTTATCATACTTCCCATACTGAACCAGGCTGGGTTCAACTTTATTTGGGGAAATTTTTTAAACATCCATGTCAGCTGTTTGACATTTTCAGATCCTCTGGCTGTTTTTCAGGTAATACTTAAGAATCATTACCTGCCCTTTGGGCTTTTGATAGGTGCCGGAATGGTTTTGGCCATTTCATTTTTTATGGGTACTATTTTTTGCTCCTGGATTTGTCCCTTTGGATTGTTGTCAGAACTTGTAAATTATTTTTCTTCCAGGATGTGGCCCAAAAAATTTAGCAATCGAAAAATTCAAACACGAGGATTTGCAGTAAAGGCAGCAGTTTTTTGCATAGGTTTTCTGATTTTCTGGTTTTTTTTCAACGCACCCATTTTAAACCAGGTGTCAATGCCATTTCAATATTCCAATATCTTTCAATATCTTTTTATACAAAAATACCTGTCACCTGCCATTTGGTTTATGGGAGCCGTTTTATTGGCGGAATTTCTACTTCAAACCCGTTTGTGGTGTCGTTGGATTTGTCCGCAATCTGTTCTTCTAGCAGTTGTCAAGCGGTTCAACCCCTTTGGGCTTACCATTATTTTTAAACAAGAAAACTGTATCTCAAACAAGGCACCGTTCCCCTGCAGGCAGGCCTGTTCCCTAAATCTGGACCCCAAACGCATAGGAGGCTGGAGCCTGGCCCAATGTACCAATTGTGGTGATTGTGTGGATGCCTGTGAAAAAACGGGTAAGGCCCTTGTCTACAAATTCTCTTTGGGGAATAAAATATAGTCGTTTTCTCTTTGCATGATTTATATTTTTAGCATAAGGATTTTTACGGCCTTTCATATTTTCGAAATCATATTCTTTTCTCATCATGGCCTCCTAAAATATATTTTTTGTTCTTTTAATGATATCTACATGAAATGATGGTAATAAAATCATCCTCTACAGCATAAACCAATCAATTAGTGTCATCAATTCTTCATGACCAAAAACCAGATAGATTTTCTCTCAAAGGTTCAGGCTTTCCTATGCCCTCAAATGGTTGCCTCATTGTATCATTAATGATCTTGTTGATTCGTTTGAGTGTCTTCTTGTCTTGTGTCTGCCAATATATGTAATCCTTCCATGCTTCATCAGACCAAGCTAATTTTCTATTCATCTATTAGCTCTCTTTCTTAGTTTTTTACTCTTTATTTTCTTTAAAAGAAGACCACTTTTTCCAATCAATATTATAACTGACACTCCTGCCTCCTCCTGGCATTTTGATCAAAACACCTTTATTTACAAGATCGGCTAATTCCCTCTGGGCCGTAGCACGACTGGTATGTGCGATTCCCATATATTTTTTGTTCTTTAACCCACCTTCAAAACCACCAGCGCCCGCGTCAAGTAGTCGGTTAATAACTTTTATTTGACGTTCGTTCAGCTTTATCTGGGCAAATTCCTGCCAGACCCGTGCTTTTGCCATTATTTTTTTTAATAAAGTATTGGAATTCAGAATGGCCCTATTCATACATTCAAGAAACCATTTTAACCACTCTGTAATATCACCTTTGCCTGATTGTGTGGCTCTTAAAATTTTATAATATTCATTTCTCTCAGCCATAATCTGTGAAGAAAGGCTATAAAATCTTTTTGGATTATTTTCATCTCTTGCAAGGAACATCTCCGTCAAAGTTCTTGCAATACGTCCATTACCGTCATCAAATGGATGAATTGAAACAAACCAGATATGAGCGATCCCGGCTCTGATAATGCCATCTAATTCGTCTTTTGTATTTATCCAGGATATGAATGTTTGCATTTCTTTATCAATTTTTTTTGCAAGGGGTGCCTCAAAATGAACTTTTCCCTGTCCAATAGGCCCGGAAATAAACTGCATCGGGCCCTTACTATCATTTCGCCATTGACCAACGGATATTTTTACCATACCGGAATAACCGGTTGGGAAAAGGGCTGCATGCCAACTCCAAATTCGTTCCATTGTTATTTTTTTTGAATAGTGAGTTGTTGCATCCAGCAATATTTCTACAAGGCCTTCAATAATTTAGCGCTGTCCCATTTGAGGTCTGGCCAGGATTTAGTTTGCCATATGTATTTCATGGGATGCGTCGATCGCCCTTTTGATGGAATTGGTATTTGAGCCGTTTATCCATTAATCAACTCAATATTTGAGTCGATTGTTGTATTTATTCAACTCAAAGTCAAGGGGAAATTGTAATTGAATTTTAAAATTGAGCCCAGCATTTTTCCGATAGCTTTAGCCTTCTTTTGTGCTTCAGGACCATATTCCACAGGACGATTTTCTTCTGCATATTCTTTTGATACAAGCCCCATATGGAGATAGACATTGCCGACCGCACAATTGTGTCCTTCACCACAATCATAGCATTGCTGGTGTCCTGAATCGGTAAATGTTTCTATTACAGCCATTTTGTTACTGAGCATCATTTTTTCGATAAAGCAGGTCGCTTCTTTTTTTACAGGATCCCTGTCAAGTCCAACTGCAATTCCCAATTTACCGGCAAATGGAAAACTCTCGCGGTGCCGTAATGAAAATGTTCTTTCCCAGAATGCATGCCCAATGGCATTGAGCATGCCATAATAATTACCACCGCCAAATACTAATGCATTGGCATTCATAATTTTGTCGACAACTTCTTGAAAA
>Ga0208900_1000395_pt1 | contig 27932 bp, 29 predicted proteins | sample AntAceMetag02UKK_FD_184763 | JGI IMG/M metagenome (GOLD analysis project Ga0208900, IMG submission 184763) | Saline lake microbial communities from Ace Lake, Antarctica - Antarctic Ace Lake Metagenome 02UKK (SPAdes) (version 2) | ecosystem: Environmental > Aquatic > Non-marine Saline and... | reverse complement strand
AATATTATTTCCTTTTTCATTTTATATCATTACAATTTTTACATAATTTTTGAAGTATCAATAAACCATTTTCCAATGTGTGCAATTCATTTTGATCTAATTTACTTAAATGATTGTCGATTTGAGCGTTGATGGCTTTATTGATCTTCGATGTTATTTTTTCACCTTCTTCGGTTGCGGATACAAAAATTTTCCTCCGGTCGTCAGCATCATTTATACGATTTACATAGCCCATTTCAATCAACTTGTCGATTAATGCAGTCATTTGCGATTTTGTAATCCCCAATATGTCAACAAACTCCGTAAGGTATAATACCTCGTGTTCTTCCAACAACTTCAAAATAGTGTAATGTTGTTGCGAAAAATTAATTTCCAGATCCTTCAAAATTGATTTTACAAATTGGCGATCCATATTCCTGCACAATTTGATCGGGATATCCATTAAAAGATTTTTGAGTTCAGTGTTGCCCATATTCTGTAGTTGTTAAAAAGTCAGGCCCTGTTTATACTTCAATACGCTTACCATTTAAAACTATACTGATGTTAATTTTCGCCGCCTTACCCAGCATGTATGTTAATCCACAATATTTTTCTTCGCTCATCATTACAGCCTTTTTTATTATTTTTTGATCCGTATTTCCATCGAAATGATAAATCATATCAATCGTTTCAAAATACATCGGATGTTCGGATGTGAGTTTTCCCATAACATCTATCGTAAACTTTGACGGCATTTCAGCCCTCATTTTTTCTAAGAGGAAAATTATGGCTCCGCCACTGCATCCTGCCAATCCCTGTAGGAATAGATGCTTTGGCCCCGTACCATTTTTACCTTCATTTTCGCCGGCAGCTTGTGGGCCAATAACAACTTCAACATCCGTTTTGTCATTTTTGGCCATAAACTGCAAATTTTCTGTCCAGTTGATGGAGATGCTAATTGGGTCTCTCATTTTCTTATTTATTTTTGTTAGTTAATATTATTACACATAGTGAATAGTTCATTAAGCGTACAATAATAACAAAAATGTTTCACTTTTATGACAAAGAAGAATAATTTTATGTTGTAGGGTTTTGGATTGGATAGTTAAATTAAAAATTCCATGCTCTGGTTTTGGATGAACAGAAACAGCAGGCTTATCGCCGTTTTCTTTGGATAAGGAGACCCCCAATATTTATCAAATCCACGGCATCGTTGTCAAAACAGGTATTAGCAACCGATTGTTTTACAGGGTAAATATTTAAGGGATTGTCTGCTATTTTAAAATGTTAAAACTTTATCGCTATCCACAAGCCATTCTGCCAGCGAACCCATTGTTGATTTTTCTGCGCCATCAAAATACGGATGGTTTTTGTAAATCCCACAACGCGCCATACAGGTTCCGCAAACTTTAACGGCAACTCCCCTGGCAATTAAATCTTTCAGCATTTGCGATAAGTCCTGGTCGTAGTTTTCAGGGGGCTTACATGCATCCCGTGCCATATCCACCGAATCATTCATCAGGAAAATCCGTACTTCCTGCCCGTTTTTCCGTAGTGTTTCGGCAAGTCTCAATCCGTTCCAGCTTACATCGGTGTTGTCGTAAGGCTCACGGTTAAAAATTATTAATATTTTCATTGTAATGATTTATAAAGTTCTAATCTTGCCTCCAAATCTCCTGACCATATTTCATGATTTCGCTGACTATTGGATTTGTTAATTCAAATTCATTTTGCCTAAATGGGTGGGGTTCGATCCTACTGTCTATTTTACGCCTCAACCGCATTAAGTCCAATTGCACATCCATTTTGTTAACATAACCTTTTAATATTACGGCAATATCGATATCACTATCTTCATTGAAATTCCTTTTCGCATACGAACCAAAAAGGAAAATTTGACTGTAATCATACTTTGACTTAACTGCATCAGCATATTGATAGGCAATATTTACAGCATCTTTTTGATCCATGTCCTTAGAATTTTAATTTTTTCAAAGATATAAACATCTATGTCAACAATCCTTTATTTTAACGCCTTGTTTAAAATCTTATCACATCCATTTCCGAAGCAAACGCTTATGCAGGCAGAGGAATGTTAGCGCTAATTGCAAACTCTAAAAATCCACACCTTTGCCCAAGCCTAAAAAAAACCGTACACAATTGTTAAGTTTTTGATAAGTTTTTTAAAATATTGAGTAAAAAATCAAAATGGGTAGTTTAGAACAAGCAGGTGAATCCTTATAAACGCCATTATTAACAATTAGTTAAAGGATAGGGTGAATCAATAAAAGCATAAATATTTATACCTTTGTCGGCTTAAATTTCGATTATTCACACAATTAAAACAATACATAATTATTATGAATAAAGTATTAGAAGTAGTAAAATCCGGTGTTGTAACCGGCGATGATGTTCAGAAAATTTTTGCTATAGCTGCAAAAAACCATTTTGCAATCCCCGCGGTAAATGTAGTGGGCAGCAACTCGATAAATGCAGTGATGGAAGCGGCTGCTAAAGCCAAATCTCCTGTTATCATTCAGTTTTCGAATGGCGGCGCTGCTTTTAATGCAGGCAAAGGCATTTCAAACACCAACGAGCAGGCAGCTATTGCAGGTGCAGTTACCGGCGCTATGCACGTTCATAAAATGGCTGAAATGTACGGCGTTGCCGTTATTCTTCATACCGACCACGCCGCCAAAAAACTCCTTCCCTGGATTGACGGGCTATTGGACGAAGGTGAAAAATTCTTTGCACAGTATGGCAAACCCCTCTTTAGCTCGCACATGCTCGACCTTTCCGAAGAACCCATCAACGAAAATATTGAGATATGTAAAAAATACCTCGAAAGAATGAGCAAAATGAAGATGACCCTCGAAATCGAGCTGGGCATCACCGGTGGCGAAGAAGATGGCGTTGACAACACCCATGTTGACAGCTCGAAACTCTACACACAGCCCGAAGAAGTTTCGTTTGCCTACGAAGAACTTTTAAAAGTTAGTCATAGATTCACTATCGCTGCTGCCTTTGGCAATGTTCACGGAGTTTATAAGCCAGGCAATGTAAAATTGGAGCCGATCATCCTGAAAAATTCTCAGGACTATATCCAGAAGAAATTTAACACCGGACATAATCCTGTAAGCTTTGTTTTCCACGGTGGCTCAGGTTCTCCACAAGAGAAAATCCGTGAAGCCATTGGCTACGGCGCTATCAAAATGAACATCGATACCGACACCCAATGGGCTGCCTGGGAAGGTGTGATGAATTATTACAAGAAAAATGAAGGATATCTCCAGGGACAAATCGGGAATCCTGATGGCGAAGACAAGCCCAACAAAAAATACTACGACCCACGCAAATGGCTTCGCGAACTGGAAAGCAGCATGGTAAAAAGGCTTGAAGTAGCTTTTGATGACCTGAACTGCCTGAACAGGAACTAAGAGGATAGAGGTTGGAAGTTAGAAGTTAGGAAAGTGGATTCCAGAAAATAGAATATTGCCGTAGAGACAAGGCATGCCTTGTCTCCAATACCCGCATTTTTAAAGTTTAATAAAACCAAAATCACAATCCCCCGTGAAAAAATATTTCTCGGGGGATTTTTTATCCATTCGATTCTTTTTCAGAAGCTTCATTTAATGAAAAAAGTACTTAGCTGATCTTGATGCCGAAAGTGTGTCTTAACTCATCCAAATCTTTTTTGCTAATACCTTCGGCTTCGTAGCCTGCATTTTTGCATTTAAAAAAGATGCCGGCCGATTTATCAACAATATCAATAAGGTCGAAAGCCTGATTTGCAGTTTCGCCTATGGCAAGGCAACCATGTTTTTCCCAAAGGGCAACCCTGTGGTTTTCAAATTTTTTGATGGTGGCATTTGCCAATTCTTCTGAGCCTGTTGGAAGGTAAGGAACAAACCCAACGCCATCATGTATAAACACGCAGGTTTCGGGCTGGATGCTCCACAACATATTGTTGATTCGTTCCTCGTTGCAAAATTCGTTAATATGAGTAAGGGCAATAAGATTGTCGGGGTGGGTATGTACGATAACTTTTTCCTTGCGGTTTTCTTCGATCAACATATTATGAATGGCCAGATGTGTAGGGAGCTCGGATGTTGGCATAATCGGGTGCTGTAGTTCCGGTTTTTGTACCTGCCGCCACGATTCCCCATCATTGATGATTTGAACAAAACAGGCGTTTTTATATGTATCGACGGCGACATCCCGCATTCGTGTTCCGGTGCCCGTAACTATTATTATGTTTTTGTTGAGCGCCGGAAAAGGGGTTTTCAACTCGACCGGGGGTTCAAAATCTAAACTATCAATAATACCGGTAAGCAGGTGTGTAACGTTGTACGATATGTTTCCGGCATTACTTTCGGCCCAGCCTTTGCTCCATAAATAGCCTGACACCTTTTGTATTTCTTCTTTGATTTCCGGAATTTCGTGGTTTCCGGCAATGTATGTTCCCATCTTTATTAATTTCAAAATTTATTATTATTTTTAAAACCTGTTACTACAATCTGTTACAATTTTTGTTCTGGTGCTGATGATTGATTTTGCTATGATCTGGTCAGTTTTCATGATGATGACTTGGAAACAAATGTAAAGTTTTAGCTGGTTTATTTATCTATATACAGCTTTCATTTTTGAAAATACCCGGATTTTTATTTTTTTCCCTGGCATATAATATCATTGCCTTTTTGTTAATTTTGGCTCAAAAAAATCAAAGGCTATGATCCGCAAAATTTATCATATTGCACTGGTTTTGTTGCTTTTATTAGCCATGAAACCAGGCACAGTAGCTCAACAAAACAATGATCGCCCAAAAATAGGTGTTGTACTTAGTGGTGGCGGAGCCAAGGGCTTTGCACACATTGGTGCTCTAAAAGTTCTTGTGGAAGCCGGCGTTCCTATCGACTATATTGGTGGAACCAGCATGGGTGGCATAATGGGTGGATTGTTTGCAATAGGATATCACCCCGATGCCCTGGAAAAAATAGTTTTAGGCCAGGATTGGGAAGAATTACTGGCAGGGAAATTATCGCGCAAAGACTTATCAATGGCAGAAAAAGAGGAAGATGGGAAATACTTCTTTAGCTTGCCTTTCCGGGAAAAGAAATTGAAATTACCCTCCGGCCTTATTGCCGGCCAATCGGTGTACGATTTATTATCTTATTATGCCAGCCCGGCTTATGGTGTAAGTGATTTTCACAATCTTGAAATCCCTTTTTTATGCATTGCTGCCGATATCGAAACCGGCGAATATGTTGTGTTGGATAAGGGATATTTGCCCGATGTAATGCGGGCAACCATGGCCATACCCACGGTGTTTGCTCCAATAGAAATAAATGGGAAACTGCTGGTTGATGGCGGTTTAGTAAATAATTTCCCGGTAGAGGAGGTTCGGAAAATGGGCGCAGATATTATTATTGGGGTGGATGTGGGCGATCCACTCAAAACCAAGGAGGAATTAAATTCTTTGGTTAAAATCCTTGAACAGTCCACAGCTTTCCTCAGGAAACCTCTGCACGATGCAGGCGTTGAAAATACTGATATTTTAATAAGACCCGATTTGACAGGCTTCGGTGCATCAAGCTTTGGAGCTGCTGATTCGTTAATTGTAGAAGGTGAGCGTGCTGCCAGGAAAATGCTGCCCGAAATTGTGGCGCTGCTCGATTCCATCAATCGTATTTATCCGTTAAAGCCTGAGTATAAGCTCACGGCACAGCCTTTAGACAGCATATTGGTAAACGAGATTATTATCGAAGGCATTAATAAAGTTTCTCCCAACTTTGTACGAAGCGCCCTACAGTTGGAGGTTGCCCGGTATCATTCTTTAAAAAAAGTTTACAGCGCCCTGGACAGGCTTTTTGGAACGCAAAATTTTGATATGATAAGGTTTAGATTTGAACCTCTCGAAAGAGGCGGTTATCGTTTTGTGATTAATTTAAAAGAAAAAGAAGGTGGTGAATTTAAAGTGGGGATAAATTATGACACTGATTTTAAAGCATCGTTTATGTTGAATATGACCTTTAGAAATGTGTTGTTGAGCAATGGCCGCTTACTGTTCGATGTTGCGCTTGGCGACAATAATGCTTTAAGAGCCAACTATCTCTACGATAGAGGTTGGAAACCGGGCTTTAGTGTGCAACTCGATGCCTATAACTTTACCGCCTTTGCTTATGATGGGAAGGCCAAGATTGGCAGCTTTGATTTTTCTGGTTTAACCTTTGATGCTTTTACACAGTCGAACATTGCTGATTTTACAATACTTGGGGGTGGCTTGCAGCTTGAATTTTCAAATTTAAAACCTGATGTTTTTATTTTCGATATTGAATCAATAAAGGAATACAACACGAATGTTGTGGGATTTTTGAAAATGGATAACCTTGATCAGTTGGTTTATCCCAAAAGTGGGTTCAGGTTTGTTTCAGAGTTTAAGCTTGTGATGGATATCGAAGACTCGCTAAATAATCGTGTCGATCCGCTGGCGGTGCTTACTGCACAATATAAATCAGCCATACCTATTCACCCAAAAATAACATTGGTGCCCAGTGTTTATTTTGGTGGAAGCCTTAAAAAATCTGACTTTCTTTTAACCCAATACAGTTTTTATATGGGAGGTCTGCGCGAAAATAGTATAAATGCGATTTATCCATTCATTGGTCTGGAGTTTATGCAGGTGAATAATTATAACGGATTGATCGGGAGGTTGGATATGCAATACGAATTTTATAAAAACTTGTATTTAGTGCCAAAATGGAATATTGGTTTTAATTCGGAAAACCTTGAGGGTATTTTTTCGGAGACACGCCCTGTAAATGGCTACGGAATAACATTGGGAGCCAACACAATTTTGGGGCCTATCGAAATTACTATTATGTCGTCGGATTATACCAATAAAGTATTGGGCTACTTCAACCTGGGATACACCTTTTAATTATTGATTTATGGATTTCGTTGATAAAATTATACCATTCCTCTTCGATAGTTTGTTGCTGACGGTGGAAATCACTTTGCAGCTTTTTGGAGGATTGTTTGTTGCCGGCTTGCTGCTTTATTTATTGGCGCGTTTTACAAGAAACCTGTTTGCACAAACTTTTGGATATCGTAGCGAAATATTTGTTACTGCCTGGATTGGAACTCCCGTGCATGAACTTGGACATGCTTTCTTTTGCTTGTTGTTTGGGCACAAAATAATAAAAATAAAACTTTTCAGTCCAAATGCCAAAGATGGCTCATTGGGGTCGGTGGAGCATAGTTACAACCCGCGAAATATTTATCAAAGAATTGGGAATTTTTTTATTGGTGCGGGACCTTTAATTTTCGGCTCAACAATTATTTTCCTGTTGATTTGGTTTTTATTGCCCAACGGAGATGCTATAATAAATATGCAGGATTTTGGCACAACTTCAATCAGTCTTGATCAGCATGGAATATTGCAATTTTTTAAAAATTCCTGGGCAGAAACCATTGCCATAATCCCACTAATTTTTTCAGGAGTAAACATTGGCCTATGGCAATTTTGGTTGTTTATCTACCTTTCGCTGGCTATCTCAGCACACATCGAACTTAGCCCGCCCGACGTGAAACTGATGTGGAGTGGTTTTTTTATCATCCTGCTGTTGATTTTAATTTTCAATCTCATTTACCTGGGATTTTTTAGCAATTCAAACAATATCCTGTTTAAAGGCACTGTGCTTTTTAGTTACCTGAATCAAATCCTTTTTATAGGATTACTGTTTTCGTTTATCAATTTTTTAATCACCTGGCTTATCGCGATTGTAGTGGGTGTAATTTTTTTGAGAAAAGTTCCAAATCCTTTTATTCGTTAATTTACAAATAAGGTCATCTAATTACGCGGATTACACGGATAATGATAGGCGGCAATGAATCCGTCAAATCCCTTCAATCCGATGATAAATATTATTGGATGAAAGTGTCCCCGGAGAATAAGGTCATCTAATTACGCGGATTACACGGATGGGATAAACCATGAATCCGTCAAATCCATTCAATCCGATGATAAATATTCTACGATGAAGGTGATCTAAGAGATAAGGTCATCGGATTACGCGGATTACACGGATAAGGTGGTGGAATTAATCCGTTAAATCCCTTCAATCCGATGATAAATATTCTACGATGAAGGTGATCTAAGAGATAAGGTCATCGGATTACACGGATTCCACGGATGGGATAAACCATGAATCCGTCAAATCCGTTCAATCCGATGATAAATATAATTGGATGAACGTGTGCCCGGGGAATAAGGTCATCGAATTACGCGGATAAGGAGGTTGAATGAATCCGTCAAATCCGTTCAATCCGATGATAAATATTTTGCGATGAAGATGCTCTAAGGAATATGGTCATCGGATTACACGGATTACACGGATGGGATAAACAATGAATCCGTCAAATCCGTTCAATCCGATGATAATTATTTTTGCGATGAAGATGCTCTAAGGAAAAGGGTCATCGGATTACATGGATTACACGGATAATAGGGTTGAATGAATCCGTCAAATCCGTTCAATCCGATGATAAATATAATTGGATGAACGTGTGTCCGGGGAAAAAGGTCATCTAATTACGCGGATTACACGGATAAGGACAGGCACAAAATCCGTCAAATCCGTTCAATCCGATGATAATTATTTTTGCGATGAAGATGCTCTAAGGAAAAGGGTCATCGGATTACGCGGATTACACGGATGGGATAAACCATGAATCCGTCAAATATCTTAAATTTGTCGGGATAAATTAAATATTAAATAAGATGAGTTTACTTTATGAAAAGGATTCCTACATAATAATTGGAGCCTGCATGAATGTACACAATGAGCTCGGACCAGGATTTTTAGAAGCTGTTTATCAGGAAGCTTTATCAATCGAATTGAGAAATCTGAATATTCCTTTTCAGCAAGAAAAACTAATACAAATCTATTATCAAGGGCATAAATTAGAAAAATGGTATAAAGCTGATTTTGTTTGTTTCGACAAGATTATTCTTGAAATAAAAGCATTATCAGGTCTTTCAGGAATCGAAGAGTCCCAGGTAATTAATTATTTGAAAGCAACTGGCATAAAGGTGGGGCTTTTGGTAAACTTTGGAGCACAAAGCCTCGAACATAAAAGACTGGTTCGTTTTTGATCAGTCTAAGGCATTCCTCTAATCAAATTTTATTGAATCCGTCAAATCCGTTCAATCCGATGATAATTATCATAAGATGAAAGTGTGCCCGGGGAAAAAGGTCATCTAATTACGCGGATTACACGGATAAGGAGGTTGAATGAATCCGTCAAATCCGTTCAATCCGATGATAAATAATATGCGATGAACGTGTGCCCGGGGAATAAGGTCATCGAATTACGCGGATTACACGGATGGGATAAACCATGAATCCGTCAAATCCATTCAATCCGATGATAATTATCATAAGATGAAAGTGTGCCCGGGGAAAAAGGTCATCTAATTACGCGGATTACACGGATAAGGAGGTTGAATGAATCCGTCAAATCCGTTCAATCCGATGATAATTATTTTTGCGATGAAGATGCTCTAAGGAAAAGGGTCATCGGATTACGCGGATTACACGGATAAGGAGGTTGAATGAATCCGTCAAATCCATTCAATCCGATGATAAATATAATTGGATGAAGAGTAAGCAGACTTTTTCAGGTTTTTGCTGAAAAAATTTGGCATCTTTGTCTTTTCCTATTAAACTCATTGAAATCATTTATATAATAATTAAGATATGAAATACAAAAGAATTTTATTGAAATTGAGTGGTGAAGCTTTGATGGGCAGCCAGCAATTTGGAATTGATCCGTTGCGCCTGGACGAATATGCCGAAGACGTTAAAGCAGTGGCCGAAAAAGGAGTTCAGATCGCAATAGTTATTGGCGGCGGAAATATTTTCCGTGGCTTGCAGGGGGCAAGCAAAGGCATGGACAGAGTGCAGGGCGACTATATGGGCATGTTAGCCACAGTGATTAATAGCATGGCTTTACAGGGCGCATTGGAAGATTTGGGCGTAAAAACAAAATTGCTTGGTGGTTTGGCTATCGATCCCATCGTGGAAGAAACCAGCGGGAAAAGAGTTATCGAATATCTTAACGAAGGCCGGGTAGTGCTGATTAGCGGTGGAACCGGAAACCCTTTTTTTACCACCGATTCAGCTTCAGCCTTGCGAGCCGTTGAAATGAAAGCCGATGTAATAATGAAAGGCACACGGGTGGATGGTATCTATACCGCTGATCCCGAAAAGGATCCGACCGCCACAAAATATGACACACTCAGCTTTGATGAGGCTTACGAGAAAAAGTTGAAAATCATGGATCTCACCGCTTTCACGTTATGTCGCGAAAACAAACTCCCTATCCTGGTTTTTGATATGAATACCCGCGGCAACCTGATGAAAGAAGTGATGGGTGAAGGCAACGGAACTGTTGTAATGTAGGCTTGACAGGGTTGGGAATAGGATTATTTGTTACAGCACATTGAAAGAGCCAAAACCACGAATACACCATGAAATACTTAAATTTGTTGTTTCTATTTCTTTTTTCATCTGTTTGCCATGGGCAAATAATCATTAATGGTGGTCAAAGACTACCTTTGCTTTGAAAGGCTTCCTTTTGTCAATGGTATTCTTGAACCATTCAAAGAAGGTGAATGTGTAAAAATTGAATATCCTTTTAAGGGTTCGAAAAAGCAATTTTAAATCCGGGATCAAGCTTTGGTCATTGATTTTGGTGTTTTTATAAAACAAAGGAAATGAACGATTTTAAAAACCTAATTTCAACCGTAGGGGAACTGCATGTCAAGTTGCAGCAAATGCGGTGAACCAAATGCTTACAATCAGGAACTGGCTAATAGGGTTTTACATTGTTGAGTTTGAGCAAAATGGCAAAGACCGGGCGGAGTATGGTTTAGATTTATTAGCCAAAATCTCCCTAAAAATAAATATCAAAGGCTTGTCAGCACCTGAATTATCGCGTTGTCGTCAGTTTTACAAAACCTATCCCCAAATTCTTGGGACACTGTCACAAGAATTCAAATCCTATTTACCGGATACAATTCTTGGGACACTGTCACAAAGAAGTGAAATATCCCTTGCCCGCAAGGAGAGTTATTTAATTCCACCAGATAGGATTATTGCAAAACTCTCATTTTCACATATTATCGAATTGATAAAAATTGAAACTACTCTAAAGCGTATTTTTTATGAACTTGAAGCTATAAAAGGTTCCTGGAGTGTACGCGAATTAAGGAGGCAAATCAACAGCCAATACTTTGAGCGTTGTGGATTATCCAAAAATCCTGAAAAACTTGCGGAACTGGTTCATCAAAAAACTAAGCCACAAGTGCTTCACGACATTATTAAGAATATTTATACATTTGAATTCCTCGATTTGCCGATTAAGGAAATTGTAGAAGAATCCGATCTGGAAAAAGCCTTACTTGGTAACCTTCAACAATTTATTTTAGAATTGGGATATGGATTTTGTTTTGAAGCAAGGCAGAAAAGAATCCTCATTGGTGAAAAATATTATTTTATCGATCTGGTTTTTTATCATCGTGTATTAAAATGCCATGTGTTAATCGAATTGAAAGTTGGAGAGTTTGAACATGTTGATATCGGACAAATAAATACCTATCTCAATTTCTTTAAAGCAGAAATGGGCGAGTCGGGCGATAATTTACCCGTAGGAATTTTGCTGGTAGCCGAAAAAGACCATGCTTTGGTTAAATATGCTACTGCCGGATTGGATGAAAATCTATTTGTTCAACAATACATGTTAAAGTTGCCGGATACCAGAACCCTTGAAAAATATATTGAAAAGGAGCTAAAGGAAAAGTGAGTTGTTTTTTATAAAATAAAAAAATAATTACAATTTTTCCTACTCATCCTCCTATTCACAGCAATATTTTATATTTGCAGCCGCAAACATTAAAGTTTAAAACTATGACCGAAGAAAGCCAGTTTGTTTTGGATGAAGCCAAAGAAGGTATGGAAAATGCCCTCGTTCATCTCGAACATGAATTTCATAAAATAAGAACAGGCAAGGCATCGCCCGCTATGCTCGAAGATGTAAGGATTGATTATTACGGTGTGATGACCCCGATTAGTCAGGCGGCAAATATCAATACCCCTGATGCAAGGCAAATTGTGGTACAGGCTTTTGATAAAAATATGCTCCCGGTAATGGAAAAGGCCATTCAGGCTGCCAACCTGGGTTTTAATCCACGCAATGATGGCGAGGTGCTTCGAATCCAGGTTCCCCCGCTTACCGAGGAGCGTCGCCGGCAGTTTGTGAAACAGGCCAGGAGTGAAGCTGAAAATACAAAAGTTGGGATTCGGAATATCAGACGCAGCGCCAACGATGAAGCTAAAACTCTCAAAAAAGATGGTACGCCCGAGGATGAGGTAAAGCGCCTCGAAGAGGAAGTGCAAAAACTCACCGATGCTTTTATCAAGAAGGTTGATGAGTTGAGCGATGCCAAAGAAAAAGATATGATGGCGGTTTAAAAGGGAAGGATGTTCTCACCCTTAATAAAATAGGCTGGTTTCCATGGGGATCAGCCTTTTTTGTTTTTCAGAATAAGTCATCCGATGAATATAGCCCAGGCAATAAACATATAGCGCATGAGAAAAGTGCTAATTCCGGGAGTGATTCATCGGATGACTTGGTAAAAATTACCTCCTCCGCTTTTTCTTTTTTTCCTGAAAGGCTTCATCCTGGTCCAGCAGCGCCTGCCAATCGTTTTTTATGTCCGTGGTCATTTCGAGGGTTAAGCGGTAATCGTTTTTCGAAATAGTCATCCTTTGGATGGGTTTGCCGAGGTTTGCCTCAATTTCTTCCAACACACCCTTTTCTTCGGCAGCACAAAATGAAACGGCTTGTCCTTTCTGTGTTCCTCTCCCGGTGCGCCCCACGCGGTGTACGTAGTTTTCGGCAGTCTCGGGCAGGTCGTAATTTATTACATATTCCACGTTGGGGATGTCGATGCCCCTTGCGCTCACATCGGTAGCAATGAGCACCTTTAAATTCCCCGACCTGAAATTTTTCATGGTTATTTCGCGATCTACCTGGGGCTTGTCGCTGTGAATGGTGTCGGTAGTTATGCCTACGCGCTCCATTGCTTTTAGTACCCGCTCGGCACGCACTTTTGTTCTGACAAACACAAGGATTTTCTTTTCCTGGTTTTGTTTTATCATTTCTTCCAAAAAGAACCTTTTGTCATCCATTTCAATAAATGCCACGGAATGGTCTATGTTTTTTGCCACGGGATCCTTGGGCGATATTTGAATACGGATGGGGTTGGTCACCAGCGAATAAGCCAGTTCCTTGATGGTTTCGTTTATTGTGGCCGAGAAAAAAAGCGTTTGCCGGCGTTTGGGCAGGTAGCGTATCAAATCCCTTATATCTTTAATAAAACCCAAATCGAGCATGTGGTCGGCTTCATCCAGGATCAATATTTCGATCCGCCGCAGGCTCAAAGCTCCCTGGCTTACCAAATCGAACATGCGGCCCGGGGTAGCAACCAAAATATCCACACCATCGTTGAGTTGCTTTATTTGCGGAAGTTGATCCACGCCACCATGAATACAAAAAGTATCAATATTTGTATGCTCACCGAGGGTATGAAAAACCGAATCGATTTGTAGGGCCAGCTCGTGGGTGGGTGCCATCACAAGGCATTTCACCCCTTCGGTACGGTCGGCGGCTTTGCGCTGATGCAGCAGGTGTAGCACAGGTATTGCAAAAGCAGCAGTTTTTCCGGTGCCGGTTTGGGCGATGGCCAGTACGTCATCACCTTTCAAAATCGGTGGGATGGATTTATACTGGATATCCGTAGGTTTTTTATAACCCAAATTGGCAATGCTGGTTTTGATGCCTTCGTAGATGCGATATTTATCAAATTTCATAATCAAAAATTTATCCCGCAAAGGTAGAATTAAGCTGCATTTTTTACCAAGTTACTTTTGGTGGAGGAAATGCTAAGTTTAGAGTTGAAAGTTGAAAGTTAAAAGTTAAAAGTTGAGAGTTTAGAGTTAAAAGTTGAAAGTTGAAAGTTAAAAGTTGAAAGTTAAAAGTTGAAAGTTGAAAGTTGTGAGTTAAAAGTTAAAAGTTGAAAGTTGAAAGTTAAAAGTTAAGAGTTAAAAGTTAAGAGTTAAAAGTTAAAAGTTGAAAGTTTAGAGTTCAACGTCCGAAGCAAAAAGCAGACTGAGGACTGCCTACTGAGGACTGCCCACTGCGGATCCCGAAAAATAGAAAATCTATGATTTTCTTAATTTTTCGAGGATGCACGGGCGAAGCCCGGCACTGCCCACTTTCACACTTTTATTTTCTTATCGTAGGCCATGGCGATAATTGTTTGTCCGGGTTTCGGTTTGAGTTGTTTATCTGTGGTCATCACCATAAGTTCCTTGTTTTCGTTAACAAGAAATAGCGGGATGGCCTGATCGCCGTAATGTGCTTTAAAATCCTCGAAAGTGAAATCTTTTGTAAGTTTTGTTGATTTGATGACTGCACCGGAAAAGAAGCGCTTTCTAAGGTCGGCATAATAGATCTTATCTCTGAATAAAAACCTTCCTCGCAGATGCTTGGGTGAAAAGTTTTGCTCTCCTCCTTTTTCGGTTTGATAGGGAACAAGCTGGTAAAGTTCCTGCCGGTCGAGCAGTTCGGTAAAGTGTAAAACAGCCAGTGAGTTCACCTCATCATTGGAGGTGAGTGCAAGTAATTTTCCTATGCCGCTCAAGTGGATATCTTCAACTACCTGTTCTGAAAGAACACTGCCATGCACAGCCTGAATGCCTGCCATTCGTGCCCGTAAAACATCTCCGCGATTTGTGTCAACAATTACTACTTCAAAGCCGTTTTCTTTGATGATTTTGGCAATTTCGAGCGCCCAGGGATGAGCACCAACTATTAAAATCCCCTGCGAATCGGATTCGGCAACTTTGAGCCAACGTGCAACTGGTGCGGATGTTAAACCATAAATAACCACGGTTCCAACAATTACCGTAAAGGTGATAGGGATAAGGACTTCCGAATTTTCGATACCTGCATCCGCCAGGCGCAATGCAAAAATTGATGCCACCGCAGCTGCAACAATTCCACGGGGTGCAACCCACGAAAGGAAAAGCTTTTCGCGTACCGACAGTCCGCTATTAATCGTAGAGAGAAATACTGAAAGTGGCCTTGCTATAAAAACAAGTATGGCGAGAAAAATGAAAATGTTTATCGAAAGCGACTCAAAAGAATCCAGGTTGAGCCTCGCGGATAGAATTATAAAGAGAACTGAAATAATCAATACCCGCAGATTTTCTTTAAACTCCAAAATGTGTTTTACTGAAACGTATTTTTGGTTGGCCATGAGTATTCCCATGAGGGTGGCCGAAAATAGTCCTGATTCGGGTTGTAAAAGGTCAGATGTTAAATAGGCAGCAATTACCAGCGAAAGGGTTACAGTTTCCTGAAGGAAATCGGGAACCCAATATTTTCTTATCAATACCACCAACAGCCAGGCAAAGAAAATTCCGGTTAAGCCACCGAATAAGATTGTCTTTCCCAAACTTAAAAGAATCATTGTAGTAGCCTGCTGAAATTCACCTACTGAAATAGCCTCGAATACCAATACAGCCAACAAAGCGCCAATGGGATCGATTACTATGCCTTCCCACTTCAGAATGTCGTTTACCTTTTCATTGGGCCTGATGTGCCGCAATAAGGGGCCTACTACCGTTGGTCCGGTTACAACCAAAATAGCCCCCAGCAAAATTGAAATTTCTAAATTCAGCCCCAAAATGTAAAAGGCTGCCAAGCTGCCCACAATACCCGTAACCAACACGCCCACCGAGATGAGGAGTAAGACCACCGAGCCAATTTGTCGTAGTTCTTTGATGTTTAAGGTTAAACCGCCTTCAAATAAAATAACGGCAACGGCAAGGGTTACAAACGGAAGCAACAAATCTCCCATCATTTGGTCGGGATTTAGAAAACCAGTTAGGGGGCCGGCAATAAAACCGAAGATCAGCAAAAACAAAATCGATGGGTACTTTATTCGCCAGGCCAGCCATTGGGCGCCTATTCCTAAAATAACCAACCCCGCGAGGTTAATAAGTACGTGTTCTGACATTGTTTTTTTTAGTATTTGTATTGATTTATTAAGAGCATTTTATTAGTCCCCAGTCTCCAGTCTTCAGTGCCGGGCTTCGCCCGTGCATCCACGAAAAATCACGAAAATCTATGATTTTCTATTTTTCGGGATCTCCAGTCCACAGCCAACAGTCCACAGTTCACAGCCAAATAGTACATGGTCAAAAAAAAACAGACTACCTACTAAAGACTGCCCACTGTGGACTGCCAACTGCCTATTGCGGACTGCCAACTGCCTACTGCGGACTGCTCATGCCGACCTACGGTCGAGCATCCTCGAAAAAAGATGAAATCAAAGATTTCTGTTTTTTCGGGACTGAAGACTCCATCCCAATTCAGCGGTAAAAATATTTTTTTCTGATTCAACATTTACGGCGGTAACAATAAACTTTTCTTTTGTAATCTCCGATAAACGGAGTTCAAGTTTATCACCAAAACGACATTCGTAAAGGAAATTGATCTGCAATTCGCTCAGGAAATGCTTTTGATGAAAATCATGGTCGAACATATCAAGACACCATTCCACATATTTTGAGTTGGTAACATGGCCGTTAAAATCCATGTCGCTGTATTTTGTGGTGATCGGGCTTTTAGCATCAATTTTTCCTGAAGGAAGTATTTTCCGGGCATTTTCTTCAAGCGATTTTTTATCCAGTGTGTGGTGTAACAGCCCTTCCACGAGCTCAAGTTTTTGTGGCCTCCGCGTATTTCCATCCAGCACCATCCATGTTGAGCTGGCTGCACCAATTAGCCGGCCCTCCATGTTTTTAATCCTATAATCGCGGTAAGCATAAAGATGTTCGGGCATGCGCGGCCAGGTTTCTATAATAATTTCGTCCTGCCATTTTGGGTATTTTTCCATTTTTATAGCCCAGCGCAGTACTACCCAAAACTGGTTCAGCCGCAGTGCATCTTTATACCCGAAACCAAGTTTTTGTGCTTGTCGCCCGGCCGATTCCCCCAAATAATTGCAAATGGCAGCGGGAGTGGCCACACCTTTAAAATCGCTTTCGTGCCAATTTATAAAATATTTGTCGGAGTGAATTTTATTTGTTTCGTTCATCATTTTATGTCCTGGTAATTATTCATTTATTTCTGTGCAATTAAATACTTCAAAAAATAATTTTTATTATTCATTGTGCTTTTTTTGTGATCCGCTTCGCAGCGAGGCGAGTTATACGGGTTTGCCTTTCATTCAATTTGTCTATAATGGGGGGCATGCATATTCTCCATGAATTTCCACTGCCATTACTTTAGTATGATGCGGTTTTGAGTAACACAAATTTCAAAAATTGCCAGTTATTGTTTTTTGAAAAGGCAAAGTAATCTTTTATGTTTTTGATGACAATAGAAATATTACTATGTTTGTGGGCGCAAATAAAGCAATTTGTAAAATGAAATACAACGAATTACACAGGTTGATTAAAAAAAACGGGTGGCAAGTTAAGAGGCAAAAAGGAAGCCATGTAATTTATGTAAAAAACAACCGAACTTACCCAGTTCCAAATCATGGAGCAAAGGAGATACCACGGCCAACTGAAATAAAAATTAAAAAAGACATGGGCTTATAAAAGGTTTTTTCTTAAGTAAAAACATGAAAACATGAAAAAAATAAAAGCAATTATCGGTAGGGCATCAGATGGATTTTATAGCATACATTGTGTTGATGAAATGTTTTCGGGCGGAGGCAACACGCCCACCGAAGCCAAAGCCGACATGATTGAGCAAATGAAGTTTTTCAAAGAAATAGCTATTGAGGACAGTTTTGAATACCCGGCCTTTTTGGATGAGGATTTTGAAATCGAATACCAGTTTGATGTTCAAAGCCTTTTGGAATATTACTCAGGAATTCTAACCCTTGCCGGGATGGAAAAAATAACAGGCATCCACCAAAAACAATTATGGTCGTACCTGAACAACAAAACCAAACCACGCCACCGGCAAGTAGAGCGTATAAAAAAAGGGCTGCATGAACTGGGCGTGGAACTCACTGCAATTTCGTTATAATCGCTAAAAAGATTACGCGCCATTTTTATAAGAATAATTACAAAAAAATTTGTTGATATTATCCAATTAAATGCAATAATAGAAAAAGGGAAAGACGGGACTTATGGTATTCATTACGATATTGAACAGGAAAATCCATACATATTCAGCTTGTTAGTACCTTTTTCCTAATATTATACTAGTTGAATGGTTTCTTGGGTAAAGCTAATAAATTTTGTATATATCGTTCATTGTCATAAGGTTCTCCATGTTTCAAAACCGCAAACAATTCAACCGATAGACATTGTCCAATCATTTGTTTTGTTTGAAATTCATCAAATCCTTCAGCTTGCAATCTTTGATATGTTTGCTTAGTCTCTGGAGGATCATTGTCCCTGAGTTGATTCTTAATAATCTCAAAAATCTGCTTTCTTAGTTGTTCATTTGTTTCCATGTTATAATATTTTTTTCGGTATGCGGCAACAACGGTTTGTGTATGTGGAGTGCGGGATTGAAAGTGATGAACTTTCAAATTTGATTGTGGCAAGTAAAACAGGATATTCTTGTTTTGCCAATTTTCCATCATAAAACATTTGTACTCCTTGTCCAATTAGAATTCCATTTATCGGTGTTCATATTCTTATTTTTAAGTTTGATCGTAACATTACCTGTATAGTCAAGCATTCTATATTATTATCCTCATTTCATAAAAAATCAATTTTAGGCTGCCAAAGTTAGGGAAATATCCTTTCGGAATGGATGAAAATTTTTAAGCTGTTCAAAGGTTGTGGCACCCCAGAAGAATTTTTTCAATGATTACGGGATTTTTTGATTTCAAATTGGTGATTTTAGAAATGAGGTTTAAGATTGTTTTGATTTACAAAAATATTTGTGTAGGTTATCCAAATGGCTATCTTTGCAGGATCTTGGTCAACGGATAAAATGAAATATTCAGAAATTGAAAAGAAACTAAAAAAGGCCGGATGTTACTGGTTGAGAAACGGCAAAAAACATCCGTGGTGGTATAGCCCGATAACCGGACTTGAATTTCAGTTGAGCCACCATAAAAGCAAGGAGGCTAAAACAGGTACAATGAAATCAATTAGTAAAGATTCGGGGATTAAACTTTAACACCCACTAAAAAAAAGGAGTAATTATGAAGTTAAATGCAATAATAGAGAAAGGAAAAGACGGGACTTATGATATTCATTACGATATTGAACAGGAAAACCCATACTTATTCAGCTTGTTAGGTCAGGGCGATACAGTGCAGGAAGCTATTGAGGATTTTTACCTGAGCCGCGATGATATTCGGAAATATTACAAGGAAAGCGGAAAAGACTTCCCCGAAGATTTGGAGTTTGAGTTTAAATACGACATGGCCTCCTTTCTTGAATCCTACAGCGATAAAATATCTTTGGCAGGATTGGGCAGGTTAACAGGCATAAACCGAAAACAGTTGAGCCACTACCTTACCGGCAAAAGAAACCCCAGCCGAAAAACCATCGAAAAAATAGAAACTTCCTTACATGAGTTTGGAAAAGAAATCAGCCAGGTTCGTTTTATATAGACTAATACAAACGTCTTAAATCGCAGATAATCAATCAAAACTTCTTAATTGGTAACTTATCGGGGAAAAGAACCAAAATTATTAGTGTTGGGGTTTTTTGACAAAACCCATTAGTATTATAATTGGATTTCATCGACCATAAAACAGGCATTATCAAGAGTTCCGCAAACATTAGTCAGCCCGCCAAATAAAATCAGTTTTCGATAGCCGAAATTAATACCCTGTAAAAATCATCCACAGCCTGCCTTTCGTTCCAGGGGTAGTGGCCACATTTGTCGATGATGTGCATTTTAAAATCCGTTAGCATTTTCGAAAGGGGCTGGTGAACACCTTGGAAAGGATGTGGATCGTAATTCCCGTGGATGGCGATTACCGGGCAACTAATGTTTTTGCCCAAATTAAGTAGTTCCCCCGATTGGCGCATTTTTTCAGCTTCATCCCAAACTGCCTTATAAATATTGTATTGGTATTCCAAAACATGGTTTTCGTCCGTGATGGGATCAAGTGTATCGGCTTTGGATAAAAGATTTCCTATTTTTTCAAATACGTGGTTTTTATCCGGGTGGCTGTCCAACTTTTGTAGATAATCTGACAACATTTCCTGGTCGCTTTCATCGAGCCTGCTCATTCTTGTTTTAAAGATGTCGTGGGTAAATTTTGCTTCAAAAGGTGGGGCACCGATGATAATCAATTTTTTAATTAGGTTTGAATACTTCGAAGCAAATATCCAACACAACCATGCGCCCCACGAGTGCCCGATCAAAATTACAGGCAGGTCGCATTGCCTGATGATTTCTTCGCAAAGCTCAAACAACTGATCCTCTATTGTTGAGGCGCTGTTCAATAGTTCAACAGCCCCTGCATTTCCGGCAAGTTTTTTCGCAAGCGGTGCCAGGTAGCCTGGAGCCCCGGGGCCGCCATGAACGAGTACAATTTTGTAGGGGAAATCCCCATAAGTTCTGCTGCTTTCCATTAGAAAAGTTTTATGTAAGCCGATAATTTTGTAAAAAGTTCAATGCGAAAATTACTAATTATTGCAAGGTTAAACTACTTATCATTGTACCGACCATATCCTATAACTAAAAACGCTTTATTTTCCTCCCGCATCCATATTTTCCATTAGGAAATGGCGCAGCGTTGTAAACACGTGCCGGCTTGTATTTTCGCCTTCGTAAATGCTGTGCGAACGGTTTGGGTAGGGCATTACCTGGAACATTTTATTGTGTTTTACCAACTCGTTAATCAGTACTTCGGTATTTTGGTAATGCACATTGTCATCGCCGGTGCCGTGCATTACCAGGAGTTTACCCTCGAGGTTTTTGGCATAAGTTATCGGAGAGCCTTCGATAAAATCTTCCGGATTTTCAGTTTTCAGCCCCATGTATCTTTCCTGGTAAATGTTGTCGTAAAAAAATTGATCGCTCACCGGAGCAACGGCCATCCCTGTTTCGTAAATTTCGGGATACCTAAACATCAGGTTCAGTGTCATGGAGCCGCCACCGCTCCATCCCCAAACTGCGGTGCGTTCGGCATCCACGAAATCCCATTTCATAATTTCCTTCGCACCCATGGCCTGGTCGCGGGAGTTTACCACGCCAATTTTCCTGTAAATGCTTTTGCGCCATTCCCTGCCTTTGGGTGAAGGAGTGCCTCGGTTATCGATCGAAATTACCAGGTAGCCTTCTTGTGCCATCATTTTATGCCATAAGCTTGCTGCTCCCCATTCATCGGTGGCCGTTTGTCCCCAGGGTTCGCCATAAACATAAAAAAGCACCGGGTATTTTTTGGTAGGTTCAAAATTTGGGGGCTTAATCATAAATCCCTCCATAGTAATATTGTCTTCGGTGCTAATTTGAAAAAATTCGATGGGCAGCAAATCAAGTTTCGACATGTTTTCCTTTAGCTTTTCATTGTCAACAAGCGTGCGAATAGTAAGATGCCCGGGCAGCGAAACAAGTTCGGTTACCGGCGGGATGTTGATGTTAGACCAGGTATGGAAAGCATATTTCCCGCCCGGGGCCACGTTGTATTCGTGTGTACCCGGTTCATCATCGGGAGATAGGCGTTCAGCTTTACTTTTACCATCCATTTTTATCCTGTACAAGTAGCGTTGGGTTGGATTTTCAGGAGATGCAATAAAGTAGGCGTAATTGCTTTTGGGATCAATTTCAGCAATCGAAACCACATCGTAATCTCCCTTTGTGATAAGCAATTCCTCATCGCCGGTTTTAGAAATCCGGTACAAATGCCGCCAGCCATCTTTCTCGCTAAGCCAGGTAAAATGATCATCATCCACCCACATCCAGTCTTCAACCAAATCGAGCCAGGCCTCATCAGCATCAGTAAAAACATTTATGGCCAGACCTGTTTGGGGTTTGCAATACCATATTTTATTCGTGTTTTGCTTGCGGTTGAGTTGTTGCACCAAAAAGCCCTCCGAATCCTTAGCCCAAAGCATACGCACCGGGTAATGTTGTTTTGGATCGCCCGGGATATCCATCCACAAAGTTTCTCCGCCATCGGCAGGCACAACACCAATTTTGGCGGCTGACGGGGTTTCGCCAACCTTGGGGTATTCAACAGGAATGGTAAAAGAGTATAGAGAATCGGTATTATTTATCATTAAAAAGTCTTTGATTTCAGAAGCATCGATTTGCCAATAGGCAAGCATTTTTCCATCGGGACTCCACCTGAAACCATCCCTGCAAAAGAATTCTTCTTCATAAGCCCAGTCGAAGGTTCCATTGATTAAATCTTCTGTTCCGTCAAAAGTAAGCTGCCGAATTGAACCATCTGCTAAATCTTCAACAAACAAATTATGTTGGCTCACGTAGGCAACGCGGCTATTGTCAGGAGAAAATTTGGCAAACATCAGCGATGATTCCGGAAGGTTTTTCCCAAGTTGTTTTAATTTATTCTTAGCTAAATCCAAAATCCAGTAATCGCCTTTTGTATTATAGCGCCATACGCGCCTGGTGTTGGTGAAGATCAAGAGCAGCTTTTTATCCATCGACCATTCATAGTTTGAAATTTCCAATGGTTTTTCTTTTCCTTCCGGGATGAGGTTGGAGGCAGAAATCAACACCGACCGTTTTCCGTTTTTTGTTTCATAGCTTACAATATCCCGTGCTCCTTCAATTTCTTCGGAGGGCTCAAGGGCAGTATAAGTTTTTCCTTCGTTTGTCCATCGCGGCTGCCTGAAATGGTCACCATAAAAATCCCCCGAGAGAAAAATTTTATCGATAGTTAGTTGGGTTGAATCTGGTGGTACTTGTGCTAAGGTTTTTTCAGGGCTTGAAAAAGTTACCAGAATCAGGATTAGGGCGGGGAGCAGATTGAAAAATTTCATAGTTATTTTTTTTTAATGATAGAACATTGGTAATTGTTTGTAAAAATATAGGTTTTCTTAGAATACAGGATTTTACATTAACCTACAATTCCAGGTTGTTTTTATCATTACTGTCCGACTATAAGTAACAGATTCTTTCCCGAAATTTTGGGACTACCGATGACAATTGCTTTATTAATTTTGGTAATGGAGGGAGTGGTTGTCGATACAAGTCATTTTGCTTAACAACTTGGACAAGCCAAAACCGGTGAAGTGCTACTTAATTTAGAAGCCTGTTTAGTTTTGGCTTATCCAAGTTGGGTAATAGTGATACTTTTGTAAAAATCTTTTGGTGATGGCAAAACATGAATCAAAAAATAACTCGGCCTTGCAGGTAAACGTTGGCGTGGAACAACCCGACCAAATTAACAGGGCTGCAATCGAACGAATACGAAAGGTTAGACGAAAGCAGCTTTCGCTTGATGAGTTTGTAAATGGCATTTTGGATGGTAACCGAATTATTTTGAGTAAGGCCATTACCCTGGTAGAAAGCACCAATCCGGTACACCACCAACTGGCACAAAATATTATTGGGAAGTGTTTGCCTCATGCCGGAAACTCCATTCGTATTGGCATTACCGGCGTTCCGGGTGTTGGAAAAAGTACCTTTATTGAATCGCTGGGGAAACACCTCACAAACAAAAATCGCCAACTGGCTGTGTTGGCAATCGATCCCAGCAGCAGCCGTACCAAAGGAAGTATTCTGGGCGACAAAACAAGGATGGAGGAACTTGCTGTGGACATAAATGCATTTATCAGGCCTTCGCCTTCGGCTGGTTCCCTGGGTGGCGTTGCCCGCAAAACCCGCGAATCGATTATATTATGCGAAGCAGCAGGTTTTGATGTGATTTTTGTTGAAACCGTTGGCGTTGGACAGTCGGAGATTGCCGTACATTCCATGGTCGATTTTTTCCTTTTGCTCATGCTGTCGGGTGCCGGAGACGAACTTCAGGGTATAAAACGGGGCATCATGGAAATGGCCGATGCAATATTTATAAACAAAGCCGATGGTGATAATATAAAAAGTGCAAACCGTGCAAAAGCTGAATATAAAAATGCGCTGCATCTATTTCCCACAACCCAATCGGGGTGGGCTCCAAAGGTAGATGTATGTTCGGCAAGAACAAAAACCGGTATTGTAAAGGTGTGGGAAACCATCAATGAATATGTTGATTTTACCAGGGCAAACGGCTATTTCGATCAAAGGCGAAAAGATCAATTGGATCTTATAATGTACGAGGCCATCAACGAAGGTTTGAAATCCGATTTTTATTCAAATCAAAAAGTAAAACAACAGCTTCCGAAACTCATTTCTAATCTCAGAAATGATAAAATGAGCTCTTATGTTGCAGCCCAAAGATTAATTGATATTTATTTTATCGACAAGAAGCAAAACCAATCCAATCCGGAATAAGCTATGAATTACCTTGCCCACCTTTATTTGTCGTTCGGTGATGAACAGTTGCTTGTTGGTAATTATATTGCCGATGCAGTAAAGGGCAGGCAAATAGAGCAGTTTCAGGAAGGGATAAAAAGCGGCATCATTCTCCATCGCAAAATTGATGAGTTTACCGATAAGCACCCGGTTGTTGAGCAAAGCAAAAGCCGCATCAGGAGCAGGTACCGCAAATATGCCGGAGTTGTGGTGGATATGTATTACGATCATTTTCTTGCTGCCGGCTGGCTCAACTATGCTGATATCCCGTTGCAACAGTTCACAAAAAATGCCTACCGGACACTTTTTAAATATTACATGAAAATGCCGGGAAAAATGAAAAGGGTCTTGCCGGCAATGGCCGTAGGAAACTGGCTGGCTTCTTATGCCGATGTTGATAATATTGGCCTTGCCTTAAAAGGTATGTCGATGCGGACAAAGTTTGATTCGGGCATCGAAAATGGCCGGGATGAGCTCATCAAATACTATGATGAACTCAGGAATGACTTTGAATTTTTTTTCCCCGAATTAATCGATTTCTCGAAAATGATTATTGACAATCAAAGGAAAGGGCTTTGAATTTTATATTTTTCTTATGCCATTGGCATCCCGATGGTAAAATCTCCTCCAAAGGAGGCCTTCGGACTATTCCCGCTTATGCGGGATCAATCTTAAATCAAAAAATATTCGAGTTTATGGACAGACACTTATAGTTTGCTTCTTCATCGTAGCCAGAAAACTCAATCATTGAACTCCCCCTACATAGCCGATCCTATGCTGGCGTTCCATGGTATAAAAACCGTTTGATTTTTTTGGTGGCAGTTTTTATAAATTCTTCTTTGTGGGGCTCGACGGTTTGGATTTTCGAAAATTTATTTACCCTGGCATTTACGTACTCATGCAATTCTTTACTCAAGTCTTCACACTTAGCTTCAACTTCTTCTTTCATGTTTTTGTACTTTTCTTCAATTTCCTCGCGGTTGAAGTGTACCATGGCGACCAATTTACCTTTTTGCTGAATTACAAGAGATTCGGCCACGTGCTTAAAATTATTGATAACCGACTCGATGTCTTCAGGAAATATATTTTCGCCTCCCGGTCCGATGATCACATTTTTGCTGCGTCCACGAATGTAGAGATAGTTGGTTTTGTCAAGGATACCCAGGTCACCAGTTTTAAACCAGCCATCTTCGGTCAAAACTTCTCTGGTAAGTTCTGGTTCTTTGTAATAGCCTTTCATCACGTTAGGACCTTTTGCCCAAATCTCACCTTCGCCGGTGAGCTTTCCGGGATTATTGATTTTGAGGGTTATTCCATCGAGTTTTGGCCCGGTAGATTGCAACCTTGTATTTTTTGGGTTAACACCGGCAAGCAAGGGAGATGTTTCAGTAAGGCCATAACCAATTGCATAAGGGAATCTTGCTTCTCGTAGAAACTTCTCAACTGTTTTGTCGAGTTTGGCACCACCAATTCCAAAAAACTTTAACTCTCCGCCAAAAGTTTGCATCAGCTTCTTGCCGGCCAATTGGTTCATTTTTTTGCGCATGAAAGGCATAGCATACAGTGCCCTTGTAAGCTTGTTTTTATTGAAAGAAGGCAAAACTTTGTTCCTGTAAATCTTTTCGATGATCAATGGTACGGTTAGCATCAGAGTTGGCCGCACCGCCTTGAGTGCTGGAAGTAATATTGCTGGTGTTGGTGGTTTGGTTATGTAATAAATACTGGAGCCCTTAAGAATCGGAAGAATTAATCCGATTGTGTTTTCGTAAGTATGCGAAAGGGGAAGGACAGATAAAAAACGGTCGAGGGTATTAATTTCCTGAATCCCTCCGCTGGAGATGGCATTGGAAACCAGGTTTTTGTGTGTGAGCATCACACCCTTCGATTTTCCGGTTGTCCCCGATGTGTAAATAATTACCGCCAGATCATCCTCAGTAATAGTGTATTTTTCGACTGGACTTGAACCCTCCTTAAAACGAACCCGTGGCCGATCAGACTCCAATATTGAATAATCCTCAATCAGTATGCGGTGTATCAGGGTTTCCTTTTGGAAGTTGCTGATTTTAGCTTTTAAACCATTTGAAACAAATATGGCTTTTGATTCGGAGTGGGTCAAAATATTATCTACTTCATGCTCGCTAAAATCCGGGAGGATAGGGACAACAATTGCACCCATCGAAACGATAGCGAAATAGGTGATTCCCCAATTTGGCATGTTGGAACTTAGCAAAGCCACGCGGTCACCAGGTTGGATTTTTAACTTCTCGAGCAAGGAGTTAACAGCAAGTTTTTTTTTATCGAACTGGGCGTAGGTTATTGGAACTTCACCAACAAAAGCAACCGCCGGACGGTCAACAAATTTTTTAACTGATCGCTGTAGTAGTGCTGGTAATGTTAAAACCGGAAGATCGTGCATAATTATTTTATTTGTGTCGGTAAAAGTACAACAAAATAAATAAGCGTTTTTAGGGCATCTCCTTTGTCTTTTCTTACAAAATTACTTATATAGATAATAAAATCTCACAAACCCAATAATGGTTATTACTGGAAGAAGCATGTACATTAAAATAATGTTGATCATAAGTAACAAAAGGGCAAATATTTTTTTGGTTGCCCAAGTATCCATATAGTTATCGCTTACTTTATTTCCATAGTTATCTACATATACCGTGTAATTCACTGGAGCCCTGCTCACTGCTCCCGCAGCCCTTTTGAAGAAGTCGAGAAAACCGATTTTGCCGGTGATTTGTTTTGCGTCGATTAGCCAAACCGGTGCTCGGTATGCCCAGTAATAGCTGACTACACCTGCCAGAAAAAATATGCCGAATACCATCCCAAGAACCGAAAAACTGCCTGATGATGTAGGCGAAGAGGAAAAAAGATTTGAAATTGTTGAGAGTACAAAGAGTGATGATGCAACAATTGAAACAATCAACAACTTTTTAGAGCCACAAAATTTTCGGGTTGTCCATTCCACAAGCAGGTTTTTGTAATCGGTTAAGTGTGCTTTAACATCCTCTGTCTGAGGGCTCAGTTCATCTGCTTTTGTGACACAATCCTCAAAAACCTGGACTTGCTTGAGTGTAAATGGCTTTCTAATATCTTTTTCCTCATCGACAACAGTTAAGTTTTGGAAAGCTTGATCCAATAATTTACTGGCTTCTTCTTCAATGTTTTTTTCCATGATTGAATTTAGGTATAATATTAATAAATAAAATTTTAAAAATTGTCTTGAAAAAAGGCAAACATATAAAAATAATGAGAATTGTCGGTATAATAGCAGCAGTTCAGCAACAAAATATTTTAAAGATTGAATCGTACTGCTGTTTTCTAATGTGCATTATTCTCCCGGCACGAGTGATATAGCCACCGTGCTAATTACTTCCCAACTATTTTTTTTTTGTTTT
>Ga0208900_1000390_pt1 | contig 28041 bp, 22 predicted proteins | sample AntAceMetag02UKK_FD_184763 | JGI IMG/M metagenome (GOLD analysis project Ga0208900, IMG submission 184763) | Saline lake microbial communities from Ace Lake, Antarctica - Antarctic Ace Lake Metagenome 02UKK (SPAdes) (version 2) | ecosystem: Environmental > Aquatic > Non-marine Saline and... | reverse complement strand
TATTGCCGGGTAAGTATCCATACATATGTTTTTCGGTATTTCACAGAGATATACCATTGATATTTATGAGTTTTATTTTGAGGAATATATGCTCGGGTACTTACTTAAAAAATAGAAAAAAGGAGAACACCCATGAGTGGAGAAAAAGATACCATAGTCAATTTGCGCCACTTAGAATACTATAGAATGATGCAATCATGCAGCCGCCTGGATAATGTAGAAAATTCTGTCCGCTCAAATATGGATAGAATGGCCAGTGGTTTAGGGACGGAATTAAATAACCGGATCTCTTCCATAAATACTCGTCACAACAAACTTGAACACCATGTTTCCGGCATGAGCCAGGAAATGCAGCTAATGGAAAAAGAACAAAGCCGCCACATGCGTGAACAGACCAGTATTCTTCAGCAGGGCCTTGCATCCCTGGGACAGTTTATGAATAACCAACGTCAAGAATATACCACCATCATAAGAGAGCAGGGTGAACAGTTCCATGAGGCGCTTCAGATCCAGGGGCGAATGCTTGAAGGGCGGATCAGAAATATTCAAAAGACCTTGATTCAAAAGGAGGTCAGCGAAAGAGATCAGGCCCATCAGTGGTTTAACGATTCTCAACGATACCTTGATATGATTAAAAATGAATATAAGCATGAAAAATTCAAGCCCGGAGCCCTTAATCATATTGCAATTGAAATGAGTATGAGCCATGGAAATCTGGATCATGGGAATTATCAGGCAGCCATTGCAACTTCACAACAGTCCTTGATCAGGGCGTCTGAATTACGCCTGGAACTGGAAAAGCTTGAAATGGAATGGGAAGCCCATCTCCAGGGTGCCAAGCAGAACGCAACTGAAGTGTTAGCCACATGCGATGCCCAGACAGCCTGTAGATTTACCTTGGAGATGGATCAAGGAGCAGAGGACGTTGCCGGAGAAGTTGATTTCTGGACAAATGGCGCATTGAGCGAACTTCGACGGCGGGTGGAAGCACAGTTGAAGCAACTGGGAACACCAGAAGATATTAGTTTGGAAAATTTAAAGGCGTCTATTGCCCTATCGGATCAATGGCGGGAACAATGTCTTGAGCTTGCGGAAAAAGCAAAAGAAGCATTACTGGCTTCCCAACTTCGAAATAATTTGGGACAAATGATTGAAGATTCAATGCTCCAGGCAGGCTGGGAACTCACAGATGCGACCTATGAAGGAGAAGACTTCCGAGGGGCGGTTCATATCAAAATGCAGAATCTCCCAGGAGATGAAATTGTTACCATTATTTCCCCTGAACCTGGTGAAGGAAATACGATTCACAATAAACTCAATATTTCCTTTTTTGATCGTTCAACCAATGACGAAATTTTTCGTCAGGAGAGACTTCAGGCCATTACGGGCTTACTTCAGGAAGAGGGCTTGGAGATAGGTCTGCCCGTCTGTCGTCAGGGGACGGAAAATCAACCCTGTATAGATAACGCAAAACTTGATTTTCAAAAGGTTAGGCAGAGCAAATATATCAATTCCTTTTGAAACGATATGAGGAGTAGCAAAAAAAGGTAGGTGAAATGTCAAAATGTCCTGTATGTAAGCAACAGACCGCAGATGAAAATTCCAGGATTTGCCTTATGTGTGGCTGGGAATTCAGGTATATACTCGGAGATATAAGCCAGGAAGAATTTGCGGTTTATAACAAAAAATTAGAAATTTCCCGGCAAAACTGGGAGATGCTCCAGGCCTTTAAAAACCGACAACAGCAAGAATCTATGGACAAATCAACAACTTTGGTTACTGCAAGCCTGGAGAAAGAGCAAACAAAAAAAAAGAAAAACAATGTGGCTTACTCTGAAGGGACTCCGGTGCCAGTTCTCAAAAGAGACCCCTTTGAGATACTGGAGGAATTTCAGGTAAGAATCTGCGATTATAAACCAGTGCCTGCAGGAAAAGTCCGTCTAATAAAAGAGAAATATGACATTAAAACAGGTATTTTCCCCGTTGAAATTTCATGGGATGAATGGGTAAAAGATGTTCAAGGTAATAATCACCATTGGGATTCCTGGTTAAAAGTAGATCGGGATACTGCCAGAATGATATACGCAAAAACTGCTGAATATCCGCTTTATGTAAGGCTGAAAACCCGGGAAGAGGCTGTTTATTTTATGGCATTAGAGTTATCAACGCCAAAAGGCATCATTCCTCTACAGATACCTGAGAGTCATGTATGGAAAGAACCAACAACAGGGATAGAGCTGATTTATGTTCCCGGCGGGAGTTTTAAAAGGGGAAAATATAAAATTCATCTGGATGGATTTTATATTGGTAAATACCCGGTAACCCAGGCACAGTGGACAGGGGTGATGAAAAACAATCCCTCCCATTTTAAAAAAGGGGATGACTACCCTATGGAAAGTGTATCCTGGGAAGATACAAAGGTATTTCTCCAGAAATTATCAGAACAGGTTTCCGGATCTTATACATTTCGCCTACCCACGGAAGCGGAATGGGAGTATGCAGCCAGGAGCGGTGGAAGGACGGAAACGTATGCCGGTGGAGAGAATATTGATGCAGTGGCATGGTATGGTGAGAATAGCAACCTTTCCACCCATCCGGTGGGAAAAAAGTTGGCCAATGGACTTGGTATCCATGATATGAGCGGTAACGTATTGGAGTGGTGCGAGGATTGGTATGGGGAGTATTCTTCAGGATCTGTGGAAAATCCCAAGGGACCTGATTCAGGCTCGTACCGTGTCCTTCGCGGCGGTAGCTGGGATCTCTCTGCCGTGAGCTGTCGTGCAGCGCTCCGGATCAGGCTGACACCCGACCTCCGGGGCAGCGGCCTTGGTTTCCGGTTTGCGCTCTCCCCAGGTCAGCACTAATACGCTTCCGGGCCGGGCCCATTGCCCCTCGGGAGGGGCGGCATGATAGCATTTTCAATATTCGTTGTGGACAGGCAGAGGCCAAAACAAGGTCTGCCCGTGGCAGTTATGAAAAAAATGGATTATGGCGTTTTATGGAGAGATCAGAAATATGAAAAAACTCGGACTTGATTTCGGAACCACAAACTGTACGCTTAGTTATTTTGATTCTGCGAGCGGGGTGCTGGAATGCTACCGGATGCGAAATGCGGGCAGTTCACCTTATATACCGTCCTTTATTCGATATGATAACGAAGATGATTCCATTGAGATCGGAAGAGGGGCGAAAAAGAGTCAAAATGACGATGATTACCGGGTTTTCTCCGGGTTTAAAATGCTTATCTCAGAAACAAACAAAGAAAGACTGGAGGCATACGGATATGTCTCCAGTACACCTTTCGAATGCGGAAAGGCTTATATTCAGAGCCTTCTTCATAACTATTGTGAAGAACAAAATATTTCAGATGGCATTGAAATACTGATCATCACTGTTCCCGAAATATGGATTAAAGAGCATTTACACGCAAACCGTGAACGTCTGAAGGAATTATGCACAGATCTTAAGCTTCCGTCATATCGTTTTCTGAGTGAACCCGTGGCAGCTTCTGCATATTTTGCCTATTGTTTTGAGCAAAAACAAGGCAAGCCTTTTTATGGCCATGTACTTGTCTGTGACTATGGTGGCGGAACTCTGGATTTGAGTCTTTCAAAAGTAGATGGAGAAACGATCACTGTTCTTGAATGTACGGGAAAGGGACATGATGAAATCAGTCTCGGAAAAGCAGGGGTGGCTTTTGATGAAGCGGTGATCAAACGTGTTTATGAACGTGACAAACAACAAAAATTATCAAGAAATGACCCTCAATTTGTAAAACTCATGGATAGTTTTGAAGAACATAAAATAGATCTTAAATCCGACGTGGACAAGGTTCTTGCACAATATCTTAAGAATAAAAGCGTGAATAAGAAGGCTTTTAAAATTGATGAAATGATTTTTAAAGCATCCGATTTTGTGGAAGCCTTTGATCGTGTCATTAAACCTGATTTTGTGAAGGCATTGGAAGAGATGAAAGGTTATTTCAAAACGCATCATGTGAATGATACAGACAAATCGTGCTTTAGAGTTGTCATGGCAGGGGGATTCAGTAGCTTTTATCTGGTTCAGCAGACAGTGAAGGATTTTTTTTCAAGCATGACTTTGAAAGACGAACGTTTTAACTCCTGTTTTACCGTTGAAGATACCGCACTTGCCATATCAAAGGGAGCTGCACTGGTTGCAAATAAATTGATAAGTATTGAACCTACATGTCCTATAAGTGTGGGCTTGAAGATTAAAACCGATGTGGGTGGTTTTTTGGAAGATCGTGATGAATCAATTTTAAAAAAGGGAATTAAGATTTCCCAATATAAAGATCCGGTGTTTATTAATGGCAGAGTGGAGGTTGATCCTGCATTGATCAAAGAGCCCCTTGTTATATTTCTGGGGGATGGTAACCACCGCAGATATGTTCGTCTTGATAAAAATATTGAGCAACTTTTCCCCAACACCGACAAGGAAAACAATCAATGGGAAGTGGGTTTCTCCACAGACGAAAATTTTTTATACACACTCCACGCCAAAGATCTCCAGGGGGAGAAACAGGAAAGCCCACTGGGTGATCTGTTGGAAAAAATCAGTGGCCCCATTCTGGTCAGAGAGGAAAAATGAGTATTGGATTTCAACAAACAGAAGACCTCTGGTGTGCCATGCAACAGGAAAACGAACCCAGTGCCAAACGGTTGTTAATGATCGAGCTTGCCAAATTCTTGCTTAAATATGCGGCACTGGAGGGGGCGGACATTGAACGTGTTTCCGGCACCGATCGCTTGACGGATTTTTTCATTGAATATCTGGATACAGCAAAAAGTATAACCGGATTTTTTCATAGCGCATTGCCCCATCTGGAGCATGAACTCCTGGGAAGCGAATTTGAAGTGCAGATAAAGACCTCTGAGGAAGAACTCAAACAAATTGTGGAACGTTCAGAGACCTTACGAGATTCCAATGAGGAACTCATGGGTTCTAAGAATCGCCTCATGGAGGAATCCCAGAGGTTAACCAAACTTGAAACAGAGTTGGATTTGCTGAAAAAACTTGAAAAACAATTACAACCAGAGAATCTGTCTGCACTGGAAAAAGAAATTGATCAAATAAAAGAGAAAACAGCCGATTTGGTTCCTGAAAAAAAACGGCTGGAAGTGGCGCATTCAAAATATCTGGCATTACTACAGAAGATGGAAGGCATGACATCTGCTCTCCAGGAAGGTAACCGGGGCACCATTGAGCATCTGCGGGGATTATCTGAAGATTTATCTGTTTTACTTGATCAGAACTGGGATATGTGTGATATGGATTTATCCGGTGATTTAAGGAAATTGAAACAAAGAAATAAAATGTACAGGGAAATCATTGGTGAGCTTGATGAGTGCATAAAAAAACTAAATAACACCACAGAAGCAGAAAAAGTGAATCATGAATTATATGACCGTCATTTTGCAGCCAATACGGACACAGCTAAAATGATGAACCATACCTCGGTGATTTCAGATAGAATTTCACAGGATTTGAAGCAGTTTGATTTGGAGTTAAAAAAAATTATTGAGGCAGAGGAAGAGTTGGTTCACAGGATCAGAAGGTTAAACAAGACTGTCTGATCCTTGGCCTTTAAATGGAATTGCATATGCTTCAAATAAAAACGCCTTCTAAATCCATTCGTATTTATGCGCAGCTTCCCCGCACCCGCACTCTGGGGCCATTTCTTCGATTTGCCCTCTGGGTCCAGGGATGTAATGGAAAGTGTCCGGGATGCATGACACCTGATGCCAAACCGCATGATCAGGGACAGTTGATAGATCTTGCTTCACTGGCCAGGGATATCTGTCTGGATTTTCGCATCGAAGGGCTCACCATCAGCGGGGGAGAGCCGTTTTTGCAGGCCGGAGCTTTATCATTGCTTATTGATCAGGTTAGAATGGTACGAGATATGGGGGTAATTATCTATACAGGACTCACAATTGAGGAATTGTACCAGGATAACCATGGGGATGTTCTGAATCTTCTTGAACGGACAGATCTCCTGATTGATGGCCCTTATCTGCGGGAACTGGATGACGGATTAAGCCTTCGTGGATCATCCAATCAGACTGTTCGTTTTTTAACCAATCGCTATGTTGATATTGCAAAAAAATATTACGCTCAATCCCAGAGAAATGTGGAACTGCATATTTTAAAAAATGAGGTATTTCTTGCCGGTATCCCTGGATCGGAGATGTTAAAAAGATGGAAGAATCGGCAGCTTATTTGATTCTTTAGAATGATCAAAAAAAGTGTAACGTACTTTTGTTGAATTTTGTCCGATTTTTTATAAAGATTGACACCTCAGCAATGATATGTTTTTACTGTTTAAATACAACTTGGGGACAAAACAATACTGTGAAAATTTATTATAAAATTCTCCTGACCCTTCTGCCCATGGGTGTCCTGTTGGTGTTCATTATAGGTATTATTCACTCCCATTTTACCTCAAAGGCCCTGACAAACCTGGCAACCACATGGCTTGAAACCCGCTTATCCGAAGCCATTCATATTGCTAAACAGCAAAATGATAATTTAAAAAAATACGATTTGGAGAGCATCCCAGCCAGTGTTCAAAAAGCCAAAATGGATGCAGAAAAAGAGATCAGCAGCATTGGGGTGGGAAAACAAGGATATATTTTTGCCGTGAATAAAAAAGGCCGCATTGTTTTCAACCCAGACCCCTCCCTGGTGGGATATAATGTCTCAGACGAAGCTTGGTTCCAACAGTTAAAAGAAAAAAGGGGAAACGTTACTTATCGCGCAGGGAAAGGCTATAACCTTGCTTTTTATGGCTATTTTGAACCATGGGAATGGTTTGTCATTGCCACAGATCCCCAGAGAGAATTTTTTGGTGCAGCCCACCGCATAAAACCCTTAATATGGATCACCGGAGTGTTGGGGGCCATGGTCATGGCAGTGACGTTAATGATACTGACCCATGCCCTGACCCGTCCTCTTAAAGACCTGACTGATGGTACCCGACGGGTGGGACAGGGAGATTTAAAAACCATTATAAAGGTGGAATCCAACGATGAACTGGGTGAACTTGCCCGGAATTTCAACCAAATGACCCATCGTCTCCAGGAAATAACCATATTAAGAGATGAACTTGAAAAGGCAGTAATGGAGCGCACCAGCAAATTGATGGAAATGAATAAGCGGTTGGCAAAAACAGAACGATTGGCCGCCGCCGGACAACTTGCCACCACCGTTGCCCACGAGATCAACTCACCACTCCAGGGCATTTTTTCCCTGGTGGAACTGATGAAAGAGGACGCGCCAAAGGAGAGTGAAACCCTGGAAGAACTTGAAAGTATTGAAACAGGACTTCAATCTATTAAAAAAACCGTAAAAAATCTTATGGATCTCAACCGTCCCTGCGGACTTGAGAAAGCCCATATTAATATGAATCAACTCATTTCCAAGACCCTCTCTCTTTTTCACACACAAGTGGCAAAGGCAGGGGGAAAGATTTACTTGGATCTTGAACCTGGCATACCACGTATATGGGCTTCTTCCCAACTGCTCAGCCACGTATTCATCAATTTTATCAACAATTCCCTGGAGGCCATGGAAGATGAGCCCCCTGCTGAAAAAGAAAAACCCAGAACGCCTGAAATTAAGATTCAAACCCGCTGTCACCAGAAAACAATTGTTATTCAATTCCAAGACAACGGCCCCGGAATTAAAGAAGATGTACTACCCAATTTATTTGTTCCCTTTTTCACAACAAAGAAAAAATTGGGCATGGGTGTGGGCTTGACCATCTGTTCTGACTCAATTCATGAGCACGGTGGAATACTTCAAGCAGGTAATGTACCCAGTGGCGGCGCCATATTCACCATCACACTACCCACTGACAATATCCCCCTACCGGATGATGATCCTATCTCTTCCCATGACATCCCTGTACAAGAAAAAAGAGAGTCAATAGGCATAACTTAATATATGAATTCTATTCAATTTTTTCAGGCACGACTGACACGATATTTTCCAGCACTGCTAAGCGGCTCTCTCATGACTCTGGCCTTTCCTGGCACCCAGTGGGCCTGGCTGGCATGGGGAGCACTGATTCCCCTTATACTATCAATAAGAGGAGCTACCCCTGGCAAGGCTTTCAGGATGGGAGTGGCCATGGGTATGGTGCATTTTTTATCTTTGATTTACTGGATACTGCCCACCCTTCACACCTATGGGAATTTACCCATTTTGCTGGCATTGCCTGTGCTTCTTTTAATGGTGTTTTATCTGGCCCTTTACCCGGGTCTGTTTTGTCTGATTATTTCCAGCAATTATTCCCATAAAAATATCCCAGCCTTATTGCCATTAAAAGCGCCTCTTGCGTGGGTGGCACTTGAATTTATAAGAGCAACCTTATTCACCGGGTTTCCCTGGGGCCTTGCAGGATATTCCCAGTATCTGAATATAAATCTGATCCAGATCGCCGATATCACCGGTGTTTACGGTGTTTCCTTCATCATTGTAATGGTCAATATCACCCTGGCCATGGCATGGGATCATCTCAAAAGCAGAAAAGGCCCTTCTAAAACCAGAAAGACCCAAGCAACTGCCTTGGGTGTCTGGATGGGGGGTCTTATTCTTGTGATAACGGGAATAATGATCTATGGTCATGAAAGACTGTCAACCATGGAAACAACCATGGCCCATGCCCCGAAAGCAATCATTTCGGTTATCCAGGGCAATATTCCCCAGGCAGAAAAGTGGGATGAAGCCTATAAAACAGAAACGGTGTCAACCTATTGTCAACTCTCCCAGACGTCTGTCCCGGATCAGGCAAGAGATCTTATCATATGGCCGGAAACCGCATTGCCATTTTACTATACCTGGGACAAGGAGATATCCGATCGGGTGGATGGGTGTATCCGCCAGAGCAACGCATGGTTTATCATTGGCAGCCCGGCCTTTTCTCTTCTGGGGGAGGATGACTTCCAGTTTTTCAACCGGGCATACATGCTCACCCCCCAGGCCACCGTCAGTCAATTCTATGACAAAAGCCACCTGGTTCCCTTTGGTGAGTACGTTCCCTTTGGAAAATATTTAACCTTTTTGGACAAACTGACCTCCCAGGCGGGTGATTTTTCACCAGGATCAACAGATGCCAAGCCCCTGGCATTTAACAAAAATAGTGCAGGAATCCTCATTTGCTTTGAAATTATTTTTCCTAAACTTGTTTCAACTGTGGTTAAAAATGGGGCAGATCTGCTGGTCACCATGACCAATGACGCCTGGTTTGGGCGCACCTCTGCCCCCTTGCAGCATTTTTCCATGGCAGTGCTCCGGGCCGTGGAAAATAGAAGAAGCGTTGCAAGGGCCGCCAACACCGGTATCAGTGGATTTATTGATCCCAGGGGTAAAATTACAGGAAGCACCGCTCTCTTTGAAAAAGCCACCCTCACCCAGGCGGTTTCCTGCATTAATTTAATGAGTTTTTATACCACCCATGGGGATCTGTTTGCGTGGTTTTGTTTCCTGGCCACAGTGTTATTGGCATGGCCCTGGAAATATGTGATTAGATTTTTTGGTAAAACCTGATGGCATCCTTCAAAATTGCTTTACACTTTTTTTGATCATTACCCATTTGTAGGGGCTTTCTCCCAAAAGGCTGTAAAGTACTTTTTGGGCCATATGAAGGATGCCAACCTGATCCTCAAATCTCAGCTAATCCAACGTTTTATAGTCTTAAGGTGGGAAAGCAACACAATAAATATAATACCCATGATGACATATTGAATCACATGAACATGTGATTCTAAGAAATCAAAAAAAATAACCCAGGACAGGATGGCGGCAAAGGTACCCAGAAACACGGCACTGAAATTTCGTCCCACATGGATATTGAGTAAATATCCCATGATGGAACCGGTGACAGGTCCTGTCACCGGAAGGGGGAGCATGACAAAAAGAAACAGGCCAATCCAGCCATATTTTTCTATTTTACCCTTATGCTTTTCCGCTTTATTTTTCATGGCAACTGAAACAGTCATCACCCATTTAATCTTAATATGGTTGCTCATGGAAAGAATAAATACGGAGTAGGCCAGACAAACGATGAGAATTTCAAGATAAAAGTTATACAACAAGGTCCAACCAAGATTAAACCCCGCCATAAAACATAGTCCGATACCCGCAGCCCGCCCTCCGAAAATGTGTGCCAGAAACGCCAGCAGCAGGTTTCCGGCCTTGGGGGGATCTGTCACAGCACACCAGCCAATCATGGTCATGAGTGCCACCGTCAAAAGGATACCTCCCCATAAGATCATGCCTTCAGGGGTGCGATATATTTTGCCTTTTGGGGGAGCAAGCTTTACAGAAGCTGTTTTCAAAGAATTTTATCTGCCTTTTTTAGCCGTTCAAGTAATTGATAAAAAACCGGCAAGACCCCCCTGAGTCTTTAATTCAGGGGCTGTTGATGAACCCACGTAGAGAAATACTACATGAAAAAGTCAGAAATAATCAAAAACATGAAAAAAGTCAAGAAAAACAGGCTTGATCATAAAGTATACTCATCTGTTTTGTTGCAATGAAGCACCCTTTTGTGATAAATAGTGCCCTATTGAAAATCATAAAAAAACGTAGTGGGCAAAGGGGTTGAACTTTAAATAATTTTAGCATATTGCATATTTTATAATGGCTATTTATCCCCTCCATTTCCCACAAAAAATTCCGGATGGCCCATGGTTTACTCAGGCCTGTTTCTGGCTGATAGCCCCCAGGTGAAAAAAGTCAGAACCAGGCCCATGTGATCCAGTATGCCGTCATTATTTTTGAACTCAATTTAAAAAAATCCACAGGAGAACCCCATGTCCGTAGAAACTAAACAGACCATTGCCTCTTTTTATGAAAAAGCCGAACAGCTCAAGGAGTATCTTTGACCTCCCTGTAAAGAAGAACAGGTTAGGAGAACTGGAAAGTTTCATTGCCAAGGAAGATTTCTGGAACGACAATGACAAAGCCACAGAACTGTTAAAAGAAAGGACACGGATATCCGACCTCATTGAGGCGTGGCAGGGAATTTATACACAAATAGAAGATGCGGACACCCTGCTTGAACTTGCCCGGGAAGAAAAGGATAAGGATGTAGAAAAAGAGGTGGAGATCCAGCTCCGACGTCTTGAAAAAAAAATAAAAAAATTTTCCATTGATATCATGTTAAATGATGTGGATGACACCCGAAACGCCATTGTATCTATCAATGCCGGGGCAGGAGGCACCGATTCCCAGGATTGGGCGGAAAAACTTTTTCGCATGTACACCCGCTGGATTTCCAAAAAGGGGTACAAGCTTCAAATAATTGATTACCAACCCGGGGATGAGGCCGGTTTAAAAGGGGCCACCTTAAGTGTGTCCGGCACCAACTGCTATGGATTTATGAAGGTGGAATCCGGGGTACACCGCCTGGTTCGCATCTCTCCCTTTAATGCCAGTGGAAAACGCCATACCTCCTTTGCCTCGGTGTTTGTCTATCCCGAATTAAAGGATGATATCCAAATTGATATTGATGAAGGGGATCTGCGGGTTGATGTTTACCGGGCCAGCGGTGCTGGCGGACAGCACGTCAATAAGACCAGCAGTGCCGTCAGGATCACCCATCTGCCAACGGGGGTGGTGGCCCAGTGCCAGCAGGAATCCTCCCAGCACCGAAACAAAGAGATCGCCATGAAGGTGCTCAAATCCAGGCTTTATAAGATTGAAAAAGATAAACAGAACCAGAAGATGCAGGATCTTCACGACGGCAAGGATGACATCGCCTGGGGCAATCAGATCCGTTCATACGTCATGCATCCCTACCGCATGGTGAAGGATCACCGCACCAACTTTGAGGTGGGGGACGTGGATCGGGTGATGGACGGGGATCTGGATGAATTCATTGAAGGGGTGCTGCTTTCCGGCAAAATATAATGGATCCCCAGGAAATTATCAATGCACATTATCTACCTGGTACGGATCTCCATGAGCTTTTCATGCGCCATGCTGACCTTGTCACGGAAAAAAGCCTTGAAATCGCCCAAAACGTTGCCCATCTGCATCCGGATACGGCCTTTATCCAGGAGGCGGCCATGCTCCATGACATCGGCATTTTCATGACCCATGCCCCTGCCATCCATTGCAGGGGCAGTCATCCTTATGTCTGTCATGGTTTTCTGGGTCGACAACTGCTGGATGACATGGGATTTTATCGCCATGGGCTGGTGTCGGAACGGCACACCGGTGCTGGTATCACCCTTAACAATATAACATCCAACCACCTGCCCCTTCCCCACCGGGATATGGTGCCGGTGACCCTGGAAGAACAGATCATCTGTGTGGCGGATAAATTTTATTCCAAAAGCCCGGACAAAAAAGGGAATGAAGGAAATGAAAGGACGGTGGAAAAAATTATTGCCTCCCTGTCAAAAATAGACCCCGGCCATGGACAGCGCTTTGCCCAATGGGCTAACCTATTTCATCTCCGGCACCCCCATGAATGAGTTTTAAATAAGTTGCCTATTTGAGTTGCCCATTGGTGCGCTTAGCGCTTAGGGGACAGATTTTTAAATCTGTCCCTGCCTGGAAATAAATGGTATATCCCTGCCTCCAAAATGGAAAAATTATTTCAGACTCATTCCTTAAATGGGATGATCTCGTTTTTTCAGTCCAATTTCACCCAAACGGGATCATCGTGATTCATCCATTCCACGTTAAACATTACGTTCCGGGCTTCTCCCCAAAGGAAACACCATGGATATTCATTTCTCAAAGGTTACAAAATCATACAATGAGAGTGGTACCCGGCATCTTATTTTTGAACATCTGGATGCCCTTTTCCCGTCCCAAACCGTTTCCGTAATTGTGGGAAAGAGCGGGGTGGGAAAAAGTTCCCTGTTAAACCTGGCAGGCGGCATTGACACCCCTGACGACGGATCCATCAAAATTGGAGATACCCGGCTCACACACATGACCGACCGGGCTCGAACGATTTTCAGAAGAAAACACATGGGCATCATCTTCCAGTTTTTCAACCTCATCCCCGTACTCACAGTCCTTGAAAATGTCTGTCTCATTGCAGAGCTGGACAACGCCTCCCCCAAAGAAGCCCAGAACAATGCCCTTTCCCTGCTGGATCATGTGGGGCTGTACCATCGTAAGGATACCTATCCGGATACCCTGTCCGGCGGAGAACAGCAACGGGTGGCCATTGTCCGGGCATTGGTTCACAATCCCGAGGTCATCCTTGCCGATGAGCCCACGGGAAACCTGGACATGGCCACAGGCAAAACGGTTCTGGAGCTCATTGTCAATCTGGTAAAAGAGCGAAAAAAGACCCTGATCATGGTGACCCACAGCCCTGAAGCCGTGGGATTTGCCGACCAGGTATTTACATTTGAGGATAAAAAACTGTCCCTGTCTCCGGGAAAAGGATTCCTGACATGATATCCATGGCCCCGGGTATCCTCATTAAAATTACCCTGAAATACAGCAGGCACCACCGGGCAAGAACCCTTTTGCTGATCCTTGGCATTGCATTGGGGGTGTCTGGTGTGGTGGCCATTGATATTGCCAAAACCAGTGTCAGTAAATCCTTTGAGCTGTCCACCGGCCTTGTCACCGGAAAGGCCACCCATCGCATCGTGGGCACCACCCTTTCCCTTGACCAGTCTTTGTTTACTACGCTGAAGGTTTCCCTTGGGATCAAACACTGCGCCCCGGTGATCTCCCAATACACCCATGTGGAAGAGCTTAAGGGAAAACAGATGCAACTCCTTGGCATTGATCCCTTTTCAGAAAGTGCCTTTCGCAGCCTTTCCCTGGCACCGGACTCATCTGCCAAGGCTCCCAACCTGGCAGAAACCCTGATGTCAGGTTCCGGGGTACTCCTCTCCCAAACCCTGGCCCGGGATAACGGTCTTATTGCAGGAGACATCCTGACCCTGGTATTTGGCAAAAAACAAGTGCCCGTTCCCATTGCTGGATTTCTCCACAGTGGCGAAGCCCTGGAAACTGTTGCCCTCACAGGCGTTCTGGTGGCGGACATTGCAACAGTCCAGGAACTTCTGGGCATGGGGGATCAGATCTCCCACATTGATTTGATACTTGAATCAGAACAGGCCGTTAAAACTATCAAAGCCATTCTCCCCAAGGGCACCACCCTGGTACCCACGGCCCAGAACAGCCAAGCCGTGCGCAATCTTTCCAATGCCTTTGAAACCAGCCTCACAGCCTTCAGCATGCTGGCCCTTTTCATGGGCATGTTTCTCATTTATAATACGGTGTCTTTTTCCGTCACCCAGCGCCAGCGTCTCACCGGCACCCTGCGCTCCCTGGGGGCCACCCAAAGGGATATTTTTCTCATGGTGACCTTGGAAGTAATTATTTACGGCATCGTGGGGTCTCTGCTGGGAATACTTTCCGGGGTGCTTCTGGGAATGGCAGCGGTTCATGCCGTGTGTGCCACTGTGTCAGACATGTACTTTGTGCTCACCGTGAACCAGACCCACATTGCCTGGCCCACACTGGTCAAGGGATTTTCAGCGGGTATGGTCTCGTGCCTTGCCGCCACTTTATTTCCCGCCCTTACGGCAAGCCACATTCCGCCTGTGACACTGTCCCGGCGATCCGCGTCAGAAACCCGGCTCCAGGGAATGGCCCTGGGGCTGACAGTTTGTGGCATGGCACTTTTGATTCTGTCTTTTTTGCTGTTTGTGTTTCCCCACACCGGGCCGGCCCTGGACTTTCTGGGCATTTTCATGATGTTCACCGGGGCTGCCTTTATGGTACCCCTGCTCACCCGGGGAATGACGCGTCTTCTTTTGTATGCAACGGCACCCCTGTCTTCCCTTCTCACCCGCATGGCACTTAAAAACATTGTCCGTTCGTTAAGCCGAACCAGTGTGCTCATTGCCTCCCTCATGGTAGTGACATCGGTGTACATGGGCATTGATACCATGACAGCCAGTTTTCGGCAGTCGGTGGTGAACTGGGTTGACGGCAATATCGGCGGCGATATCCATGTACGATCCGCAGATAAAACCCTGCCCGCCATTGACCCTTTGCTGGTGAATCGTATTACGACCCTGCCCGGGGTGGAAAAGGTCAGCGCTTATTCTATGCACACGATATTATCCGAGCACACCGGGGAAACCCATATTTTTGCCTACCAAAGCGATCAATCCCAAAAGGAATGGGTCTGGACAGCCCAGCCGCCGGACACCATGGATGCCCAGCTGGCAAAGGGGGCCATAGAGGTATCAGAAATCTTTGCAGCCCGGCATGACATTGTTCCGGGGCCGGACACTCAGATCACCTTAAATACCCTTCAAGGAGCCCACACCTTTGAGGTAGCGGGTATTTTCCGGGATTTTTTCATGGGAGGCGGCCGCATCATTGTTCATCCACAGACCTTGAAAATCCATTGGGGGTATGAGGGTATCACCTCCCTGCAGCTTTTCTTAAAATCGGATCAGGATGTGGACAAGACCATTGAACGCATCCAAACCATGGCCCGGTTCTTTGCCCCCCTTGAGATACGCTCGGGTAAGGTATTAAAACAAAGCATCCTCAGGGTGTTTGACAACACCTTTATTATCACCACTGCCCTGCAGTTTTTAACGGCCATTGTGGCCCTCACCGGCATTATCAATGCCGTCATGGCTCTTTTACTGGAACGTACCCGGGAGATGGCCATTCTCCGATCCTGCGGGGCGGAATCGGTTCAGGTGACAAAACTACTGCTGCTGGAGTGTGGATACGCAGGCCTCATTGCAGGGATATGTGCCCTGCCCTTTGGCCTGTTTCTCTCCTGGGTGCTCATTGATGTGATCAACAAGAAATCCTTTGGATGGATCTACGATATGGTACTCCAGCCCGGGGGGCTTTTACTGGCAGTGATCATGGCCCTTATCGCCGCCGTGACTGCGGGAATCCTGCCAGCCATAAAAGCCGGTAAAAATGATATCCCCACGGCCCTGCGCATGGAATAATTAGCGTTTCAACTTTCGTTATGGGCAGGCCAAATCCCCAATATGGTCTGCCCATGGCAATTTTATATGAAAAAGAAGGTTCTGGATTTTGGGTACTGGGTGCTGGGTGCTTACAACGTCAGCTTTTTCATGATTCATTGTGCCTGTTAGGGCATGGGTGTTATTAGAAAATAAAACTGCGGGGCAACCTCAGCAGAGCCCCCCCCGATGGGTAATAGGAACCGGCCAATTGAGACGTCTACGTTTCCGGGCCGGGCCCATTGCCCGTCGGGGGGGGCGGTTATAAAAAAACAACCTCAAAATCATGAATGTAATTTTCAAGTAGAATATAAATATTTTCGGATCAGGATATCATTTATGAAAAAACAAAATAATCCAGCCAGAAACCCGCGAACAAAGCCGGGAAACTGGATGGGTGCGCTCATGGGCACCCTGCTCCTGTCAGTGGTGCTCTTTTTCGGATGTGATACTCCGGACAGGGAGAAAGGCTTTGACATTGGCCAGGCCCTTTCGTCCCCTCCCACCGAGGACTGCTTTGAACGGGCGGACCGGGAAAAGGCCATCACCTTTCCCCAAGACCTTGGCCCCCACAACACCTTCCAGACCGAGTGGTGGTATTACACCGGCAACCTTGCCGATGCCTCGGAAAATGCCTTCGGGTATCAACTCACCTTTTTTCGCCGAGCCCTTACCTGTGAATCCCCCGGGGGAACCTCTAAATGGCGAACCCGCCAGCTCTATTTTGCCCATCTTGCCGTCACAGACGTGGCAACAAAAAAATTTTACACCGATACCCGCATGGATCGGGAAAGTATCGGCATTGCCGGTGCCGTGGGCAGCCCCTTCCGGGTGTGGATTGAAAACTGGGCGGCACAAAAAAAAGACCATGAGATCCATCTATCAGCCCAGGGCTCTCTTTTTTCTTTAAATCTATCCCTGTCCCCCCTCAAACCACCGGTGTTCCAGGGAAAATCCGGCCTGAGTCAAAAAAGCGCCCTGCCCGGAAATGCCTCTTATTACTACTCTTTTCCCCGCATGGATACCCGGGGAACCCTTCATACACCGGCGGGAGACGTGGCGGTCACCGGCCTGAGCTGGTTTGACCATGAGTGGAGCACCAGCGCCCTTGCCACCAATGAAAAAGGGTGGGACTGGTTTGCCCTTCACCTGGATGACGGAAGGGATATCATGATCTGCCAGATCAGAAAAACAGACAACACCGCCAATGGGTTCTCCTTTGGGTGTATCTCCCATGCCGACGGGCACTATGACATCCTGGGTCCTGAAGATTTCACACTCAAAGCCACGGATACCTGGAAAAGCCCGACCACCGGTGGTGTCTATCCCTCGGCATGGACACTCGTTCTGTCTCGATTGAAGTTTTCCCTTAAGGTGTCCCCTTACATTGAAAAACAGGAACACACCGGAGATTTTGTATACTGGGAAGGGGCTGTGCGGGTTTCAGGAAAAAACATTGCCGGTGCCGGCTATGTTGAATTGACCGGGTACCGGAAAGCGCAGGAAAGTCCTTAATTTATATAAAAAAGCAGGTACTGGGTGCTGGCCGAATATTTACCACGTTTCATACTTGCGTTTATGAATGGTTCAGATACAATAACAGCTGCTTCTTCCAAGGAAGCAGATAGACTCCATCGGGGGGTGTTCAAAAATATATTCAATAGAGGTTTCTGTGAAAAACAGCAAAATGCGTTTTGTGGGGATTCTGACCGTTCTACTTCTGTCTGGATTTGTGGCCACCTGCCTGATCAGCTATTATGTGGCCCATGATTCTCTATCCCGGCAGATCGCCGAGACCACCCTGCCGCTGACCAGCGACAATATCTATTCAGAGATTCAACGGGACCTGCTGCGCCCTGTGTTCATCTCCTCACTCATGGCCCAGGACACCTTTCTCCGGGACTGGACCGTGGCCGGAGAACACGACGATACCGCCATCATTCGATATCTCAAGGAAATTCAGCTCCAGTATGGCACCGTCACCTGTTTTTTTGTGTCGGAAAAAACCAGGCGCTATTATCACACCTCCGGAACCCTGAAAACAGTGAGTGAAACCGATCCCCAGGATGCCTGGTATTTCAGGGTGCAAAAAATGCCGGAACCCTACGAAGTCAACGTGGACACCGACACCGCCGACAAAAATTCCATGGTGATCTTCATCAACTACCGGGTGTTTGATTATGCCGGCCGCTACATAGGCGCCACCGGGGTGGGCCTTGCCGTCAATGCCGTACGGAACTTGATAGACAGCTATCAGAATCGATATGGTCGGGAAATCTACTTTATTGACCCGGAAGGACAGGTGGCCCTCCACGGTTTAAGTTACAACGGCCCAGATAATATCCGCAAGATACCGGGGCTCTCAAAACATACCACCCAGATTCTCACCTCACCCAGCAATGCATTAACCTATTCAAACAAGGGAAAAACCATCTATGTGAACAGCCGCCTGGTCCCCCAGTTTGAGTGGTACCTCCTGGTGATGCAGGACGATGATCCTGCTGAATCACGCATCTTAAACACCCTGATGATCAATCTTACGCTCAGTCTTGTTGTCACCGCCATTGTTCTGCTGCTGGCCCACCTCACCATCGGTGGATATCAGCGACGTCTGGAAGAGATGGCAACCACGGATAAACTTACCGGAGCCGCCAATCGCCAGGTATTTGATATGTTGTTTAACCAGTGCGTCAAACAGGCAAAACGTCGGGACACCCCGTTATCTGCCATCATGTTTGATATTGATCGTTTCAAAAAGGTAAATGACACATATGGACATGCCACCGGAGACCTCACCCTCAAGGCTGTCACCCGAACGGCAAAACGCCATATCCGGGAGTCTGATATTCTTTGTCGATGGGGAGGTGAAGAATTTTTGATAGTGCTCACTGACTGCAATCTGGAGCAGGCCAACACCGTGGCGGAAAAAATTCGCCGGAACATCGAAACCGACAACAGTGTGGTTAACAAGGGTCAAAATATCTGCATTACCGCGAGTTTCGGGGTCACATAGCTGGGGAAAGAGGAGACTGTGTCCGAGTTCACAAGGCGCGTAGATGGCGCACTTTATGCGGCCAAGGACAATGGACGCAATCGCACTGAACTGGCGTAATAAGAATCATGGCACAAACACCATGATCAAATTTTTTCAGACTGGTTTTGCAAGAATGGGGACGGGCTTGTGTTATTGGTGGTATCAACCAAGGCCTGTGCAAACTAAAACGCCACAGATAATTCCCATAACTCAGGCCTGACAGCTCCTTTAATGAGCCTGTTGATTAAGTCGCTTTTTGCAAAATGCGTATGCAACATCTTGATATTGGATAATTTAATATCCAGCATATTGTATCTATAATCCAGCGATTTGTACTAAATCAACAGGGTCTTTAATCAATGGATAAACATTTAATTGTATCTCATTGATCCAGCACTTCACGGATCTTGGTGGTGAGCGCATTCACGGCAAAGGGCTTTTGAATAAAATGAACCCCGGCATCCATAACCCCATGATGGGCAATCACGTCATCGGTGTAACCGGACATGTAAATGGCCCTAATTTCGGGATAAAGTTTTGACACCTTTTGAAATAATTCCTTACCATTCATTTCAGGCATGACCACATCGGTGAGAAGCAGATGCACCCGTACAGCTTGGTTGGCCAGTTGCCCCATGGCGTCATTTCCATTTTCCGCCACCAGTACCTCATACCCTTCCCGCTTTAAAATAATCTCTGTGAGATCCCTGACCTGTTCATTGTCTTCCACCAGCAAAATGGTCTCGCCCCGCCGGGCCTCATCAGAGGAAGACGTATTCACTGTTTGGGGTATCTGTGCTATCAGACCTTCCAGAAACACCGGAAGATAGACCCTGAATAGGGTCTCTCCGGATTTGCTTTGTGCTTGAATGGTTCCCCCATGCTGTTTCACGATACCGTACACCGTTGCCAGCCCCAGCCCCGTACCTTTACCGATTTCCTTGGTGGTAAAAAAGGGTTCATAAAGGTGTTCCAGGGTGGTGGCCGTCATTCCAGCCCCCGTGTCTTTCACCGTCAGTATCACATGGGGTCCGGGGATTCCGCCTTCAAATCGTTCAACATCGGTTCCATCCAGCTCAATTTCAGTGGTTGTTATGGACAAATCCCCCCCATCGGGCATGGCATCCTGGGCATTGACCACAAGGTTCATCACCACCTGTTCCAACTGCCCCACATCCCCCTTGATAAAGGGAAGAGACGGATCCAGTTTCAAATGAATGGCCACGTCCTCCCGGATGGTGCGACGAAGCAGTTTTTCAAATCGGATCAACAGCTCGTTTAGATCAAGGGGCGCAAATTCAAGGGTCTGCTTGCGACTGAAGGCCAGAAGCTGGCGTACCAAATCCCTTGCCCGCTTGCCGGCATGAACGATTTGGTTCAACGGCTCCCGGCTGGGATCATTCTCAAGGGTATCTTCCAGGAGCATCTCTCCATAGCCCAGAATGGGGGAGAGCAAATTATTCAAGTCATGGGCCACCCCTCCGGCCAGACGTCCAATGGATTCGAGCTTCTGGGCCTGGGCAAACTGCTCCTGAAGATGCAGGGTTTGGCTTTCGGCAAGGGCAAGGCGCCTTTCGGTTTCCAGTTCCCGCACCACCCGACGAAAAATATTGGGCAGTTGCTCAGAAAAATCAAACCCCTTCACCAGATAATCCCGGGCACCCATTTTCATCATTTCCACTGCGGTTTTCTCATTTCCCTGGCCGGTCATCGCCACAAAGGGAATCTGGAAATCCTGATCCTGCAAAGTTTTGATCAATTCGGTTCCGGTCATGTCGGGAAGAAACTGATCCACCAGAAGGATTCTGTCCGGATCTTCCAAGATACAAACCAAGGCATCGGCCCCGGTGAGCACCCCCTTTGTCTCAAAACCCACCCGTTTCAGCGCTTTTTGTGCCAGAAGGTTCAGCCCTTCATCATCCTCCACCACCAGCACCCGCATCAGTATCTCTTTTTCCATGAAAACGTCGTCAGATTTATCCTGGAATGTATCCTTCACTTTTCCATGACTCCATTAATTTCAGGGATCTGCACCACTGCAAGGAAAAGTCCCAGGCTCCGGATGGCATTGACAAATTTATCATAATCAATGGGTTTTGTAACATAATTACTGCATCCCAACTCATGGCAACGAGCCACCTCCCGGGGGTCATCCGTGGTGGAGACCATGATAATGGGCATTTTGCGCAATTCCGGGTCATTTTTCACCCGGGCAAGCACCTCAAAGCCGTCCACCCGGGGCATGCGTATATCAAGAAGAAGCACGTGGGGGATCCCGGTCTTTCGATGGGGGCCATCTCCCTGACAGAACAGAAAATCCAGGACCTTTTGTCCATCCTTGAAATGAAGCATTTCATTGACAATGCCTGCCCGTGACAGATTTTTTTTAATTAAACCCGCGTGTCCTTCATCATCCTCTGCCAATAGAATCACGACATTTTTTTCCATTTGTGTCTCTCCCTGTTAAAAATCAACTTGGGATGCCAGGCCTGAAGTGCCTGCATGGACATCCTTTATATCACTCCATCACTCCAGACCTGCTTTACGCTTTCAGGATATTATTTTCCATAACATTCAAACATTGGATTCTACATCAACCGGGCAGGGTAATGAAATATAAAAACGACTGCCCACCCCCTTTTCAGATTCCACCCAAATGGCCCCCTCCAATCGATCCAGAATCCGCTTGACAATGGACAACCCCAATCCTTCTCCCTGGCTGTGAGCCGGGTTCAGCCGATGAAAAATTTCAAATATCTTAGGCACAAATTTAGGATTCATGCCAATGCCGTTATCTTCCACGCAATAAATGGCCCGGTGCTCCTGGACGTTGCCGCTGATCTGGATTTTCCCCGGTCGAAGGGGATCAAGGAACTTCAATGCATTGCCGATGAGGTTTGAAAACACCTGGTTTATCTGCACCCCATCCCCCTGGCAGGACGGCAGATCATTAACAACCACCTCCACGCCGGCATCCTTAATTTGATATTCAATGGAATCAACCACCTGGGACAGCATGACATTCATATCAAGGGTGTCAATGGAAAGTACCCCCCGCCCCGATCGGGAAAGATGAAGCAATCCCATGAGCAGTTTATCCATCTTGGCGGCACTGGTGCGGATGAATCGCAAGGCTTCAGGCATATCTTCATCCAGCAGAACCGTCACCGCCGGGGGAATGTCGGAGGCCAATACTGTGGCCAGTTCCCGGCGCAGATCCTCCATGGCATAGGTCAATTCCCTGCTGTACCCGTCTATATTCACCAGAGGCGATCTTAAATCATGGGAGGCCACGTACACAATTTGCTCCAGTTCATCGTTCTTGGCGGCCAGATCGGCATTGGCCCGGGCAAGCTGTTGGGTTCGCTCTTCCACCAATTCCTTTAATCTATCCCGGTGATGCCGAAGCTCATCCTCCTGGGCCTTCATCAGCTTTTCGTGTTGCTTTCTCTGGGAAATATCTTTGATGGTACCCTCATGATAAAGGATGGTGCCCTGGTCATCACGCACCAGATGAATATTCACTGATACCCAGATGGATCTGCCATCCCGGAGCTTCAAGCGTGTTTCAAAATTTTGAAGAGCTCCTTCCCGGTTCAGGCGTTGAAGAAGGCGTTCCCTGTCATGGGGATTTTCATAAAGCCGTTGTGTAATATCCTGGTAATAAGCAATTAAAGAGGCTTGGTCATCAAAACCCAGCATCTTTATCAGGGCCGGATTACTGGCCAGAAAGCCCCCCTGGGGAATGATCTGGAAAATGCCCTCCGTGGCATTATCAAAAATAGTGCGAAACCGGGCTTCCGAATCTTTCAATTGGGCCTCTGTGCGCTTGCGGGAATGGATATTCATGATAAGTATCACCAATATCATCAAAAGACAAAGAAATGCCCCCACTGTGACCCAGATCAAGGCCTTATAGGTCTCATAAAACGAAAAAGGACGATGCAATACCAGGGCATGGGCTGGCAGCCGATCCATGGGTATATTAAAACGTTCAAGTTGATTAAAATCAAACAGATAGGCATTTACACCGGTATGAACAACGGGAAGGCTGGCAACCGGAACGCCGGCCAGAATTTCTTTCCCCAGACGCGCCATTTCCCGGCCCTGGGAATACCCACTGATGACATTTCCCCCCACCACACCGTCCCGGATGTTAAAATCAAGCAGACAATACACCGGCACGGGACTCATGGCGGTGAGCTTTGATCCCACACTTTCATAGGTGAGATAGGTACCCTCCCGGTCCGAAAAAAAAGACCCCAATAAAATAGCGGTATTTTTGTCAAAGCCCTTAATTTTTTCCTGGAGTTGGGTTATGGAAAGGTTTTCATTGAACTCAATGTCAAGGGTACCGCCAAGGGGTTTCAACGCGACTTCAATGTCCCGCTGCCAGGCCCGGCCAGTGGTGAGATAATCATTGATGACATAAATATGTTTCAGGTTGGGATGAAGCCGCTCCATAAGATCCACGGTGGTCACCGGAGAAATAACCTCAGCCACCCCGGTGATATCGTCATGTCCCTGGAGCATCTCTTTGTTAAAATTATTAACCCCGCCAAAGGAAATGGGCACTCCGGGAAAAAGTTTTTTCCGGCGTTGAAGCAGAAAATTAAAAGCGTTGTTGTCTGTACACATGATCAAAGACAGATTCAGGTCCCGATATTTATGGGCCAGGGATTGTTCCATGAGTTCGTAGTGCTGGGGATCATGATACCGCTTGGAATCCAGGTATTCAATGTGCAGGATCAGATTATTAGCGCTGTCGGGGCTCAATTCATCCAAAACAGCTTTTTCAATGTTTTTCACCCAGGTCATATCTGAATGGTAGGAGTGCAGTAATAATATGTGACGGGGTGGCATTTGAACTTCAAAGGCATCTGCTCCAGCTAAAAGAATCTGGAAAACGAGAACAGAAACAAAGAGCAGGCCCGGTATTTTAAACCAATTGTTTTTCATGGTAAAAGGCATCAAGTGAATATCCCTTGGGTTAGATATCGTTTAGATTCTTATCTCTGATTTTCGTGTTATTTTGGCAAAAAAATTTGAAAACCTTTTTGATTCTGGGTTGAAGAGATATCATGCCACCCCCCCCCCGACGGGTAATGGGCCCGGCCCGGAACCGTTAGACGGCTCAATTGGCCGGTTCCTATTACCCATCGGGGGGGGGGCTCTGCTGAGGGTACTTGGACACTTCAGTTTCATATAAACATACATGGCTGTAAGACCAGCCACAACGAAAAATGAAACTTTCATGATTTCAGTATTTTGGACGGAGTTTCATATAAAAAATCAAAAAATGCCCACCCCATTATGTTCGGGCTGGAAGAGGTTATCCGTCCAGTCAACCAAGGAAACATCAGGTACACCAAGGTATTGTGATAACGCCTTTTAACACGGCGGCTACCCACTTAAGCCGGGATATTTTCCAGGCTTTTTATGTGAAAAAAATGATTGAAAGCCCCAATTTAAGGCAGCACAAAATGCTTGATTTTCAAGGGTGTCCCGCCTTAAGTGGGTAGCCAACACAGCATTATCTGGCAAATACAAGCCCGGGTAGCATGGTCTTTTCCAAGCATTGTCTTTGTGATTCAAAAGCCTCGGTTTCAGGCTCTGGAACAAAGGAAAGAGGCGTTCCAAAGGTCAGAGTTACCTTTGAAAAGGGTTTGGGAAGCATAAACCGATCCCAGGAGTTAAAATACCAGGCATCCGCTCCGCGGAGATAAAAAGGCACCACGCGGACCCCGGTGCGGTGGGCCATTCGGATTACGCCAGGTTTGACGATACCCATGGGCCCCCGGGGACCATCGAGGATATGGGCACCAAACCCATGGGTGTTCAGATGATCAATCATGGCCTCCAAGGCCTGTTTCCCGCCCCGGGAAGAGGAGCCCCGGGGGGTATGCCAGCCGGTTTTGTTGGCCACGCCGGAAATAAGATCTCCATCTTTACTCTGGCTGATCATAAGACCCGGATTGAATTTTGAATAGGTTTTAAAGTAGCGGATGGCAGAAAAAAATTGCTGGTGCCATCCACATAAAAGAATGGGGGTTTCCTGCTTCAGAAGGTGTTGCCACTCTTCTTCATTCTCCACACGAAACCGAAAGGTCAGACTGTAGAGTTGAATGAAATAATAGACAAAACCAATAAACGGGCGGGTATAGATAATCCATTTTAATTTTTTCAATATGCCGATCCTTTAAAAAATGAAGAGAACCCGTACCATATCAGCTTTTAAAAAGAAGGCAACCCCCAAAATTAGCCCCGTTTCTGGTCAAAATCTTTGATAACCGGGCCTTTAACTCAAGGCCCGGCGGCATCCTGAAAAAAACAGTTCACAACACACCAGCATTATTTCATAATTTTCCCCTTAACAGCATATATGGGGTCTGACAGCCGGAGTTGGGGGAAATATTTATCCTCAAAGGGTCTTGGATACCCCCGCATGGAAAAAGTTGAAAGGGATTCAAACCCATTGGTCTTTCGAAAATACTCGGTGACGAGACCCATCCGTTCAAAATCATGGAGATGTTCCCAGATATGGATGGCCTTTTCCGGAAACCAGCGGTTGGAAAAGGTCACCACAAACAGGCCCCCCGGTTTCAACACCCGGCCCACCTCTTTGAACACTGAAACCGGATCGGTGAGATATTCCACGGACAAAGAACAAATAACCGTATCAAAGGAATCATCCTCAAATCTCAGGTTCGGATCAAGGTTTAGATCCTGAACCCCGGAATCGGACAGATGGGGATTTTTTTTCAGCTCATTTTCGTTGAGTCCAAGGCCGTAAAGGCTTGACAGATCAAGGTCCGGGGGAAGATGGGAGGTCCACCCGGCCATGAGATCCAATACCGCATCGCCCGGTTTAATAACGGTACCGTAAAAACGGGACAGATTTTCCCGGGCCTGGCTGTCAATGTGATGTACAAACCGATCGGTTTCATAAAACCGCGTATCCGGTTCTTCATCCCGCCGCCCAAAGGCATTGTCAGAAAAAAAATCAGTGGCAATGCCATTGTGCCGGGCCTGCATGCCCGGACCTGTCAGGGCCATTTCCAACCAGTCGGTGCAGGCGCCTCCCCTTTCATCGGATTTTAAAGACTTCCCCTGAACGGTCATGGACAGGGTCATGGGGATACCGGCCATGGGGTGGTTGAGATCTGCGGTAATGTGATCATCAGTGATGTCAATACAGCGAAACGGCGTTGTATTGTCTTTAAAAATACCATTCAAACCGGTGATAATACCTTGGGGATAATGCCGACCCCGGTTCAATTCCCGGGAAGATGCCCCCCCTCTTAAATGGCGCTTAGGCAGTACATGCACCTGTCGGGAACTATGAGCCTCGATGAGTTCACCAGGATCAATGGAAACCGTAATGGTTTCACCATGGTGAGCATTCAGGATATTTTCCAGTACGCTGCCCGGAAAAATATCCCGCCAACAATTTAAAGTATCTGCGAAATAATGATCCTGGTGGTGAATATCTTCTTTTTCCCAGGAGATGTCAATGGAGAGATCAATCCGTGAGTTACGGGATACGTTTGTCATCAGAAACTCCTACCGGTCCAGGATATTTGAGGTTTCTGTAAAAAAAATCTGTCTTTTCATCAACAGATCATGGTAATTACTGACGACAAACATAGTACGGATAAATATTTTTTCAAGCCCCCACTTCCTGCAATTTGGCCCTGTTTAAAGTTTGCATTGACGAGCGTACCTTTGTCAATTATAACGACTCAATGGACATCCTCATCCTCTCTTTAAATACCACCGTCGACCTGATTTCCCGCATAGGGTTTATCATGTTTATAAGCCTCTTTGGCATTGAACTGTTTATGCAGATGGGGCTGATGACCTACCTTAAACCCATTGGCAGGCCGGTTGCCAGGCTTGCCAACCTGCCATCGGAGAGTGCGGTGAGTTTCCTGTCCGCCATCGGCTCCATGATCGCGGCCCACTCCATGGCGGCCCAGTTCCATGCCGATGGCAAACTCTCCGATAGGGAACTGATTCTCACCGGGGTTCTCAATACGGTTCCCTTTCATTTCAAGGAAGTCCTCACTTTTCAGCTCCCCGTTATTCTGCCGCTTCTTGGCATGCGGTTGTGTCTTATCTACATTGCCGCCTTCTGGCTCACCGGATTTTTAAAACTTGGGTTTGTTCTGCTGGCAGGACGGTTCACCATTGCAGGTGAAAATCGCACCGAAGATGCCTTTAAATCCATGACCTGTGACCCCAATGACCCAGATTGTGTGCCCCGGACCTTTGGGCAACTTCTAAAAGATACCTGGAATACCCGGAAAAAAATGTTCACCCGAATGATGACCTTGCTTTCCTCTGTGACCCTGATCATCCAGATCCTCATGAACACCGGTATGCTTAAATGGCTTGAAACCCTGATTGTTCCCATGACCTCGCTGTTAAATCTTCCGGCAGCCGTGGTGGGGCCCCTGAGTGCCTATGTGTTCAGCCCCACGGTGGGCATCACCTTCATGTCCAACCTTTTAAACCAACAGGCGGTCACTGAGTACCAGGCCATTTTATCGTTGATGGCCGGTAGCCTTTTGATGATTCCCTTTACCCGGATCAGACGCACCCTTCCCCGGTACACCGCCATATTTGGACTTAAAAACGGAACCCTTGTTTGTGCTCTCACCACCACCTTCAGCATGATGGGAAGAATTTTAACCCTTGTGTGGGTGCTTGTTTTCTTTTAAACGGGCATGTCCTGCCGACACAACGAATATTGGGTCGTAGACGCGGAGCCAAATGATATCATGCCGCCCCCCCCCCGACGGGTAATGGGCCCGGCCCGGAACCGTTAGACGGCCCAATTGGCCGGTTCCTATTACCCATCGGGGGGGGCTCTGCTGAGGGTACTTTGACACTTCATTTTCATATAAAACATACATGGCAGTCACCACTGCCACAACGAAAAATGAAAGTCTTTTAATTCCAGCGTGTTGGTGAGGCTTTCATATAAAA
>Ga0208900_1000388_pt1 | contig 28092 bp, 19 predicted proteins | sample AntAceMetag02UKK_FD_184763 | JGI IMG/M metagenome (GOLD analysis project Ga0208900, IMG submission 184763) | Saline lake microbial communities from Ace Lake, Antarctica - Antarctic Ace Lake Metagenome 02UKK (SPAdes) (version 2) | ecosystem: Environmental > Aquatic > Non-marine Saline and... | reverse complement strand
TTGCTAATCATTGGCTGACCTCCTTGTTGATTCAATTAATGCCCTAATTTTAGCCTTTTATTGCATTAACATAATCCATTGGGGTCTGCCAATAACTTCTTTAAAATAGAAATTCAGTGAATACTAGGTAAAGGAACTGAAACCTGAGATTTATTCAGGAATCAATAGTTCTATAGAATATCGCCTGAAAGGAGATGTGTTCCCTCTTAAAATAAAGTCTATTCATGTAACGACTTTTGGAAATCTAATTTCATTTGCAGGGGTGAGATTTCAGTTTAAATCAAACAATATCACCCTTGAAAACGCTGTTGACATAAATTTTTTTCTTCCTTTCAATAAAAAAACATCAAATGACAATACAGGACTGTTTTTTAAAAATTCCACAGAGCCTGTTTTCTCTGGATCTTTTTTCCCGAGCCTGGTGGCATTGCTGAACAAAAAAAATAAGAGTGAAAAACCATTGCAAAGCTTAGAGGGGTTAAGCGGGACATATAGAGAGGAACGTTCCAGAGCCATAACTTTTATTCGTGAAGGTGCTGGCATATTTAAAGATAAAAAAATGCAATATCTTGTGGATGCATCATTTTCGCTCCTTGCCACTTTCAGCAGGCCAACAACAGCTAATTTGAAAAAACAAAGGACTTATAAAACCATTAAACTGGATATCGATGCTCGGATCAGCGGATCGGAAAAAGGAGCAGTGGCTTTTTGCGGTAATGATGTGGGAGCCAACGAAACATACTTGCAAGATCATGTTCAAAAAAAATATTATTTCTTATATCTGCTGGTCTGGCATATTGAGCATCTTTCACGAATTTCTTCTTTGAAACCTGCTTTAGATAATGGCATGGGGGAAAACACCCCCTCTTATCTGGATAAATTTGAAAATTTTCCTTTTGGGAAAATTTGTCAAAAAAATTATATGAATGAGTTTAGTTTTGCTTTAAATAAGAGTTTAACCTTGGGGGTCTCTCTAAAATAGTAGACAATCCAGCGGGATGCCGGTATGGATGATTCCGATTCCTCGTTGTTCTGTTACCCAATTTTACCTCCTTTTAAAAAAAATATCACAAAAAAATAAATTTTTTTTAAAAAAAAGAAAGCACCGCCGTATTCTCTCTTAGAGCCTGTTTAAAAATTGTCAGGCTCTAAGAGGAGATTGAAACTTAACTTTTTAATTTAAAAGGAGGTGATTAATTTGAGTATTTATCTAAACGAGATTGAGATTGTTGAGACTTGTTAGTATTAAAATTTCAAAAAAGAATCTCCCCCAACATTTAATTGTGTTGGGGGAAAATTAGACGTTCTTCATTCAGTGTTTGACACTTTCCCAACGCATTCAAAGCATCCCCATATTTTCTGGGATTCCCTTTAAAAAAAGTGCCAACTACTTTTGAGGTGACATAAAGGATGCTGATTTAAGTTATGAAAAATAAAAACAAATATGTGTTATCCCCTTGTGGGACAAGTCTTTTAACTAATGGTGCCAGCTCTTCAGAAGAGAGAAGTCGTATATTCAAATATGCAAACGTAAAGAAAAAAGAAGATATAGCAGATGATGACAGGGAGCAGCTTGAAAATTTAATCCACAAAATTGATGGCAACATAAAATCTGCCGACATTAAAACGGCCATAAGGATGTCGGCTGAAATAAATGGTATCGTCAGCATTTACGAGGGTAGAATTCCAAAAAATAACGATATTCATTTTTTATTGAGTACTGATACCTGGCTTGGTGAGCAGACATCCCTGCTCGTGGAAAAATGGCTTAGGTTGCAAAATAAAAATTTTGTAACCATTGTGCATCGGCATACGGACTTGCAGACAAAGGATCTGGCAGCATTTCAGCTTTCTTTGTCTGAGCTTATAAGAAAATTCAGCCTGGAAATTACCGGGTATTCAAAAAGCGGTTATAAGATAATTTTTAACTTAACTGGCGGTTTTAAAAGCGTCCAGGGATTTCTCCAGAGCATTGCTAATTTTTATGCCGATGAAACTGTGTATATTTTTGAGACATCTTCTGAGCTAATGAGAATTCCCCGTTTGCCCATCCGAATGGATGCACAATCCATGATTGAGGAGCATGTTACAGCTTTGAGAAATCTTGTCATGGATATTGTTGTTACAGATATTGCCTGCATCCCGGAGATATTTTTAATCAAACTGGACGGGGAAACGGCATTTTCACCCTGGGGAGAATTGATGTGGAACAGTTCAAAAAGTCAAATATACTCTAAAGAATTGTTGCCTTCTCCCCGGCCGGAAAAAATAGCTTATGGAAAAAAATTTAAAAAAGATATCAAATCTCTTTCACCGGACAGAATTGAAATTATTAACAACCGGATTGATCAATTAAACAGACACTTGGATGAAAAAGGTTATAATCCAGATTCTTTGGATTTCAAACAGCTTAAAAGTGTACTTATGACTCCGTCAACCCATGAAATGGATGCCTGGGCAGATCTGGATGCCAGAAGGATATTCGGCCATTTTGAAAATAATTTATTTGTATTAGACCGTTTAAACCATGGGCTTCATTAGAGAATAATCGTGGCAGTGATGTTTCTGTCGACGGTCACTGCCCAGGCATTTGTTGCGCCGGCTGTCAAAATGAGCGCAAAACACTTATCATTGCTTGTGAACACAATATGTAGTATGTGATTCTTGTCGCTACCTTAGATGTTGCGATCTAAAGGTGCTTAATCTTGAGTTTTAAATGATTTTTTCTATTTTAAAGATACCAGATTGATTCAATGTTGAATTCGTTTAACTCACTTTAATTATTGATTATCTTTGATAATTTGTTATTAAATGCTTATGCTTTTTTCCGGACCTCCTGACGGTTCAGGCCTATTGGCATGGGTGTATGCAGAAAACGCAATAATTTCGGACGATTAACCCCTGAAGTTACATATGTAGATTCGGAAATTTAATATTTTGTGTAATTATAGATAGTTAGCCTAAATAGTTTCATGAAAAAGCACTTTAAAAAATTACGGGACCCCCTTTTTGGGGTAGGTCCGGAAAAATAGCTTTACAAACCCGCGTCAGTCCTGTAAAAAAACTACCCAGGGTCAGAAACATTGCCCCGATTAGAGGGGATTGAGACATATTGTGATAGGGAAGAAGAATTTTTTAGTTGTGACCGTCAGAAACATTGCCCCGATTAGAGGGGATTGAGACCGGCCTGGATAGGCCTTTGCCGCGATGATTGACCCAATTAGTCAGAAACATTGCCCCGATTAGAGGGGATTGAGACTTCTGGGCAGGCATTAATGAATGGGCTTCGTTGATAAGTCAGAAACATTGCCCCGATTAGAGGGGATTGAGACTATTGCGAACCCCACTACAGACAACATCGCAAACGCGTCAGAAACATTGCCCCGATTAGAGGGGATTGAGACTTGTTAAGTGCACATTCTTTACCCCATTGGTAAAAGAGTCAGAAACATTGCCCCGATTAGAGGGGATTGAGACTCGTTTATATGAACAACAATATCTACGGAATTTGTTTGTCAGAAACATTGCCCCGATTAGAGGGGATTGAGACCTATGAGGTCAGCCAGTGACAGCGTCACAGTCTTATTGTCAGAAACATTGCCCCGATTAGAGGGGATTGAGACTTTCTTCAACGTACTCATCAATGTAATTCATAGAGTGTTTTATTCGCATATGTTCTGAGATCGTAGACACTCCAGTAGGATGCCGGTGTGTATGATCACCGGTTCCTCGTTGTTCTGTCACCTGAGTTTCCCTCCTTCCAAAAAAAATATCATAAAAAATTAAAAATTTTTCTCATAATGACGTTTCTATAATTTAGATAGTAAAATTATTCAAATAAGACAGAAGCAGGGATATCAAAATGATAAAAGCCGTGGCTCCATACAATTCCCCAGATTTAGATCTTTTCAAGAAAGTCCTGATTTTCATAAAAATAAATTTATAAAACGCAGGAAGTATCTTTTAAATGAGTTGCACAGTGTCACAGGAATTTCAGAAATCGCGAAGGAATTAAGCTCGAATGCCGTCTACAAGTTTGTCTCTAAACCATAAGGGGCCAAGCTTTTTAAGGATTCATTTGGCAATGTTAAGGGTGCTTTTTACAAAGATGGAAAAATTGTATTAAAAAGGGGTTTGTATGAATTGTTTTTATAAAAAAATGATTTCTTTAGTTCTTTGTTTGGGAGTTATGGTCTATATTGCACAATCAAGCGTGGTTGCCTATGCTTATAGCCAAAATGACGCCTCAAGCGCTGAAAAACTCTTAAAATATCGTAGGAATGTCGATAACGATACAGAATTTGAACTCATTGACTATATGAGTCGGGCAAAAAAGAAATTTTACGAGTATTATGATGCATTATGGTATCAATCAAGTATGGATTATGAGATCAAAAATTCTGTTGATTATGCCGTAGATCAGGTAGCTGAAGACACAGACGTATGGAACAAAATTAATTTTTTGTGGGACGATGAAACCCAAAAAAAAGTTTCCACAAGCATACTTGAGAATTTTACCATTGATTACAGCTCTTCATACAGAGTGTTCATGGATAATCTTATTGAGACATATTCCAATTACACTGCCAAGTCCGTAGCTGATTTTGCAAAGGATATTAAAAATATTCGTGAACGGGAAGCTGCATTCTTGGCGGGACATAGAACAATTTCTTCCAAAACAATAGACGTGGCGTTGGTGGAAATTAATTCGGACATTTCTCCAGCTGAATTAGGCTCATCCACATCTGTGAGTAATCCGACGGCATCTTTTACCACGGTCGGTTTACAAGTATTTTTTAGGAAATTGTTAACAAAAAAGTTAAAAGAGAAAGTTCTTAGCAAAATTGGCAGTGGTCTGGGAAAGAAATTTATCACTTTAGCTGAAGGTCCGGTGGGTTGGGTTGTAACAATTGGAATTATAACCTATGATATATACGATATAAGCAAATCAATAATGGAAGTTCCAGATGACTTAAAACGCACTTACTATGACAATTTAAGAAAAGGGTATTTGAAAAATACGCCGGAAATTATCTGGTCAGTGTTGGAGGATGAAATTAAAACAGAATTTTCAAAGATTGTTTTTATAACAACAAATTCATTTGATCAAGTTGTAACCGAACTTGCCACATGCGCTTCCTATGAAGATATAACACTTAATTTAAATGAATCAGAAAAAAACGAATTTGTTAACAAATTAATGCTGTTTCAATATGAGATAGATGGAAGCTTATGCAATATATGTGAAGGTATTGGAAAAGATCTCCTCCATCTTGGTAAAAATGATTTCTCATGCATGTTAAAGGCATCACGGGATATGCCCCTTAAAATAATTTCAAAGTGGTTTTCACTTATGGGCTCATCATTTTGTTATAGTTTAGATATTCCATCACAATTTTGGGTCAAATTGTCACCTTCAGAAAAAAGTAAAAAAATTATTGAATGGATAACATCTCTTTCAAGCAAACAGAGAAATATTGCGGCACAGTTGAGTATCGGTACTATTGAGTGGATTGTTGATAATTTAAATAATGAAGAACAAAATACTCTTTTTCAGAACAGGAATGCTTCATTAATTGAAAGGGAAGTTGTAAAATTACAAAATGATGTTTCCGGCAAAAAAGCAACAGAGGGCAAAAATGGTATAATAAAAAAAGAAATAAAAATTTTTGATGGCTTTGGCATCGACACCCCTGTTAAGTTATTAAAGAACGTCAATGATCCTCATATGATTAGAATTGCGATTAATATCGTATTGGTTATGGTTTGTTTAAGTGTTTTGGCCTATTTGGTTAGATGGCTGAGATGGCTATGGGGTAATTTTAAAAAATAATACTGGAAAGAATTCAAATGGATAAATTACTTTTAAAAGATATTGATAAATTAACGGTTTCAACTTCATCTTTACCTCCTGTTCAGGATTATGATATTGTTGATATAGTAACAGGGTCTTGTGTGTTAACCAAATCCATGAAAAAAGATTTGATAGCCACAATAAAGAATACAGTGGGCGGAGAATTGCTGACTTATACAGAATTATTGGAAGAAGCAACGGCTAAAAGTCTTTATCGAATAAAAAAAAAGGCTGTAAATCTGGGCGCTCATGGGATTTTTGCAATCAGGCTTGCTACACCGCAAATTTCAGGGGGAGCGGCTGAAGTACTGGTTATCGGTACTGCCTACAAAAAAAGAAAATGATAACTCGTTATTGCTACCGCTCTTGATTCTGCTTGACAGACGGTTTAGCCCTCCCCCAACGATGGCAACAACGCAGGCCTGACCACACTGCTACCCCGTCGCTATTTTCAATGATATGAAAACGAAAAAAACTTCCTGGATTTTCCCTTACATTAACCAAAGCCTTTTCAAAGGATATTCCCTGCAGAAAAGCAAAATGGCTGGCATCCAATTGCCTGGATGCCTCAAGAATCTTCTTTTTTGAAAAAAATAGAAAGCACCGCTGTATTGTTCTCTTAAGAAATTGTTCTAAAAAAGTGCAAATTATTTTTGAAGGATACCAGATTTTATTCAGAAAAATTTAAAATTAAGGCGTTTAATTCTGTTTAGAAAATAGAGATGAGGAAAGCTAAGGGAGTTCATAAGAATAAAATTTTGTTAAATTGTATTGAAAAAGGGGTTTGTATGAATTGTTTTTATAAAAGAGTTGTTTTTTTAGTCCTTTGTTTGGGAGTTATTGTCAATATTGCACAATCAAGTGTGGTTGTCTATGCATACAGCCAGAATGAGCTCTCAGGCACTGAAAAATTTTTAAAATATCGTAGAAATGTCGATAACGATACAGAATTTGAACTCATTGACTATATGAGTAGGGCAGAAAAGAAATTTTATGAATATTATGATGCATTATGGTATCAATCAAGTATGGATTATAAGATCAAAAATTCTGTTGATTATGCCGTAGATCAGGTAGATGAAGACACAGAGGTATGGAATAAAATTTATTTTTTATGGAACGATGAAACCCAAAAAGAAGTTTCCACAAGCATACTTGAGAAGTTTACCATTGATTATAGATATTCATACAAGGTGTTTATGGACAATCTTATTGAGACATATTCCAATTACATAGCCCAATCAGTAGCTGATTTTGCAAAGGATATTAAAAATATTCGTGAGCGGGAATCTGCATTTTTGGCAGGTCATAGAACAATTTCTTCCAAAACAATAGACGTGGCGTTGGTGAAAATTAATTCAGACATTTCTCCAACAGAATTGGGTTCATCTGTGTCTGTAGGTGATCCGACAGCATCATTTACCACTATCGGTTTACAAATATTTTTTAGGAAAGTGCTAACGAGCAAATTAAAAAGAAAAGTCCTTAGCAAAATTGGCAGTGGCCTTGGAAGTAAACTTGTCACTTTAGCAGAAGGACCGGCAGGTTGGATTATAACAATTGCCACTGTCACCTATGATGTGTACGATATAAGCAAATCAATAATGGATGTTCCGGAGGAGTTAAAACGTACTTACTATGAAAATTTGAGAAAAGGGTATTTGAAAAATACGCCGGAAGTTATCTGGTCCGTGTTGGAGGATGAAATCAAATCAGAATTCTCAAAGATTATTTTTGTAACAACAAATTCATTTGATCAAGTTGTGTCCGAACTTGCCACATGCTCTTCCTATGACGAGATAACACTTAATTTAAGTGAATCAGAAAAAAACGAATTTGTTAACAAATTAATGCTGTTTCAATATGAGATAGATGGCAGTTTATGCAATATAAGTGAAGTTATTGGAAAAAATCTCCTCCATCTTGGTAAAAATGATTTCTCATGCATGTTAAAGGCATCACGTGATATGCCCCTTGAAATAATTTCAAAGTGGTTTTCACTTATGGACTCATCATTTTGTTATAGTTTGGATATTCCATCACAATTTTGGGCCGAATTGACACCTTCAGAAAAAAATAAAAAAATCATTGAGTGGATAATTTCCCTTTCAAACAAACAGAGAGATATTGCGATACAGTTAAATATCGGTATTATTGACTGGATTATTGACAATTTAAATAATGAAGAACAAAATATTCTTTTTCAAAACAGGAATGCTTCATTAATTGAAAGTGAAGTTGCACAATTACAAAATGATGTCTCCGTTAAAACAACAAAAGAGGAGAAAAATGAAATTACAAAAAAGGATAGAAATGAAATAATAGAAGAGGATAGAAATGAAATTACAAAAAAAGAAATACAAATTTTTGATGCTACGGACTCCGACAACCCTTTTCAATTAGTTAAGAAACTCTATGCTTCCAATATAGTTACATTCTATGATTCTAATATAATCACAGTTGTTATCAATATCGCATTGCTTATATTTTGTTTAATTTTTTTGGGCTATTTTGTTAAATGGATGAAATGGCTGTGGCGTGATTTCAGAAAATAAATACTGGAAAGGATTCAAATGGAAAAATTATTTTTAAAAAATGGCGATAAATTAGCGGTCTCAACCTCATCGTTGCCTCCTGTTCAGGATTATGAAATTATAGATATTGTAACGGGCTCTTGTGTGTTAGCCAAATCCATGAAAAAAGATTTGTTAGCCACAATAAGGAATACTGTGGGCGGAGAATTGCGGGCTTATACAGAATTGTTGGAAGAAGCAACGGCTAAAAGCCTTTACCGAATAAAACAAAAGGCTATAAATCTGGGTGCTCATGGCATTTTTGGAATCAGGGTTGCTACACCAGAAATCTCTGGAGGTGCGGCTGAAGTCTTGGTTATCGGTACTGCTTACAAAAAAAGAGAATGAAAAATATTTACATTATTAGGTAGATTTTTTACAATACCTTTGTCAAATTAAAAGTTGGCTTGAAAGGAGGTGATTAATTTGAGTATTTATATAAACGATTTTGAGGTTGTTGAGACTTGTTAGTCTTAAAATTTCAAAAAAGAATCTCCCTCAACATTTAAGAGTTAAGGGAATTTTTCATATATCATTGCTTGTGAACACAATATGTAGTATGTGATTGTTGTCGTTACCTTAGATGTTGCGATCTAAAGGTGCTTAATCTTGAGTTTTAAATGATTTTTTCTATTTTAAAGATACCAGATTGATTCAATATTGAATTCGTTTAACTCACTTTAATTATTGCTGATCTTTGATAATTTGTTATTAAATGGTTATGCTTTTTTCCGGACCTCCCGACGGTTCAGGCCTATTGGCATGGGTGTATGCAGAAAACGCAATAATTTCTGATGATTAACCCCCGAAGTTACATATATAGATTCGGAAATTTAATATTTTGTGTAATTATAGATAGTTAGCCTAAATAATTTCATGAAAAAGCACTTTAAAAAATTACGGGACCCCCTTTTTGGGGTAGGTCCGGAAAAATAGCTTTACAAACCCGCGTCAGTCCTGTAAAAAAACTACCCAGAGTCAGAAACATTGCCCCGATTAGAGGGGATTGAGACGGCATTTCCATTTGCAGTCGTGGAGTACTTAAACTGTCAGAAACATTGCCCCGATTAGAGGGGATTGAGACCGTCAAAAGCTGACGGACATCCACCCCAATGTTTGAAGTCAGAAACATTGCCCCGATTAGAGGGGATTGAGACTTTGATCATTAGGGGAACCGGTGAAACGAACACAACAGGTCAGAAACATTGCCCCGATTAGAGGGGATTGAGACGTGGTCTTTAAATACTGATTTTTTGAACTCGGTAAGTCAGAAACATTGCCCCGATTAGAGGGGATTGAGACTACATCCCACGACCAGAATAGTTTTCATGAATTTTAGGTCAGAAATATTGCCATTGTTGAGATTCAAATAGTGTAACGGGATTTTTCGTTGGCGACTGACGGAATACTGTAACGCTAATACTGCCCAAAGTTCCTGGCTTTCAGCCAGGATCAAAGGCGGGATAGACGGGATAGGTGGGGTATGTATTCAATTTTAAAGCGGGGTATAGCTGCGGGATAATGTCGCCAAAAGGCGTTACAGTATTTTCTCAGAGGGGGCGACACTATTTGAATCTTGCCACCATTAGAGGGGATTGAGACTTCATGGTGGCAAGGTATTGCTGGACCGGTAAATCAAGTCAGAAACATTACCCCGATTAGAGGGAATTTTTAGATTTTTTCAAAACAAGTCCTGATTTTCATAAAAAGAAATTTATAGAACGGAGGAATGATCTTTTAAATGAGTTGCGTTGTGTCTCAGGAATTCCAAAATCGCAAAGAAATTAAGCCAGAATGCCGTCTAAAAGCTTGTCTCTAAACCAGAAGGGGCCATCCTTTTTAAGGATTCATGCGGCAATGTTAAGGGTGTTATTTTTATGAACTCCCCTAATTACAGTCAATTGACAATGGCATATATTCAGTTTCCGCATATTGGCACATCCTATGATCAACCCAGATCTTTAATTATTAAGTTCATCACAAAGAAATTTTCTAAGGATTATATCTTCTTCCTTGTCTTCACACTGTTTGAGCGCAGGATTGTTTTGGATAGCATCAAGGAAATCTTCTTTAGTTGGTTTGCTCAATGTCCAATTTGTTATAAAAGAAACAATTTGATCGTCTTTTTTATCCAGCAGCAATTCATGCGCATCGGGATTCAGCTCTTGCAACAGATTTTGCTCTGGCTCTGCTGTTTCCAATATTTGTTGGAAAAGCTTAACCTCATGAAACATAGTTTCTAACCAAGCAGGTGGATTATCAGGTGAATGTTGATCGCACAACTTAACAATTCTAATTTTGGTAATAAGATCTGGAACGACTCTATTGGTGTTCAATCGGCTTTTATAGCGCTGGTAGATCTTGTTGATATTTTTCCAGCTGAGTTTCGCTCCTTTTTTTTCAAGATCCAACAAAAAAAGAGTTGTAGGACGATATCTCAAAAACAAGTCACGTAAATTTTCCGTATTAAAAGTCCTGTTAATAGCAGCTTTTCGAAACGCACTGGAGAATACTTCCATGTCCTTCCGGTTTTGATACTTTTCTGCCAGTGCGTTATCATCAAGAAAAGGGACCTCTGCAACGAGTTCTTCCATCGTTTTGTTGTCAAAATGGCCGTATCCAACTCTTGTCTTTGCGCCAAAACCCTGGTTTGCTGCAGCCTGTTTCAAAACGTCTGCTGCAGTAGCCGTCCATTGTTTCGGCCCTTTGATCGCAAAAAGAAAACTTTCTCCTGGCTGCATAACGACAAAAGAGTTGGGTAACGGACTGTCAGTACCATTTGGCCATCCGTCGCCTTGATAATAACTCTTATTATGAAGAGTAATGATATCCTTTATAAATGGTTTTGCATTATCCGGTACCCACCAGGCAGGAAAAAAATCAACGGAGCCAGCAAAGGTATCATCTTTTTCATTTATACCTCCAAAAAGGCTCAATGCCGATTTCCCACTGATTGGAGTCAATCCATTTTTCTTGTCGGCCAGTGCTCCTTTATGCCAGTTTGGGCCACCATAATTATGAGCATAAGTTGATATGACACCTTTTATAGCACTACCTGGAATTACCGGCGTCGACCATGGATGCTGAAGAGTGATGCCAAACTCATGCACATTCTGCTCGCCTAAACCGATCACCAGCGGAGAGCAGGTCTGTAATCTGAAAAAAATTATTTGAGGATCAGTCTTTAAATAATGCTTCCATTCCTTGAAAGCATGCTGATATATATGTATTTTTTCCGCATAGGGATCAGCAATTGAGGGTGGATAGTAACTAATAAATTTATCTATCACAGCCTTCTTTTCCTCTGATTTATTATTATCAGGTTCATCAATTCCCGAACACAAGCGGTGAAAAAGGAGGGCCGGATTATCCGATTTTTTCTGGTTAGAGATGATGTTCTTTATATCATCACGAACGGCTTGAATCATAATACCTCCCTATGTTTATTTTTGAAAATAAAGGTATCTGCCAGGCGTTTGTGCCAGTTTAAGAGGTGTAATATTTCCCGGGTCAGATACATATATTCAGGCACACTGCTATTGCGTACATAATTAAAAAGATACATAGTTGAACAATCAACATTTTCCGGAAGTATCTCGAGTTGAAGAAGCTCTTCTTCAATATGACTGTTTAAAATTTGGAAATGTTGATCCTTTTGAGCCCGGGCCTGGAAAAATGCAAGGGTCTGGGCACTGGTTCAGTTGAATAGGTAATCAGCTAAATCTGGACAGTCTTTAAAATCAAGCCTTTCAGAACAGCTTGAATCACCTTGATAAATCATATCAGTTGGAAATAGGCTTGTTTTTACCCATTTTTGCATACTAAAGAAGGATATTATTTAATATTTTCAGCAATATACACTACCTATTCAACTGAACCAGTGCCCTGTTTGGCAGAAGCCAGTTTTTCCAAGAGATGTCAACACCTCCACTAAAAAAGGCATTTTCATATGAGAAGCTATCAATAATATAATAATCTTCCTGATCTTCGGGAAAAATAAGGGCGTCTGCCGGGGCTGGAAAGAGGGGCATCCAGTCTGCCCCGTCAATATCACTTTGCCACAATGGCAAAATTCGATTTGCCGAAATTTTTTTAATCTCTTGAATATTTTTATTTTTGTGTTTACCTGAAAAATAATCTGGAGTGCGCGACATACCGACTCGGGTACGCAGAAGCCCGATGACGCTGGATGATTGAGGCCAGCGCAGAGTTCCCCCGTTGACCTGGCCCTGGGCACCAAATGGACGTCCGTCACGAAAGACCAGGGATTCGTTACTGTGGATGACAATATTCATACTGTTATTCTCCTTGCCCATGTGCCCATATTCCCCGTGACTGTTTTTCAGCCTGTGAGAATTGATGGCTTATGACCATCTCATCACAAATGGACCTTAATCTGATTTGACCTTCTATCAAAGATAAAAGTTCAGACTCTCTTTCGAATATCTGATCTTGTTTTGTTTTATGGCGGATAATTCGATATGTTTCAGCACTGAGAACGTTGTTGGGTTGACCATTGATAAAATCCAAATCGCCGGATGTATTGGACAGATCTGTGCTGCCATATTCCTTTTCCATTGCCCGTAACTGATAGCCCAACCGAGATGAGAGCGTGCCGTTTCCATAAGCACTGATATATCTACTCAAACGATGCGTCAGACTGGGCAGAGTTCCCTGTTTCGACCATTTACCATGAATGATTAATTCAGTTCCACTGCGTTTATCTTGAATGATAGCAAGTGAATTTCGTCCTCCTTCCTGTTTTGCATATCTTTCAGCTTTTCTGGCCAAATTAAGAGCCTGATCCAATGGAGTACGTTGATGAACAACAACAATACCAATGGAAAATGTTGGTATTTCTTTAATGTTTATCGCCTGACATGCTTGATCCATACATTTAGCAAAAAGGGCGTTAACCGCCTGAGCACAATCAAGTACCTGGTGCAAGGGAACATAAGCCATAACGTCATCACCACCACTATAGATGACTCTGCCTTCACAATCACTTACTACCCCATGAACCTGACTGGCAAATTGATCCAATTTTTGGGAAAACAGCTTATGGTTATCAAGTACGCTAATGTTATTTAATGTCTCTCCCATATGATCACCATCACCCAAAAGAAGTGCAGCATAAGGTTGAGGTTCTGTTGTCTTTTTCCAGAGTTTACGAAGAGTCTTTTCAATATCATGCCAGGCAGGTTCTGTTTCCTGAAAGCAGTTCTCGATCTTTTCTTCCTCCAGTACTGCCGGATGAAGGAGTTCCGGTGGGAGCCCATTGGGCCAGCCATCCCATGTCTCCAGATTTGTTGGTGGCAGTTGTTCACCCCGGGGATATAAAATTTGTCCACAAGGTAAGTCTGTAATAATATCAGCGACAATTGGGTCTTCTATGGCTGTTCTGTATAAGCCAGATAGATAAGGCTGGATGGCCACCTGGGCAAGATTATCAAAATAGGGTCGGTCAGGATTTGTCCAGGGACCGAATCTTTTTACAATACCCAATGCGTCAAGATATTCACCCTTTTTTACTGTAAAATTACGATGATCATTCATGGCAGTTGGATTAATAACGGACTCACGAATACCATCAAGGCTGGATTTGGGTTTCCCGGCACCAGGCCAAGTCGGTGCCCCAAATGATCGAAAATTTTTTCGTCCGCTGAGTTTTCCCTCAACTTTTTTTCGACACTCAGCATAATTATTTTCATCATAGGGGTACCAGGCTGCATAAAATTCACCAAAATCATCAACCTGCAACCAATAACTTTTTGTATCAACATAGCCTGGTGGCGTTCTTGCCAGCGCATTTTTACACAATGTCATCCAGTAAGCTTTATAGGCTTCGCGCGCATTGCTCACAAGCATACCCGGTTCGGTACCTGCGGGAGATAAGACCATAATTTTATTGGCAACATTTAAAGAAGAATTGATCTGAAGATCATCTCTATTCTCAGGTGCCGGGAATATCAACTCACAAGACTCTTCTGAAAGCGACCGTGCAACCGACTTGGAGAGTTCTGAGAGCAGATATGATCCATACCAGAGGTCCCGAAGTTTTCGGGCCGATGCGATAAACTCCTGTACCGGGCCAACAGCTATAGCAATCAAATATTGACTCATGCTACTACCTCCTCAAAATCAAGATGACGGATTAAAGCGTCATAGGGATTTTCGTTTGAATGCAGCATCTCGGCATTTGAAGGCATGGTTTTACCGTCAAAAGCCATGGGATGTTCGGTTGGGGTGAGATCATGCAGACAAGCTTTGTCTTTCAGCAACTGCAAATCAACTGGGATTGCATGATTTAAAATTAAACATATCTTTAAACAGGTTTTATTGTTTAGCTGAATAACTTTAAGTATTACCGGTGACGGCCACCTTTCACTTCCCGTTGGTTGAAGAAGGTATTTTCCATCGGGATCGCCTGAATCATTTTTGAATTCTGTCTGAATCGGCAATCCGTATGCTCCCCGGGGGAACCAGTTACCAGCAGGATGAATTGGTTTATGATTCTTTCCAGTATCTGTAATTCTACGAATAGCATCTGCTTCGGGCCATCGAGTTCTACCATGTCCCGTATTTCGCCCGACATCTGGTTTTTGACAAAAATCTCCAAACGTTGATAACAGGTTATTCCAACTATTCTGGGGCGTTTCATTTCCTGGCTTTGAAACAGCTAAACGACTATTAGAGATAACGGGGTAATGAGACTCACCAAAATTTTGCTGTGTTTCACTATTTAGCTCTCTCCAATATCGTATTATTTCATCGCCATCCTCAAAGGCCTCCATAAAATCTGCACAATAAAGAGATCCGCATCCTCGGCTCACACGCGCGCCAATACCACCGAAAAGCACCCATAATTTAACACTCTTTTCTACCTCTTCCCTATTGGCTGTTGGCACCTGCAATTCAACCTCAAATTGTAAATCTTTTAGAAGTTGACTGGAATCGCGAGATATCAGGGGGAAAAGTACATAATCCGGTAACCCTGTATCACCTTGTTGATAATTAATACCATTTTTTTCTTTTGTTGCAGGAGCTTTTAATCTGACCATAAGTTTTACACAGGATGCTTGCCCCTCATTTTCTCCCCCACTACCACTATCAGGTCCTCCCCACAACATTTTTTCCCTTTCTCTTAAAATATCAGCATCATTACAGACCTGCATGGTTCGCCACCAAAAACGCAATTGTCCCTTAACAGACTGACTGCGTATTGGATTAACAAAATCAGGCTCCCAACTTTCGACCCCCCCTCCGAGCATAGGGGTTATCAATTTAATGTGATATTTAAGCGTTATGAGATCACTGTTTTCAATATGCTTAAAGCTCGGAGCCATCTCATCCTTTTTTGGTTTTCTTGCCATTTTTCACTCCGTTAGGAAGTTCATATAAAAAAATCTACCCAACACCACTGATCTCCCCGCGGGCTGTCTGGGGCGCTGCATTCAAAAGTGGGTAGTTTGATTCTTATGAAAGCCCTTACCTTTAAGAAATTATTGTTTTAACCTCAATGTATCAATCAAAGTTGTCAGCGTATTGACCTTGACTGCCTTGTTATTTGATTTCGGAGGTTGTTCGGTTATCTCAAAATTCTTATTTTTGTTTTCTAAAACATAAAAAGCCTCAACTCCAACCCCAGAAAGAAAGAGCATTTTACTGTTTCTCGCCTTCAATAAAAATGGAACACGTAACAGTTTTCTCCATAATTTATCTTTTTGAAGAATTGATTGATCATTAAGGTCTTTTGGATAATATGGAAAAACAGCCCAAAAATCGGTGTAAAGACCTGATAGTTTGTCTAAATTATGGAGACGGGCATCTTCATCTTTTTTGCTAAAATCATAACTTTTGGCATCCATGGGAATAATTGTTCCAAAGTCAGTGACCAGAACCAAATCATATTCAGCAATCTCATTGTTTTCATCATAAGGATAAATATGAACATTGGCCCACACCTGATTTATTCGATGCTTCTCTGGATGATCTTCTATTGTTCGGGTAATTATGCTCTGCTCTGGGTTATTGCCTAATGCTTTGTCCAGGCCTGTTACAATTATTGTTTTCATGTCAGTCAAATTATTACCAACACCGATTGATATAATTTCACATTGTTTCCCACGCGCTTCAATGACACGTTTAATTCCGTCACTCCCTTGTTTGTTAATTATAAGGAATATCTTTTCTCAATTTTTCAAGAAGAATCTTTGAAATTCCTTCCTCTTCAAGCATGCAAAAATACGCTTCAAAATAATCTGTATTGATATATCCACCGCTTTTTATCTTACCAAGAATTGCCTGAAGAGAACTCCTATCCATCGCTAAAACGCTGTCATCACCTTGGTTCTTCAAAATAAGTTCGCAAAGAGGTCGAAGAGCAAGTGTTTGAATCACCCCTGCAAATTTAATGTCTCGTCCGGCATTAGCCGCCAGGTTCCAGGCCTTAATAGCCAGATTTTTTTTATTGTAACTCCAGGCCAGTTTACCCGCATAATAAAGAATGGACATCTCCGGATATCTTGTTCCATCTATCTCCAGGAATTGATTTAAATGTTTCTTGACCAACGCCTTCTTATATGGGGTCGCAGTTTTATTGTCGGGAATCAACATCCATCGAAGCCAGTACATGGTATCAAATGAGTTATATTGTAATGTTGAAAAAAGTGTTTCCGGCAAAACATCCATCCCTTGGGTCAACATCGCATAAATTTCATCCACACGTTTCCTACTGCCAGTGAGAAGGAGGGCCTCTATGCGATAATTGCGTTGCCTTGCCGGATCAAAACTCTGCTGCATATGTTTTTCTGCTTCATCAAAACAGGCAAGTGCCTTAATGGCTTTTTCAGGTTCTCGATATGCCTGTTTGGAATATAGCTGTCCCAGGGTACTGTAAATTTTACCAAGGCTATCACTTTTTTGCGGAATAAATGTTTGATCCTGAATTTTAAACGGTGTGTTGAGGAAAATTTCTTCAACGTGAATGGATGCTTTTAACAGCTTTTCTGTTTTTTTAAACTCATATCGGTCAGTCATGGCAACGCCATGGCGGTTATAAATTTCCGCCAGTGATTGAAAAAATTCTGTCCGCTGGTATTGAGGCTTTTCAAACAGCCTTGTGAAATCATCAAATGTTTGGGCAGCGGTTTTGTTATCGCCCTGGTGATTGGCAATGGAAAGCTTAAAGATAGCGTTGTTCCATTTAATTGTCTGGATCAGGTGGGGTGCAATATGTTTCTGGTATCTTTCCAGAGTTTTTATTATTGTTGCAGCGTGATTAAAATCCCGGGTATCTTGGATCATCGTTAACAGGGTGACATTGAGTTTCTGGATGGCGGTAAGATTGGTCACCACATGGGATATACACTCTTCCAGTAATACCGTATAATCATCAGACATGGTCTGGTTTTCTCCCGCCCAGACTTCACCCTGTCTGGAAAGCAGACTCACCAGAACCTCCACCCATCGTTTCTGTTTTTTATAGGTCTGTATATTGTTCCAGAAGAGATCAGGAATATATATTGAGGGTTGCCAGTAGCAGTGGCTCAATGCTTTCGGCTTTTCCTGGAAGTGGGGCATCTGGTAAAGCGTATTGCACAAAAAATCTGCCAGAATCATTTCCGGCATCAGGCCCACTTTATCCCTTGATTTACTCTGTGCGTTATTAATCAGCTCGGATTTCTTTTTCAAAGCTTTAATGTGAATATTACAGACGCTCTGGGGAATAACGCTGTGATGATACTTGCTACCACTCAAAACGGCCCTTAACCTGTACTGCACCAGTTTTCGAATTTCCCAATCAGGAATCCCTTTTCTTTCTGCAACATATACCTGTAGCGGGAAGGCCTCTTTATCTTTCCGGCTATCCAGGAGATGAAAAATGGTGTTGACAATTAGTTCCACAAGCATATCAAGATATGTGCTGTCTGCAAGTTCTGGAAGGTTTGTTGATCGATTTTCTATAAAGACAACGCTGTAGGATTTTAAATCATTGGTCAAGGTAAAAACCTGATCCAGAATGTGCCGTCCAGGTTCATGTTTTCGCCAGTTCGTGGCGTGAAATATTTCGTCTTGAATCAGACGGGACATGATGTCGTTCCACTTGTTCAATTGTTTTCGGAGCCTTTTATGATCATCATCATGGGTAGTCATCCACCCACCGACAATTGATGTCCGGACACCTGAAAGAGTCATGTTATTTTCTTTGAAATCACCACTCTCATCAATGTAAAGAGCGTAGGGCATATTATCTCCTTTTTTTAAAACTTTACGTTTGATTTAATTTAAATATTAAATACAACTTGGTAATCATTCTGTCAAGTGTGTATCAATGCCATTAGCTTCGACAGGCAAATATTATATAAATATTTGATATTGAAATTAAAAATTTCATAAAAATTAAAAAAATCCATGTTAATGACATTTTAGTTCATAGCGGAGGCGATTGTGTTTAATGCGAAAAATAAGGGACTTCATGATAATAAAATTATTCACTTTTGCATGAATAATTCCGGATAGACTGATAGCACTGAGTCTTAAAGAGAATCAGAGGTGAACTGAAAATTTATGACTCTCTAAGTTAATAAAATCATTGACCAACTGTTGTAGTGATGTAATAAAAAAGGAACGAAAGCAGCTTAATTCCCAAATAAAATTTTTTATTTGGGTAAAATTCTAAAAAAGTATAAATTACTTTTAATTCACAAGAAAACAATATTTTTCCATGTGGATTTGATACCGGTAGTACGGTAGGAAAAGAGTTGCTTAATTTTTTTTAAGTTTTTTGTAAAAAACAAAAAACTAATTACATAATAATAGCAGGGGCAGAGTGATTATGGCGGAACATAAAAAACTGGTCTCACTGATTCAGAGAAGGCAGCAGTTAAATGATGCAGAATTAGAAACATATTATAAAGAAATGAAAAAAATAATTGATGTGGTAAGTAATTGTATTATTAATAAGAATGATAACTGTGACACTGTTTCTGCAAAGGATAATTTCAGTTATCTTTGCTGGGATAAACTGGAAGGAGTTGGAGATGAAAGCAACAATATTTCTCAAAACAATAAACACTTGCTCATCAATGTCTTATCTTATACGGAGTTTAATGATGACAATCATCTGAAAAAATACCTTTATAAAGTTTTTGAAAATTTGTTTCTGAGTGAACTATCCAAAAAAGCACCGCAATATATTAGTCGAAAAAAACAGGTTAATAGGGTACTCAAGAATATTTGCTTAAAAAAGGTGTTTGTGGACTCTGAAAAAAAAATTGAGATGTGGATTTTGAACTCATCATCGACAGATTTTTCTGAAATATCAATAAATGAAAAAAATGAAATTATAAGCAAAAATCAGCCCCCTGAACTTGAACAGCTAAAGACCTTGGCAAACAAAATCTCCCTGCCGGAAATTTCTTATCCCAAGTCTAAGGAATTCCAGAGGGGGGCACGCATAAAAGATAAGGATATGAAGTTGTATCTGGAACGTCTTTTTTGTTTAGCGGGCGGAAGTATTCCTGTTGAAGCAATGGACCGACTGATAAAAGATTTGTTTGGTAATGTGTATATGGATCACGTATCAATTGATAATTTCGAATCGACCCCGGGATCCTCTTCCAAAGGCGACAGCGATATTAACAAGGGTGAATACTTGATGAACAAGGAAAACTCAAAGAAGCTGATGCCTGGTGCAGACCACATTCTACTGGCCAAGAAATGCCTTAATTCAATGTCCGCTGATCAACAGTGCCTTGTTTATTGCATATATGGCCAAGGAATGAATCAGGGAGAAACCGCCCGAAAAATGAATAAAAGCGACGCTTCCATCACTAACATGAAAAAAGAGTTAATTCATTATTTATACGACTTTTTGGGCGTAAATAAATCGAATCATAAAGATAAATTCCAAATGACGTACGAAGAGGGTGAAATTATCTTAAAACTAATTACAGAATTGATATACAAAAAACAGGCGGGTGTGATATGAAATTAACTGAAAAAAACAACCCAGCATCCCTTCAAAATCGTTTTTGTTTCACCACGGAATCGCTTCAAGGGTATTGTGATGGAAGTATTTCTTCAGAAGAAAGATCCCAAATTGCAAAGCATTTAAACATTGAAAAATGCCAGAGATGCCGTCAACTATATCTCCTTATTACCGGAGATGAACCTGTAAAAAAAAATGTCCAAACTGAAGCCGTGCCCCCATTTTTGCCAAATGAGAAACCAGATATTCTGGCGCGCCTCAAAAACAGACAACGTCCCCAAACTTCCCCTATTCCTATCACTGTCAAAAAAAATGTGGAAAAAGGCCAGATTTGGACCACATCCCCCAACACCAAAACCCTCCCTGGAGACTCTTTTGAATCCGTTGAAGGAACCGTGCCTGTTTTAATTGTGGATTCTGGAACCGGAGAAAAAAAATTATCTAATATTATCCGGGTAATGCCGCTTAGCTTTGATATTGGATATAATTGTTCGGGGAAGACCTATTTATTTGATGGATCTGCCCCTACAGATTTTCCTTTTCTGGTGGAAATTTTTAATGAACGCGCCATGTTGGCAGGGAATTTAGGACATTTTAAGAGGATTCTGCCTCTGCCTGACCTGGCGCATATTGAAACACTTCTTAATCGATATCGTTCAGATAAAAAAATCCATATTTTAGATCCACAAGCGGATCTTAGGAATTCTGATCTTGAATGGCGTCAATGGCAGGAAAAAGAATTTTCCCTGTGTCGTTACCTTACCGCACCGGTAAATGTAAGTCCCATGGAAAAAGAATATCAGATATCAGTATTACCATATAAAAAAGCAGCGGATGGAGGTGCACCCACCAGGATCAATGTTAAAAAAATTCTTCTTGATAATAAAGACTGTCTTTTTTCTGTTATTCAAAAAACGGAGCGTATTCTGCTTCGCTTTTTTTCAACGGCATTTACGCCTGATCAAATAATAGTGGATGGACATGGAGCAAAAATAAAAAAAACGTCTGCTCCAGGTGAGTTTGAAGTAGAGGTTGGCACAGTGGGGCATCTGCCACATCAAATGGTGGTTAAATTGGTCATATTCGAAGAGGGGGCCTTCGAATTCACGCTTGAATTTAAAGATTCCTCTACTAAAGAGACTTGAAGCAATAGGAATTCACATGGCTTTAATAAAACAATCCTCCGGGCTTGAGTGGGAAAAAAACAAGGCAGTTGCCAGGGTGAGAAGCTACGTTGATTATCCTCCTGAGAAAAGATATGATGTACTCCAATCCCTTTATTATAGCGGCAATGTGAACTCATTTATCCAGGATGCTCTGGTGAATTATGATCAATTTAAGGGGACTCAATCGGATCTGCTGGACCTGATCCGGCATATTTTAGAAATTCATTCTGAGTTTCTCACCCGGAGAACGGTACAGTGCCTTTGCGAATTCAGGCACCAACGTTCCATTAATTTGATACCCGCTGTTTTCATGGAACTGTTCTCAAAAAATAATGCATATGAACAACCCCTGCCTTCAGAGGTTCCTCCCGGTTTGATTTTATTTCCTGCTGCAGTAGAAACGGAGGGGTTTCTCTATCAGCTTAGATTGGTGCAGGATAGTAATTCCAACGGTGTTGCATCCCGGCGGCTTAGCAGTTTTGAAACTATTCTTCTGGATATTACCGGAGCGGCTCTTTTTTCATGGATGAATCGTAAAATTTCCAGGACAATGATTTGGAATCCTTCATCTTACACCTTTGTTATTAATAATTTTTTTGCATCGGAAGTTGATGACGTGGAAGGGGAGTCCATGGGCCTTGGCATGCTGATTGCACTCTTTTCCCTTATTACAAATCAACCTGTGCCAGTTGATATCATCGCCACAGGCGCTGTAAACCGCAATGAAACCATTACGCCAGTGGGGTCTATTCCACAAAAATTGTCTGTGATTGAAAAGGAACGTGAGTATATTAAAAAGGTTCTGATTGCCCATAATCAGGTGCTTCCGAAAAATTTACCTCAGTTTGAATACATCCGGGTACAGCGGGTGTCAGACGTGATTGATGTGGTGTTTCCCGGGTTGGGCCAAATTCCAATTTTGCTTGATATAGAGTTGGATCTGGATAGAGAAATAGGTCTTATGAATACTCAATATAAGAGTTATATGTTGGATACGTGTATGGAGAATGCCCAACGCTTGATCAATTATATTGAGAATAAAAGAAAGAGAAAATTAAAAAGAGAAAATGGGATGGATATGCTGGTCAGCCATCAGTTTCATTGTTACTGGAAACTGGGCGCTTGTCATTGCCATAAAGGTCATATTGAGTTATCAAAAAAATATTTACACATGGCTGAGAAGCTGTATCTGCGCAACAGAAAGAGGATAAGTGATCAGGACTACTATGATTCTAAAAATAATTACGGGGTGCTGCTAAAAGACATCTTCTGTTACGAAGAGGCTGAAAAAATCCATCTTGTAGTCGATCAGGAACTCAAAAGATGCGGTACTCTTTATGACTGTGTCTGTAACAATTTAAGCTCATTGAGCCAACTTTTTCTTGCAAGACATGATTACAGAAAAGCACAATCCCTTCAGAAAGAGGCGTTAAAGAGTATAATCAATACGGATACACATCGTAATTTGGGCTATCTTGCCCAAATTTATACAAGGGAAGGCCTATTTGATAAAGCCCAAAAGACCCTTAACAAGGCCAGGCAGCAGATTAATGATATGACCGATGGCTCCATAAAACAGAATCAATTCTCCTTTTACCACTGGATTGAATCAGAATTTCTTTACCGAAAGGTTTGTACGCTCAAACGCAAGCCTCTCACATATTATGAACGTTTAAATAAGATTTCCCATCAATACGAAAATATCCATTTTTATGGATCGGCATTGATACAAAAATTTTGCGCACTGGGAATCCTTTTGATTAAAAAAGACCCGGTATATTTAAAAAGGTTGAACAAAGCACAGTCCTTTTTTGATTCTAAATCTGATCCCATGATGTGCCTTTTAGGCGCAACTGTGCGCATTGAGAAACTGATTGTCTGTTATGATTTAAATATTTTTGAGCACAATGGATTTTTGGGGTGTGATGTGGCGAAAGATATTCACAAGGTTATTGAAGCACTTTCCGTTCAAAAAAACATCCACTCTTTTTTTAAAACGAAAATTGCTCGATTGCAGATTTTTTTAAAACACGCTGAAACTCAATCTTCGGGGGTGGCGGATGTGAAGTCTGTAATCAATGTATTGAAGGCTATTAATCATGAGATTCCATACTGATTGATATTGTGTTGATGGATAATCGACTTCTATGCAATTCCTATGCAGAAATAAATTACTGCACAATTCAAGATTCCTCAAAAAAAATTTAAAAAAATTGGGTCTGTAAATAATCCAGGGATAACGTAGTTTTCTTTTCAGAGAAGAGGATATCAGCCCGCTAATCATAAGGATTTACAGTCTTCAATTTTGTAAAAACATCCTCATCCCTGGAATATTTACAGACCCAAATTTTTCATCTGTCATTGCTTGTGAACACAATATGTAGTATGTGTTTGCTGTAAATACCTTGTGTATTGCGATCTAAAGATGCTCAATATGGAATTCTAAATAATTTTGTCTGTTTTTAAAATATCAGATTAATTTAATATTAAATTCGTTTAACTCTTTTTAATTATTGCTGATCTTTGATAATTTGTTATTAAATGTGTGTGCTATTTTCCGGACCTTCCGGCGCTTCAGGCCTCTTGGCATGGCTGTGTGCTGAAAATCCAATAATTTCTGATGATTAACCCATGAAGTTACATAAATAGATCCGGAAATTTTATATCCTGTGTAATTATAGATAGTTAACCTGAATAGTTTCATGAAAAAGCTTTTTGAAAAACTACGGGACCCCCTTTTCGGGGTAGGTCCGGAAAAATGGCTTTACAAACCCGCGTCAGTCCTGTAAAAAAACTACCCAGAGTCAGAAACATTGCCCCGATTAGAGGGGATTGAGACTCAAGGATGATGTCTATTCCCAAAAGGGCATGAGACAGTCAGAAACATTGCCCCGATTAGAGGGGATTGAGACTTTCAGGTCCACTTCGGCAGCAACCTGCCAGAATAAAGTCAGAAACATTGCCCCGATTAGAGGGGATTGAGACAATTTCACAAGTAATCCTTCTTCATCATGATAATATGTCAGAAACATTGCCCCGATTAGAGGGGATTGAGACGAAGCCCCCCATCAGAGGAGTGTCGAAGTCTGATAAGTCAGAAACATTGCCCCGATTAGAGGGGATTTGAAACCAAACATAGACTTCTTTATCAGCGAAAAGGTGTTAAATGTTTTATCTCGTCTGTTTCGATATTGTTGAAAATCCCGTGAGATACCGAGTAGTCAAGATTCTAAAAGGCTATGGAGTTCGGGTTCAAAAATCAGTTTTTGAATGCCCTAACCTGACAGAACATAGATTCTTAAAAATGAAATCTGATATTGAGAGGGTAATGGATCATATAGAAGATACCATCAGGTATTACCCGTTGTGCCGGGGTTGCATTAAAAATGTTGAATTTTCCGGTGTGGGTGAACCGCCGGAAACCACCCGTTTTTCCGTTACGTGACCCTCATTTTTAAAAAATATCACAAAAAATTAAAAGAATTCATTACAATGACGTTTCTATAGTTAACGGTACAAAAAGTTTAACCATTAACTATGGAGGTCAACATGGCATCTCTTGGATCAATGGCAAAAATTATCCGAACCCCTGACCAGAACGAACAGCTGGTAAAATCATTTCCCAACCAGTCCCCATCGGTCACGGCAACCACCCAGAAAACCCTGCACCAGGATCAGTTTCTCTCCCTGGATGAACTCATTGCCCCCAAAAGCGATTTTTCAAAAAAAAGTCGTGGCAAAACCCTGGACGATATCCGGGAATTGATGGCCGCCAATCAGTGGGAGAATATTCTGGCCATTTATTACCCGGTGGAAGAAAAGGTGCCGGATGTTGTCGCCGCAGGCATGGATACTCCGGTGCGGGAGAAAATCGCCTTTGCTCTGGGACAGCTGGGGCGGTTTGATGATGCCATTGCCGAACTTCTGATATGCACCCGGAGAGAGCCTGATAATTTTTTTTCCTGTTCCTCCCTGGCCTACACCGCCTACAATTCCCTGTATGCCAATAAAAATAAGGAAATCATGCTCACCCCGGACCTCAAGGCAAAGCGTCTGACCCTGGCCCATAACAGTCTTAAAAAAGCTCAGGAGCTGCGGCCCGACGGTGTCACCAACTTTTATCGTCATGGTATGCTCATCAGCCAGATTGAAAACAAACCGGATCAGGCCCTTCCGCTGTTTCTCAGTGCCTGCCAGAATTGGGAAAAATTGTCTGACAAAAAACGAGAAGAGCGTCACCAGGAAAAAAAGAATTACATCAAATCCCTGTATCGGCTGGCAAGTCTTCAATTGACAGCGGGAAATGGGGATGCTGCGCTGAAACGCATTAAAAACTGTTTGTCCCTGGATGAAAAAAGTAACCATATTTCCCTGCCCTTGAAGTATTTTGCCCTGGGCAAGATTTATTTTCATCTGGGAAAAAATGTAGAAGCAAGGGGCTACCCACTTAAGGCGGGATATTCTCAAGGCTTTTTATGTGGATAATTACCTTTCAGCCCCTAAAATCAAGACTGCTAAGCCACTTAATTTTAAAGGCTGTCCCGCCTTAAGTAGGTAGCCAAGCAAGGGATGCCCTGATGTTTGCCCACCAGAGCCGGGGATCACGACCGGCAGATTTTGTGGTGGAGCTTCTGGCCAGAACCTTTTTGGCCCTTGGAAAAAAAGAGCGGGCCATGGAAATCTTGAAAACCATTCCGGAACAGGCAAGACGACCTTATTATCGGTGGACCGAGGCCGATTCCCTGTGTGCCATGGATCGATTTGACGAAGCAGAGGTGGTGCTGAAAAAATCCATGGCCCGGGACAATCGCTCCCGGCACAAGACCCTGATCAAACTTGCCAAGATCTGCTATATCCGGAAGAATTTCAGTGATACGGAAAAATATGCGGTGGACGCCGATCATTTTTTCCAAAAACAATGGCAGAATCCCTATGGAGAGGGCATGTTCTGGACGGCCCTTGCCCAATGTCGCCAGGGCCGGACCCGACAGGCCATGGAAACCGCAGAACAGCTCAAGGCTCATTTCAGATTTTTTCCTCGGCTGGATCAACTGATAACATTTATCCAGGAACAAACGGAGTAATTATAATGGGGTCAGGTTTGGCTTATGGGTGTTATTACTACCGATCTATGTAGACCGGGAGCTTTCAGAAATAATGCCCAAAGTCAAGCTTGATGCCTCTGGATATATGTAATAAAAAAGATACCATCGAGCAATAAGGGAAGGAGGATAATACCGTGCCACAGCATTCAGAAATGAAAAAGGAAACCCTTTCCCAGGGAGCAGATTATTCCCTGCTACTCAACCGCCTTGAGAAAAAGGTACTCCATGATCAGGACCCGGGGCCTGCACTAAAGGTGTTGCAGCAAAAAGAAATCTGGCAGAAACTGGATGGTGCTCACCTTCTGCAATGGGCTTCCCTGGCCCAGGTGGCAGGTACCATTGAAACAGCCCTGGAGGTGTATCACCACCTGACTGATATTGAACCGGAACTTGAAAAAGGGTGGTTGGAGTATTTGGATTTGCTTTCCCTGCTGGACAGAAAAGAAGAACTGGCCACCTGTGTGGCCCGGGCTGGCAGGTACATTCCCGGGGAAAAGCTGGAACGGTGGCATGTTGAAGTAAAGCAAAACAGGGGTGAAGAAAAATCATTCCGCGATCTGGAGGATGTTGAGGCCCCCTTTGAGGAGATGATCTGGCGGCGGGAAGCCATGGGTGCTTTTATGACACTTTTTTCCGGCAGGGAGGATGTGTTTGCCCGGCAGTGGGTGGATCGCAGCGAAGGTAAAGGCGGATATGTGCCGGTGCGGCGGGCCATGTGTCTCCAGGATGTGGAGGATCATTTACAGGGCCGGAAAACCTATGGGATTTATCTATTGAACAGCAATGACACCGTACGGTGCGGGGTGATTGATGTTGACATTGTGAGCCGGTTTCGCACGGGGAAAATTGCAGCCGAGGATCGCCGGGTGCTCCAGCGGGAAAAAAATTATCTGGTCTCCCGGATCAATGGGATGTCCCGGGAGCTTGGCATAACCCCCCTGATGGAATTCAGCGGCAACAAGGGCTTTCATTTCTGGTTTTTGTTTGAATCGCCGGTACCGGCCCAGCAGGTGAAATCATTGCTACAGCAAATGGCCCAACCGTTGAGCAAGGATCTGACCGCCTTTGATCTGGAGGTGTTTCCCAAACAGGATCATTTAAAAGGCAAAGGGCTGGGCAACCTGGTGAAGTTGCCATTGGGCATCCATCGGCTGTCAAGGAAGCCATCGTTTTTTCCGCTTTGTGAAAAAAGGGACATGGCATCCCAGCTCCATTATCTGCAAGGACTGCCACTGATAAAATCCTCGGTTTTTAATAAGGCTTCAAAGATGGAGAACGCATCCCGCATGGTGCTGCATCCCCGAATGGCCAAGGCCGCAGCCGAATATCCGGAACTGTTCGAGCTGGAACAGCGTTGTCCGCCATTGGGGCAGATCCTGGCTTCCTGCCGCCAGGGCCGGAC